>Ga0268276_1002249_pt1 | contig 16890 bp, 11 predicted proteins | sample saktaG_4_FD_190145 | JGI IMG/M metagenome (GOLD analysis project Ga0268276, IMG submission 190145) | Saline water microbial communities from Sakinaw Lake, British Columbia, Canada - sak_2010_1_5_45m | ecosystem: Environmental > Aquatic > Non-marine Saline and Alkaline > Saline ...
AGTCGATGGTCGTGCCATTGAAGCAGATGTCTACAGCCTCTTTCCCATTTTTTGCCCAAAGGATTTCTACATTCGTTTTCTTCAGCAAGTGCGCAATCAACATATAATTTGACTCGACATCTTCAGCGACCAATACCCGTTTGTCTGACCAATCGATGACTTCTCCTTCTTTCTTCTCTGTCAGCAAAGGGCTCTCAGCCAGGTCTACATCAGGCAGAACCAGAGGAAGTGAAACATAAAAGGCAGATCCCGTCCCAACCGTTGATTGAACCTGGATAGTCCCTCCCAGAAATTCGACCAGCTTCTTCGTGATGGTGAGTCCCACTCCTGTACCACTGTATTTTTTGGTATGAAACTCCTCCAGTTTGATGAACTTATCAAAGATCATATGAATCTTATCCGATGGGATGCCTATTCCGGAATCACGAACAAAAAATTCAATAACGTCTTTTCTACCAAGCGAATAACCAAACTCAATAAACCCCGATTCGGTAAATTTTAACGCATTCTTCAGCAGGTTGTTCAGCACCTTTTTTGTCCGGCCGGGATCAATAATTATCGTATGCGGATTATCTTTGCCTGGTGTGATCAGCCTGAAAAGAAGTTGGCCCATCTGGTGTTTCTCCTTCTCTGCAAACTCATCCCTTACAGATTCAAGAAACGAGTTAATCCTGCACTCTGCAAGGTTGGGTTCGATAGTTTCCGACTCGATAACCGACAGGTCGACGATACTGTCGATGATGCCTAGAAGGTTAGTACACCCTGTACCGATGTGACCTGCAAACTCAATCCGCTCCTCTGCGGTTATATCAGGATCCCCTATAAACGTCGAGAAGCCAAGGATCGCATTCATGGGGGTTCGAATCTCGTGGGAAAGATTGTTAAGGAATGCCGTCTTGAGACGGTCGGCCTGTTCAGCGATCTCTTTGGCCTTTTTCAGTTCGATTTCGATTTTTTTCTTCTCCTCAATCTCTACACGCAAGCTTTTGGTTTGCTCTGCTACCTTCTGTTTGAGTTGTTGGTTTAGTTCATGGAGTTGTTGCTGGGTAGATTTCAATTCCCGGTTTTTTTGCAACGCGGTTTGATACGTAGAGACCAGGAAATTTTCCAACCGAGGATTAAAGGAAGAGTTGGTTGTTTTTTGAGGGTGTAGCAATTTATCAGCCCATTCCAGTAACTCACTTTCCTCATAGGGTTTTACAAGGTAACTGTCGGCACCCACTTGCAGACCCTTTATCAAGTCCTTTGGCGATGAAAGTGTGGTAAGAAGCAATACCGGGATTTCCTGCAATAACGGATCTGCTTTAATAGCCGCACATAACTCATACCCATCCATTTCGGGCATCATAATATCACTGATGATAAGGGAAGGCGAATTTTTTTTGGCCAGGTTAAACGCCTCTTTCCCATTCTCTCTATGAAGCACGGTATACCCCTGATTTTCGAGGATAAATCGGAGCATCTCTGCCTGCGTACTACTGTCTTCTGCTATGATAATCAACTCTTTCATTATGAGCGCTAAGATTATAGGTTACACTATGGGACTGAAAAACCGGTCAATCTCTTTTAATAATTCATTTGGTTGGCATGGATTACTGATATAGGAATCGCATCCGGCAGCAAAGCACTTTTCATCCTCCCCATCCATGGCATAAGCTGTTTGAGCAATTACAGGTATTTCCCGCCTGATACTTTTAAGCTCTTTCGTCGTTTCGTATCCATTCAGAAAAGGCATCTGGATATCCATTAACACCAGATCAATGTTCTCATTATGCTTGAACAGCTGAATCGCATCCAAACCATCTTTTGCCCATAACAACGTCGCTCTGGTTCGGGCTAGAACTCCTTCAATAAAGAGATAATTGGAATCTGTGTCATCTACAACAAGAATCGTTTTGTTTTGCCAATCAAATACCTTCTCTTTAAACGGACCTATTGAGTCATTCCTTTTCTTATCGGGAAATGCATTGGGAAGTTTGATACAAAATTTAGTCCCCTTATTCAGGATGCTTTTTACAGTCATTTTCCCTTCATGGGCATCCACAATTCGTTTTACGCTGAATAAACCCAGTCCGGTGCTCGGTTCTCCCTCTGTTGCTTTGACAGTGATCTTGGCAAAAGGCTTAAATAACTCTTGCTGCTCGTCAAGGGGTATGCCCTGACCCTGATCTTCCACACAAACATGAACATCTTGATTCTTTTCTGAGAGTGTGACCTGGACATGTGTCCCAGGATAAGAAAATTTTATGGCATTGGTAAGCAGGTTATTCATTACCTGATCCAGTTTGTTTGGGTCGGCATAAAATAAAATCGCCTCGTCAGGATGTTGAAAATGGATCCTGATTTTTTTCTTTTCAGCCAGGTACTGATTGGTTTCGATATTATTGGCGATCAGTTCAGTGAGGTTGATCCGCTCTTTCTTGGGGATCAGTTTCCCGGTTTCCAGCTGCGTTACGTCCAGCAGGTCTGTGATGAGCTTAAGCATCTTTTTACCTGAATTCTCAATGATATTTATGAATTTAAGATTATCATTATCAGGTTGCTGATCCATTGATTCCTTCATCAACATGATAAACGACAGGATGTTGGAAAGTGGGTTCTTCAAATCATGCGCTGCCATTCCCAGGAAGTAGTTCTTCTCTTCATTGAGTTTCTCCAGCTCCTTTTTTTTGCGCTCAAGGTCGTCGTTCAGCCGTGATAACTCCAGGTGTGCCCGCACCAGGTCGTTGGACTTGTTTACGGCATTTTCGTATGTAGAGAGCAACAGGTCGATGATCTGCCTGCGTTCTGATGTGATGAAATGTTTCTCCCCGTTAAAAAAGATATCCATCCCAAAAGTCAGTTTGGTTTGTTCCCGCATTCCCCAATTGATGAGGATGCTCTCAATTTGTGTCAGCAGGTAATCCTCGGTGAAAGGTTTTGGAATAAAGTTATCGGCGCCCGATTCGAGTCCTTTGATGATATCCCTGGGGTCGGCTAACGAGGTCAACAAAATCACAGGGATGTTACTAAATTTTTCCTCCTTCCTGATTTGCTGACAAAGGGTGAATCCATCCATGAGAGGCATGATCACATCAGTAAGGACCATATCCGGAACCTCCTTCTCAATCATTTTCAATGCATCTTCCCCATTAGAAGCCACCATCGTTTTGTATTGCTCCAATTCCAGGATTGATTGGAGATAGGCAGCCTGTGTTTTGCTGTCTTCAACAATCAGGATTGTATAATTTTCGTGTTTCATAGTTAGGCTGTAGAAATATTGTTATTTGTTATTTGTTGTTTGTTGTTTGTTGTTTGTTGTTTCAATTTCGAAGAGTAGCTGGCTGATTTCAGTAGCGCTTAAAATGTAGCTTGCTGCATCCAGCTGGGCGGCTACCCCGGGCATTCCGTAGATCAGCGAGCTCTCTTTATCCTGGGCAATGGTTAGCCCACCGGCATCCCGCATCAGTTTCAACTCCTTAGCTCCGTCGCTGCCCATGCCGGTCAGTATGATCCCCATGGCCGATTTCCCAAATTCCCTGGTCACACTCTCGAAAAGATGTGCAACCGAGGGACATAATCCTTTCTTATCTGAACGGTCCTCCAGGGTTATTGTTCCCTTTTTGGAGATCCCCATTTGATAATTATCGGGAGCAAAATAGATATGGCCGGCCATCAGGTGATCTCCTTCAACTGCAACATGGATGGGGATAGAGGTCGTTTTTCCGAGCCAGTTCACCAACCCCGAAAGGAATCCCTCCGTAATATGCTGGACAACCAGGATAGGAAGGGGGAAGCTGTTCGAAAGCTTCGAAAAGACCTGGTGTAATACCTGCGGACCTCCGGAGGAGACCCCGATAGCGACAACGTTTAGCAGACCGTGGTCCTGCCAGGGAATCCGTTTTGATTCACGGGTCTTTACCCGGGGCTTCATCCCAGGCTCGGGCTGGACTGCGGAAACCCGGGGCTTCACCCCAGGCTGTGCTTTGGGTTTACGGGAAACAACCTTGACCTCGGCCATCAGCTTGATCATCATAAGAAGTTCATCAGAGAGCTTCTTTTCATTTGGATGACCTACGCCAACTGGTTTTTCAATCACGCCCAACGCCCCGGCCGCGAGGGCTTCCATGGTGGTAGCCACCTCGTTGGCATTCCGGCTGGCAGTCACAATCAGGATCGGCACCGGGGTAGTGGACATGATGATCTGGGTAGCTTCCAACCCATCCATAATGGGCATATCGATATCCATGCTGATGACATCGGGTTTGTGATCCTTTAAAAACTCAATGGCTTTCTTGCCATTGCTCACATTCCCGATCACCTGAATCTGGGGATCTTTGCTGAGGATGTAGTAGAGATATTCGCTGACTACCCTTGAATCTTCAACTATTAAGACAGTTATCATTTTTTAGGTATTTAGGCTATTAGGTTAAAGCAAGCGCTCCACCACTTCCATCAGGTTACTCTGATCAAAGCTGCTCTTAACAATGTATGCATTGGCGCCCACTTCCATACCACGTTCGCGGTCTTCGCGCCTGGAAAGAGATGTCACCAGTACAATCGGTATTTCCGCCACAGCTTTATCAGACCGGATCTTTGCGGTCATGTCAAATCCGTTCATGCGCGGCATATCCACGTCGGAGACAATCAGGTCGAATTTATCCTCCTTCAGTTTGGTGTAGCCCTCCACTCCATCGATAGCCGTGGATACATTGTATCCGGCCGTTTCCAGGATATTTTTGAGGAGCATCCGGGAGGTGATAGAGTCTTCCACAACAAGAATGGAGTTCTTTGCTTTGACTTTTTCGGAGATCTTTTCCCGGCTCTGGTGCGTGGTATGCTTCACTGCAGAGATCAGCATATCCGATACATTGAGGATGGGAATGACCTTCCCCGATCCAAGAACAGTAGCTCCAGTAACATTCCTGACCCGTGTGAGCTGGTTGTTGAATTTTTTCACCAGAACCACCTCTTCATCGAGGATCCCATCCACTGCAAATCCTATATGTTTATCAAGGGAACCTAAAACCAGTACCATCATGTGATCATCTTCCAGCTCCTTGAAAGGAATTTCCAGGATATCGGAGAGGTAAACCAGGGGAATAACACTTCCCTGGTAAGGGATCGTAGCCTTGGTTTCGACCGTCTTCACAGCCTTCTTCTCAAGACGTACCACACGGTCGATCTTGGATGTGGGAACAATAAATTCCCTCTCCCCTACCTGAATGCGAACACCACGGAAGGTCACAAGTGTTAGTGGAATTTGAATTTTAAACTGGGTTCCTTTACCAAGCTTGGTTGAAACAGAAACCGATCCTCCCAACTGCTCAATTTTCTCCTGAACGATAGCCAACCCCAATCCTCTGCCCGAAAGATCGGTGATCATTTCGCTGGTGGAGACGCCTGATCTGAAGAGATAACCCAACAATACCTGCTCAGTGATCATCTCCACTTCGGCATCGGGAATCTTTTCCTGTTTGATATACTTCTGCTTTAATTTCGCGAGGTTGATGCCTGCTCCATCATCCGAGATGGTAATCTCAACCTTGTTGTTTTCCAGCCGGTCGATTACGAGTTGAACCGTTCCCTTCTCAGGCTTGTTTGCCTGCTTCCTTGCGTGCGGTGTCTCCAGTCCATGATCCACGCAGTTTCTCAGCAGGTGCATCAAGGGATTCCGGATCTCTTCAAGTATCCGCCGGTCGATCTCCATCTCAGCTCCCTTGATGACCATTGTCACCTCTTTGCCATTGTCTTTTGATATATCGCGGGCGGCTTTTGGAAATACATCAAGAATGGTAGAGAAGGGAACAGAGATCATCTTTTTTACTTCATCGAGGAGCGATTCAATTTTTGCTCCTGAATTATAGACCTCCTGAACAGAGAATTTCCGCATCTTATCCAGGTCACCCTCTACCGTCTTTACAAGCGAGGAGGACCAATCGAAAAAATCGACCACCCTCTTCACATTTTCATCAAAGGGAGTGAGTTGTTCTCCTGCTGGCTTCTCCTCCAATATTTGCTGAACCTCCCTCACCTTTGCAGATACTTCATTCCCCTCTAGGGTCCATGCATTGAGTTTCTTTGAAGTTGCATATAACCCCTCGCTAAAGTGATCGAAGGTAAGCTTTAAAGCCAGCATCTCTTCTGCCTGGAACAGAAGGTTATCCAGTTTTTCGATGGAAATCCGGATCGTATCGTCCTGCTTTTTGGCAGCGGGATCCGCGATACGCGATACGGGATCCGGGATCGGCGATCCGGGATCTGAAATCTGTCGATCGAAACGCCCTGGTTTTTCAGTATCTGCAACAATCTCATCGATTTCCCCGGCCTCTATCTTTAACAGGTTCATCGAAAGCTCAGAGACCTGCTCTTTCATCTCATCGCTGATTCCTTCGTCGGCAGAGGCCAGGAGGTCGGTTAAGGTGTTCACAGTATGGTGAAAGATGTCGAACAACCGAGGAGCGACAACTAACGTTTTGTTTTTCAGCGCAGAAAAAACACTCTCCAACGACTGGCAAATCGTCTCAATCTCTGCGATGTTCACTGCCCTGGCTGCTCCTTTCAAGCTGTGTGCCTCCCGGTAGATGCCTTCAATGAGTTGCATCAACCGTTCCTCCGGTGGCTCCTTCTCCAATTCGATCAAACTGGAGGTGATCGTGGCAATACCTTCTCCCGCTTCTATTTTGAAGGTTGCCCGTATCCTTTTTAAGAATTCTTCCCGGTTTGTCATTTTACCAGTTTATATTGTTTCATCAGGTCATCTAGTCGTTGTCCTACTTTCTGCAACTCATTTACCGAATCAACTGATTGCTGGGTACTGGCTGCAGCCTGTACGCTTGCCTCTTTTATATTTTCCATGGCAGCCACCATTTGGTCCATTCCTTCGAGTTGTTGTTGACTAGAGGCCGCGATCTGAATCGCCGCTTTGGCTGCTTCCGTCACACTTTCTGAGAGAGTTTTAATGGTATCGCCTGTGAGGCTGGTCAGTTTCAATCCTTCATCTACGGCTTTCCCACCCTCTTCCGTTGCCATCACAGCCGAGCTGATCGATTTTTGGACATCCCGAAGAATCACACGAACCTGAGCAGTAGCCTCCTTCGAACGATCGGCAAGCATCTTAATTTCCTGCGCCACCACGGTAAATCCCTTCCCTTGTTCACCGGCTTTGGCAGCCTCGATGGCGGCATTGACGGCCAATAGATTCGACTGTTCGGCAAGTTCATTGACAGAAGCCGTGATTTCACCAATGGTCTGGCTCTGTTCGCTTAACTTCACCACCATACTGGCAATGGCACTCATCTGCTGCCGGATCTTATTCATTCCCTCAATGGTATTGGCAATTGCTTTGGTGCCATCAGATGAAATCTCTGTCGTTCGGACTGCATTCTCCGATACGGCTCTTGCCTTCTGATTGGAGACTTCAGCAGTTTGCTTCACTTCTTCCACTGTAGTTGTGGTCTCTCCAACCGATGTTGCGGTCTCTGCTGAACTGGCAGCCATTTGAGTCACCGAGGCCATGATCTCGCTCGAAGAGGAGGCCAAGACGTTGATTCCTTCATTGATCTCGTTCAACTGATTCCGTAGTCTTTCAACCATGGATTGAAACGATTTCCCCATGACATCCTGATCTGAAAGGAGATTGATCTCTATGGTAAGATTTCCCTGTGCAATCTCCTCTGCTTGAGTGGCCTTTTGCTGCATGCTCCGTTGCATCACTTTAAAAGAGTCGGCCAATTGACCAATCTCATCCTCCTGGGTAACAACAAAGGCTTCATCCAATTTACCCAGGGCCATGGCTTTTGCAATGCTTGTTAACCGGATAATCGGAGCCGCAAAATAGCGGGCGATGAAAAAGGCCAGAATGGATACCACTAGTGAAGCAATGATCCCAATCCACAGGATGCTGTTGCCCATAATGCGTATTGGTTCAAAGGCTTCTGATTCGTCAATCTCCGTAATCACAATCCATTCAAATTGGGTATGGAAAGTCTCCCTTAACATAGCGTCTCCGTAGTAGCTTAAAACCGGTTCATTCCTATAGTCGTCAAGGATGTGAAATCCGTTCTTATCCTGCAAACCCAGGATCACACTCTGCGTTTCCACCTTTTGTTTCAGGATTGTCGACTCTTTGAAAAATCTTGAATCAGAGCGCATGAGATGATCTGAACCAACCAGATAACTCTCACCGGTCCTTCCCAATCCTGTTGTGTCCTGCATCAGTTGATTGATTTGCTGAAACGAGAATTGAACAGCAACGGAACCAATGTACTCGCCTGATTCATAAGCCGGGATTATGACAAACATCGCCGGCTCATTGTTTGCAGGTTGATAAAAGGCCACATCTGTAAATTCAATCTGTTTGTTTGCCCTTGACTCCTCCCATGCCTTTGCTAAATGGGTGGATTCAGACTTCAGGCCCGTTCCAAAATCGGCCCTTTTATCAGCCGAATAGAGAACCCTTCCATAAATTGGAGAGATCAGAAGGATATCTTCAAACCCCATCAGGTTTCTATAATCTTCTAGCAATTGAGCAACCTTGTCGGTTGCATCCTTATAAGGTTTGTAGTCCAACAGGTTTATCCCGGAGTACCCTTGCCTTTCAGTCTCTTTGATCAACCCGGTCAAAGTAACCAGAGCCTCCCGTATCCTTGGCAACTTTGAAAACATCTCTGCATCCGAACGTTTCTCTTCCAGGAAGCCGGTAATCTGATCTGTTTTAATCGCTCCGATGGCTTCCATCTTGCTTGCAATTTCCTCCTCAAGAGACTTTTTGGAGCTGTTATAACTCAGCAGACCAATGATCAGAATTGGGATGACAGATACAGCCAGGAACAAAGCAATCAGTTTCGTGGCGATCTTTTCAGTTAAAAAGTTTGTGATTTTCATGTCATTTATTTGTTTCAAAGTCTATACTGCTTCATCAATTCATCGAGCTTCTGACCTACTTTCTGCAGCTCATTTACCGACTCTACCGATTGCTCCGTACCTGCAGCAGCTTGCATACTAGCCTCCCTGATATTTTCCATGGCTGCTACCACCTGGTCCATCCCCTCCAGCTGTTGTTGGCTGGATGCAGTGATCTGGATAGCTGCTTTCGCTGCTTCCGTTACACTCTCAGAGAGGGTTTTGATGGTATCTCCTGTGAGAGTCGTGAGTTTCAATCCTTCATCCACAGCTTTCCCACCCTCTTCTGTTGCCATCACAGCAGAGCTGATCGACTTCTGAACATCTCTCAGAATATTGCGGACCTGTGATGTAGCCTCCTTCGAACGATCGGCCAGCATCTTGATCTCCTGAGCCACCACGGTAAATCCCTTCCCCTGTTCGCCAGCTTTTGCCGCTTCAATGGCCGCATTAACTGCCAGTAAATTCGATTGTTCGGCCAGTTCATTGACAGAAGCCGTAATCTCCCCAATGGTCTGGCTCTGTTCACTCAACCTCACAACCATTGCCGCAATCGCAGTCATCTGTTGACGAATTTTGTTCATCCCTTCAATGGTATTGGCGATGGCTTTGGTTCCTTCAGAGGATATTTCTGCCGTTCTGACTGCGTTTTCTGATACGGCTTTTGCCTTTTGATTCGAGACCTCCGCTGTTTGTTTTACCTCCTCAACTGTGGTTGTAGTTTCGCTAACTGATGTAGCTGTTTCGACCGAACTCGAAGCCATCTGTGTAACTGAAGCCATGATCTCACTTGAAGAGGAGGCCAGTATATTGACCCCTTCCCCGATCTCACCCAACTGCTGTCGCAGCTTCTCCACCATTGATTTGAATGATTTGCCCATTTCATCATTCTCTGAAACCACGCCGATCTCTATAGTCAGGTTCCCGTCTGCTATCTCCCTGGCCTCGGTTGCTTTCTGCTGCAATGTCTTCTGCATGACCCTGAAGGAATCCCCCAAATCCCCGATCTCATCATTCCTGTTAATTGGAATCTTGGTATCCAGTTGACCAGAGGCAATTTTATCGGCAATTTGAGCAATCAACCGAATTGGTGTTGCAATATTTCTGGTAAGGAAGATGATCAATAAAATAACTACCACAAACGCAACAATTAATGTGATATAAATGGGGATTTTTGCGTTTTCCTGAGAGTTTACCGTTTCGAGGGTCCGCTGTTCGAATAACATTGCCTCTTCACCTGTCATAGAATTCAGTACCGCCCGGATATCATCCATCACCTTTTTCCCTTTGTCGCTTAGAACGACCTCCATCGCAGCGTTGAACCCTGTTGATCGCCGCAACTCGATTGTCCGAGCCAGTTCCGCTAGTTTTTTGGGAATCAGTTTCTCAAGATTTCCACAATGCTGCTGTTGTGTAGGATTGTCGCTGGTGAGTTCTTTGAGCTGTTTCAGATCAACCATACACGAAGCAACGCCGGCATCATAGGGTTCAAGGTAAGACTCCTTGCCTGTGATAATAAATCCTCGCCCTCCGGTCTCTGTATCCTGCAAACTGCTTTGCAAAAGGTTGATCGTTTTCAACACCTCCTGAGTATGCACAACCCAGGTGTTATCCTGCTCTATTTTAGAGAGGTTCCTGAAGGTAATAATGGCAATGGCAAGCAGCAGGATCAGTACAACTGAAAATGCAATTGCAATTTTGGTTCCGATTGAAAACTTGGTCATTATTGGGTTCTCCTATTTATAAACTATACTGTCTCATCAGTTCATCCAATTTTAATCCGACTTTTTGCAGCTCATTCACCGAATCGACCGATTGTTGAGTGCTGGCAGAGGCTTGAAGACTTGCTTCTTTAATGTTCTCCATCGCCGTAACCACCTGGTCCATCCCTTCGAGTTGTTGCTGGCTGGAGGCTGCAATCTGAATAGCCGCCTTGGCTGCTTCAGAAACGCTTTCGGAAAGTGCCTGAATTGTATTGCCTGCAAGGGAGGTACGTTGCAGACCCTCATCAACCGCTTTTCCACCCTCTTCCGTGGCCATAACAGCTGAACTGATCGACTTTTGCACATCACGTAAAATGTTCCGCACTTGGCCTGTTGCCTCTTTCGATCGGTCGGCAAGCATCTTAATCTCCTGTGCCACCACGGTAAATCCCTTCCCCTGTTCGCCAGCTTTTGCTGCTTCAATGGCCGCATTAACTGCCAGTAAATTCGATTGTTCTGCCAGCTCATTGACTGTAGCCGTAATCTCCCCAATGGTCTGGCTCTGTTCACTCAACCTCACAACCATTGCCGCAATTGCAGTCATCTGTTGACGAATTTTGTTCATCCCTTCAATGGTATTGGCAATGGCTTTGGTTCCTTCCGCTGAAATCCGGGTTGTTTTAACCGCATTTGCAGACACCGTTTTTGCTTTCTGATCAGCCACCTGAGCCGTTTGTTTCACCTCTTCCACGGTTGTTGTAGTCTCCATAACAGAGGTAGCCGTTTCGGCGGCAGTAGATGCCATCTGGGTGACAGAGGCCATAATTTCACTGGAGGCAGAGGCCAGGACAATTACAGCCTGGTTAATCTCTTCCAACTGGTCCCGCAATCGACTGACCATCAACCTGAAAGCATTTCCCATCGTATCCTTCTCCGAAAGGGGTACAATGTCAACAGTCAGGTCCCCTTTTGAGATGGAAGTCGCGATATTCGCCATGCCATTCAGTGACGAGACCATTTTCCAAACAGATGCCAATACGCCTGTTGCCTGTTCGTCCATTTTCTGTCCTGTAAAGTCCAAATCCCCTAACGCCACTTTTCTTGTAATTTGTTCGATATCTGATGGATCAGCGCCCAACTTCTTCACCACTTTCTGGCGAATCAGGATGTAACCAAACAAAGAAGCAATGACAAGCAATGCCGATAGAAAAATGAGAGTGATGAAATAGATGTCGCTTTGTGCCCGGTAAGAATCAACAGATTCTTTCGTCCGAACATCCACCAGAGTAAAAAAATCATCGATCGGTTTCATAATACGCACCTTCTCTTTGTGGTAATCGGTCGAAAATATCAGTTTTCTAGCTAACTCAGGATCCGGATCTCCCCGTTTCGCAAAATGTCCTGTCCCATCATCAAACTTGCCTTTCATGGCGTTCATGGCAATCGTTTCGATCCATACCAGGCTATCCGAATTTTTCTGGGATTCCTGCAGTTTGGCAAATTCTTCTGACGAAAAGCCCAGGCTCTCAAAGATTTGGCTTAAAGGGATTTTCTCACCATCTGGTCTTGGTTTCTCTCCATTGTAGGACATGTAATCCCAATATATTTTCTCATAATTCAATGGCCTGGGGAGTTCTCCATTCCGTATCGCTAACACATCCCAATACATTTTCTCGTATTTCTCGTCTCCTGTCGACACATAGGTTCTCGCCAATCGTGTCAGGTCGTCGGAACTTTGCCGGAGTTCATCCGCTTTTAAATAGGAGTCGTACCGGGTAGTCTCGCTCTCCCTCAGCTTATTCTGGTTGCCCAGCATGAAATATACCAGCACTGCCATGATCGTTGCAATACATATTATTCCGAAAAATATGATGAGAAAAAGTCTCTTTATTTTCATTGAATCTCTTGTCTTTAATTTTCAATTTTTCATTTTCATTCTTCATTTCCTACTCACACCTCCTCGTCAACAATGAGTCCATTCCAAGCTAGAAACTTTCCAATGTTGAATACAATAGCCCGATCATCCGTAACCCCTGCCAGGTATTCCTTCTGCTCACCTTTTATGGTGGGAATATTTGTCTTCAGCTGTTCGGGGAATACTGATACCTTTCCAAGAATTTCATCCACCAGTATCCCCAGTTCAATATCTTCTCTTTTGAGAAGGATCACCCGATTGAGGTTAGTGATCCCCTTCTCGGGGAGGTTCAAAATGGGTTTCAGGTTGATCACCGAGAGGATCTTTCCGCGCACGTTGATGATCCCCAGGATAAAGGAGGGGGAGCAGGGAAGCGGCGTCAGTTCCTTCAATGGGATCACCTCCACCACATACGTTGCATCGATGATGTAGCGTTCATCCGTCAACAAGAACTCCAGGCCGTCGGTCTCGACACCACGGTCTTCCTCTTTTTTCGGAGATTTGGCATAAAGCGCTGCCCGTTGTTTCAGGATCTTTTTCTTCCTGGCGGGATCGATCTGGATGATTTCAGCTTCTTGTTCCATATTTTTTAGTCTTCAGTTGGCAGTTGGCCGTTTCTAATTTCTTTTTCAGCAACTTTTTACCCCGGCCCTAAAGGGAGTAGTTGCTGAAAATCAGGCTCCCTTTAGGGTTGGGGTAAAACTGATTTTCAGCTCGTTATCGAACTCAATATCTCTTTAAACCTCCCTACCGTGATTCCATCCGACTCAGGAAGAATCTCATCAGAAGGTAGTTTTGCAAGGCTTGTCATAGCTTGTTTAAATGATTTTTTTCCTGCTGCCTGGTTGCCTGATTTCATCCAAAGGTTCCCCAGTAGAAACCATGCTAGAACGAAATCATGATCAAGGTAAATGGAACTATTGAGTAGCTCAATCGCTTTGTTATCATTTCCCATTTCATGCATCACTGTAGCATTCAGGTAATAGATTCGTGGGTTGAGTTTATCCAATTTGATGGCCTGCTCGCAGAGAGCCCCTGCCTCTTTTAATTTACCCAGATTTGCTTTTGTCTTCGCCATGAGAGAGATAACAGCTTTGCCATTTGATGATTCTCTATTGATCAATCCTTCTAAAACAGTCTCTGCCTCGGCAAAGTCGCTCTGCTCGAAGAGGGAAAGTGCGTCTTCATAGGCTTTATCAGATAGTAAAACCTTCTCCTGAACAGGCTTCTGTGGCAGCAGTTTTTTAAGTCGGTTCAGCTCCGATTGATTATCGATCAGGATTGTTGGATCTTTCTTCGGATAGGATAACGATTCAACTTTCTCGGGCTGAAAAACGGGGTATTCCTTTGTAAAGGTTTCCTTGTCTTCAGGCTTTTGGCTTCCCTTTTGATAGATAGTGAACCCGGCATAATTGATCCTGCTAAACTGTGGGGATATCATGCCCGACATCTCGACAGGACTTACAACCAGAATGCCACCCTGAACCAGAGAATCGTGCAGACGGTCGGTCAATGACCGGGTTCCTTCGGGAGAGAAATAGATTAATACATTCCGGCAAAAAATAATGTCGGTAGCCTGTGTACTGTTCAAATGGGAAGGAAAACTCTCCCCGGCCAGGTTAAGGGAGGCAAACGTAACCATCTCTTTGATCCGGGGAATGATGTGAAACTCATTCGGTCCCTGTTTCTTGAAGTACATGCTGACAAACTGTTCGGGGTTGTTGCGGAAAGACCATTTGGTAAAGATTCCCTTTTTGGCCTTTTCGAGGAATACCGAATTGATGTCTGTTGCCAGGATTGAGATGTCCCATTGGTTGATATCGGGGATGGATTGAAGCAGTACAATGGCCAACGAATAAGCCTCTTCACCAGTGGCACATCCGGCGCACCACACCCGAAGATGCTTGCCGGCTCCATATCTCTTTTGAACCAGTCCGGGCAGGTAGATCTGCTCGAGGAAGTCGAAACTTTTTTTCTCACGCAGGAAATAGGTCTCCCCGATTGTCAGGTGACTCGCCAGCGCCCCGGTTTGCTGATTGGTAAGTTTGGTCTCCAGAAGCCAATCCACAAACCGTGCAGGATTTGAATAGCCGAACTCCTTTGCTGCATATTCGATCTTCCGGGTAAGGTCTTTCTCGTGGTTTTTCGAATAGCTCAATCCCAGGTGCACCAGAAGATACGCACTTAAGGCTTGCATGGTGGTATCGGAGAGAGAGAGGGTCATTTGATTTCGGGTTTCGGGTTTCGGGTTTCGGGTTTTTCTTTCTTTTTACTTTTTACAGTTCGCCTTTCACTTCTCACCTCTAACTTTTGAACTTTTACCTCTGACTTCTGACTTCTGACCTCTAACTTCTGACTTCTGACCTCTAACTTCTGACTTCTGACCTCTGACATCTTATGCTGCTCCTCCAGAGCCTTCAATAGCTTTGAGGTTTCTTCCGGTGTGAGGAATTTTTCGAGGTCGTGGATCAGTACCATGCCATCGTTGAGTTTGAACAGTCCTGCCACATATCCTACATCCAGGAGGATTTTATTGGTTTTGCTGATCTCCTCTTCGGCCCGGTCAACGATTCCAATCACTGAGTCAGTCCACAGGGCCACCCGGGTATTGGATGACGTTGTGACGATCAGCTGATCGTTCAGATCCATTTCCCGCTGCGGTATGAGGAAGAGTTTACGAAGATTCACGACAGGTAAAAATTCTCCCTGGAAATTAATGGTTCCCAAAACATATTCGGGAGCCAGCGGCAAGGGGCAAATCTCCATAACCGGTAAGATGCGTTCCACTGTGAAGAGGTGCATGGCGAACTGCTGCTCATCCACCTGGAATACTACCAGTTTGTTTGTTTGTTCTATGCTCATTTGGTTGTTGGTTGTCGGTTGTCGGTTTGTCGGTTGTCGGTTTGTCGGTTTCTTATTCCTTCTTACGTCTCACATCTCACGTCTCACGTCTCACGTCTTACCCCCTTCGTAAATCCCTTCCAGGATACCGCTGACTGAAGCAAACTCGTTTGTTTTATCTACAAAATAGTCGGCACCAAGCTCCATACATTTTTTCCGGTACTGGGGGTATGGAAAATTGGTAAGAATGATGATCTTTACTACCTTGTTTTTTTTTCTGATCTTCTCGAGGATCTTGATCCCGTTTTCGCCAGGCAGGTGGATGTCGAGGATGATCACATCGGGATAAGATTCGCTGCACGCGGCGTAAGCTTCTTCGGCATTGCCCGCCAGATCTACATTTTTAATTTCTTCAAATTCGCTGATCAGTTCAACGAGTCGTTGACGAATCAATTCCGAATCGTCTACAATAAGTATCTTCATTTGCACAAGTTTTTATATGAGTGCAAGGTACGATGGCGGAAGGGGGTGATGCTATAGGGGAAATACTGAAAATTTTGTAGGGGATTTCCTACAAGAACAGGTAACCGTCATCTCACCGGTATGACCGGGTACATCGCTGGCAATGGCAGTAATAGTTACTCCGTTTAGCGTGGGGACCAGGACTGAAGGAGTAAACTCCCACCAGATAGCATGGTTTCCTGGCTGGCAATAACCACGCTCTATTTCTTCCCCGTTGGCGTTGGTGATTCTTATTGCCACAACAGCTACTTTGAAGTCGTCTGTAGCTTGAACGCGGATCAGGTCGCCGGGATTGCCCTTATAGCCAGATGTATCAATCTCCACCACAACAGGATGGTTCAGGAAGTCGGCCAACGCTATTATGAATGGAGGTTTCCCGTCCCGGGCTCTGGCCTTGTATGCAGCATACATATCGGGATCGAGCAGAATGTGTTGGGCAAACTTCACGGCCTGGGCAAATCTCCTCCTCCTGAATTTCTGGGCCTCAGACGGCTTCCTGTTGGTTTTTTTTGGCAGGGCTGCCAGGATGCTTTTCCCACACCGGTTCCTGAAAACAAAATGGTTGCCAAATTTACCACTGTAATGCTTCGTGATAGCGTTTAATGATGTATAAGCCATGGTTGTAGGTTTAAAAGGTTTCTTCTGCAAAGGTACAATGCAGAAAGAGCCTGCGGTAGTTGCAGAGGGTGGTACAACCCCAGCTTATAATACTGTATATGAGTATTATAACAAGCAAAAAAAAATATTAATTTTCCATATTTTCTCTATAAACTGCAACTTTTATCTCTCGTACCGCTTATCACAAATCGAATATCGTATATCAGGCTCTTTTTCCTGTATCATTTGTTCGGTTGGGCTTCGGTTGAGCTTCGGTTGAGCTTCGGTGTGGATTCTTTTTCAGGTAATCCCGTACTGCTTGCTGGATTCCTTTTTTTACGGCTTCCCCAGAATTGCCTGAATTTTCATGACAGCGATATCCGCGTTGCTAATAAGGAAAAAGTTCCGGGTTCAGTTGTCTCAGTATGT
>Ga0268276_1002250_pt1 | contig 16887 bp, 23 predicted proteins | sample saktaG_4_FD_190145 | JGI IMG/M metagenome (GOLD analysis project Ga0268276, IMG submission 190145) | Saline water microbial communities from Sakinaw Lake, British Columbia, Canada - sak_2010_1_5_45m | ecosystem: Environmental > Aquatic > Non-marine Saline and Alkaline > Saline ...
TGCCAGCACTAACGGCTTTAAGTATATTGTCAAGCTTGCCTCCGAAAGTTTTGCTCAGAGCGGCAGTACCAGCAGAAGAGTCCTTGTCCTTAGCAGACCACACAGTTTTAGTACCACTCAAGAACTGGCTTATCATGTCTCTGAGCTGAGCTTGACTGTATTGTTCTCCACCAGCGGCTGGGGGCGCTTCGGCCATTACATTTAACTCTCTTCTTTAAACATAATTAAATTCAGAGTAGTTGTTGTGTGCGTTTGTTTTTGTTAACAGTTATTAAAGTATGTTAAAAAATTATTTGTGTTGTAAATTATGTAGGTTTTTTATTTGTTTTTTGGTGTTGTGTAATTACAAGTATATATCTGACTGTGTCGTATAATAGCCGTTATATTGGGTTCTCGAGTAATTTGTTTATTCCCGTCTCGGAGATTGAACACAAAAGTGGTTGTTGTTGTTAGTTTGCACAAAAAAAGAACTTACAATGTAAGTTCTTTTGTGCTGTGTTGTATTGAGGTTAAGTTTTTTATATCCCGCGTACGCAGAATTGAAGCTCTCAGTTGGTTATGTTGTAGTGTACTGTGCACAAAAAAGACTTACAGGTTGTTGTCTGTAAGTCTTTGTGTTTGGTGTTTGTTGTTGTGTTTAAACTTTTTCCACTTCTGGAGCGGCGCCCTTCATACTTGTTTGGCCGCACTTTTTGCATGCCAGCCAGGAAATGGACGTGCCGTACCATCCATAAAAAACTTCGCCACCGCAACCCTTATGAGTGCCGACTTTTCTGCTACCTCCACCTGAACTGAACTTGTACTTTTTACTCATCTTGTTTTATCCGTGCTTTTTGTAAAACCGTTTGTTGACTTTTACTTCTTGTGGTTCGGGCAGATTCCAGCAGCTTGAACAGTGCGGCCTTCCCACCGTTTCCTGTTGTACCCATCTGGGTCTAGGTTGCTGCAGCACCGCAGTACTTCGAAGGCAGAATCGTATTCTCCAACAGTGTCTTCAAATCGCAGGGTGCAGTTCCAGCATCCATCTTGTACCTGGTATCCTTGGGGCAGCTGTTGTTCGGTCGTCTTGTTCATGTTAACCGTTCACAGTCGCGGCAATGGCCTTGATCTGGTCGACGGTCAAGGCCGAGGTCTTGAGGCCGACATGGTACTTACCGTCGGTAGCCTGACTGACAGCAAGCTTGCCGTCAGCGATAGTGTACGTGTAGTCGGTGTAGTACTCAGGGCGACCTTGACGGCCGCTATACCGCAGTCTGCTAGCACTCGTCAAAGTGCAAGGGGTTCCTAGGTCCTGTGCGATCTGCAGCCGCTTCGCTTCTCGTGAGTTAGCCTGGTCGATAACCAGCTGCTCGGCGGCCGTAACCGACTGAAGCTTTTCGTTGATAGCCTTGAAAACCTGAGCGAAGTTCCCATCGACCGCAGCAGGAACGCCATGGAGCCGCTGCTGACCCAAAAGACCGATAATGTTCAACTTGTACTGCCGCGGCCGCTCACGATGACTCGAGAAAGTCAAAGTAATCTTGGTCGTGTAGCTGGCATGCCGCGAATAGCCAGTGTCTGACCGAACCCAACCAAAGGAAATATGCATGCCCTTGGTGATACCAGAGCCAACGTAGGAAACCGAGTCGCCGTCGGGATGAGCGTAATAGCGATCGCTCGGAGTGAAGTTGGGGGAGTTCACCTGAAAACCCTTGGCTTTCAAAGTGGCGCCAATCGCATTCTCAACCGCACCGTGAAGACCGGTCCAATAGGCCTTGGCTTCCTGCAAGCGTGCCAGGTACTCCTCGCGCCTCAGAGCTTCCTGCTCAGCACGTTGGAGATCAGCCATCTGCTCACTCAACCGCTGCTCTTCGACCTTCAAAGCTTCCCTCTTCGCCACCAGCTCTGCTACCGTAGACATTCTCAAACTCCTAAACCAAAAACCAACCAACTAAAACTCTTAAACTACTGCGTTCATTATACATCAGTTAAAAATTCTGTAAATAGGTATTGTAATAAATGTTTAACCCTTATTACACAACTAGTTACAAAGCTTTGCCTATGTCCTTTATGCGTTTGTTCCTAGATTCTAGATAGACAGACTCAATTGTGGGGAAGAATTTTGCTGTTTTGCTTTCGCAGAGTTGCGGTGCATTAGCAGGCTCCCAGTCCTCAAGCATACTGACAATGATACGCCCTTGTTCTAGGTGGTTCACAGTTGGTCTTCTGGGAAAACGGCTTATTTTGCAAATCAATTTGTTTGGTACGGGGGTTCTGAATTTTTCGCATGGGTGGAGACTGTTAAGCCACTCGCCAACTAGGATTCCCAGGGGTAGCAACTCAACTTGATGTCTGTGTATCATGCTGGGTCCAATAATCCCGTAGTAATTTAACATTAGCAAGTTATGTTTTAGTATATCCGAGTTGTCGAACCATCGCATCACGCTGTTTAAGCCATGATGTGAGTTGTACAACAACATCAACTATTCGGAGAACATTGCAGTCGAACTTGCTTCTAACATCGTAAAGAAGAGTACTTCTTGCTAACCACCAAACAAAAGTAAGAGTGAGGGCCGCCGAGAGCGCCAAAAAGCCTAGTATTATGTTCGTTGGTACCTACTTGTTTAATGCACATACGTGGGCGAGTTAACAACTTAAGTTGTTGTTGTTGTGCTAACTACAACTTGCTTACATTACAACCCAGTTAACCATTTTTGTAAATAGGTTTTATTTCGTAGCCTTTTGTTTACACAGCAGTCGACTTAAGTATAATGTACGTAGTTTCTGTTTTAAAAGAAAGCACAAGTTATGTTAAAGCGTGGAGATGTTTGTTTCCTGCTTCCACCGAAAGAAAACGGAAAAGTTTGTTATTCGTGGCGTTGCTACGCCCAAGTCGTTGACATCTGCAAAAAAGAAGGCAAGGGCTAGCCGTCGATTGTGTAACAATTTGGTGCCGTGGAAATACTGTAACTCTACCAATTGACCGAGTAAGTGAGCTGTCGACAAAAGAAGCTACTGTAGAAAACCTTCGCAGCTACTTGCTACAAAGCGGTGTGGCTACCAAACCACAGCCGAAATGGATGAAGGTATTGTTAAGCAAGTGTACCGCAAAGCAGTCACTAACAAACCAGTTTGCAATGTTTGGTAGTATTATGGTATAACTTAAATTTAAAGGAAAGCAGTAAGATATGCCCATAAATCAACAAAGCAGTACAAACATCAACAACATTCACAACTACTGTTATAATAACAACATACTACGCGACATTATTGCCGAGTACAGCAGCCCACCGCGGAGGATGCCTTGGGAGCTTCCACGGCGAAGGGCTGCTGTGGCAGAGCAGTTTCACTATATTGCTCTAGAGCGTCGTCCGGTAGCAGCAATTCGTCACAGTGCTGCTCGGACCAACGACAATACACGTAGCCTTGATGCAGTCTACGAACAAAGAGTAGCGCAAGAATTGGCAAAACTAACATGAATCAATTTGTAGCTACATTTGCAGAGATTCGAAGTTGGCCTGTTGTGGACGGCTGGCACTGCGACCCAGAGACCGGCCTTCACGCAAAGGTTAGTACACGGATTGGTGAAGATTATCCCGTCTATGCCGGTGACTGGTTTAATGCTGGTAACCGTTTTCATGCTAGCCGCAACTTCTGCGCTGGTCACAATTTCTATGCCGGTAGTAGTTTTAAGGCAGGCAACCACTTTCACGTTAGCAGCAACTTTCGTGTTAGTAGCAACTTTGCAGTTTGTGACCGTTTTCGTGCCGGCGACACGTTTCACGCTGGTCGTAACTTTCGCGCCGGTTATAACTTCCGTGCTAGTAACAATTTTGTAGTTCGCGACTGTTTTCATGCTGGCAACAGCTTTCGTGCCGGCAACGATTTTACAACAGGCGACAACTTTCGCACTGGTTACAACTTTGTAGTTGGCAATGGTTTTTGTGTTGGCCGCAACTTCGATGCTGATAACAGCTTTTGTAACAGCAATTGTACTAGTAACAACACCGATACTGTTAACTGTTTAGAAGCAGTGTACGAACAACGTGTTGTACAAGAACTGGCAAAACTAACATGAGTCAATTTACAGCTACATTTGCAGAGATTCGTTCGTGGCCCGTTGTCCATGGCTGGTTTGTTGACCCTAATACGGGTCTTCGTGCAAAGGTTGGCACGCGTGTTGGTGCAGATTATCCCGTTACTGCTGGCGACTGGTTTCAAGCCGGTAGTTGTTTCCATAGTATCGGCGGTTTTGAGGTTGGCGACAACTTTCGCGCTGACGATAACTTCGAGGCTCGCACACACTTTTATGTTGCCCGTGACTTTTGTGTCGGTCGGAACTTTCATGCCGGCGACGACTTCTGCGCTGGCACCAATTTTTACACTGGTAACAACTTTGTAGTCGGTAACGCGTTTCGTGTTGGCGATAACTTTATAGTAGGTAGTGGCTTTCATGCTGGTAACGGGTTTACAGTCGGCAATTGCTTTCACGCTGACAATTACTTCCATACTGGTGACAACTTTCGCGCTGACCATAACTTCAGCACCGCTAATAACTTTCACGCCGGGCACAATTTTTGTGTTACTAGCGGCTTTACAACAGGCAACAACTTTGTAGTGGGCAATAACTTTCATGCCACCGGTCGTTTACATGTCAGCAATGACAACAACGCTACTGTTAATTGTCTAGACGCAGTTTACGAACAAAGAGTAAGACAAGAACTAGCTAGAGGTTAGTAGTATGAGATTTACAGCTACATTTGAACAAATTCGTTCTTGGCCCGTTGCACACGGCTGGCATCATGACCCGGAAACAGGTCTTCATGCAAAGGTTAGCGTACGTAGTGGTGTCGACAGTCCCGTTACTGCCGGCGACTGGTTTCATGCTTGTCACAATTTTTGTATTGCTGGCAACTTTTATGCCGGCAACAATTTTTATGCCGGTAACAATTTTTGTGCCGGCAACAACTTTCGTGTTGGTGACAACTTTTGTGCTGGTTATAACTTTACAGCAGGCAATTGCTTTTTGGCTGGTCACAGTTTCCATGCCGGTTCTTGCTTTACAGCTGACAACGACTTTTGTGTTGGCAATTACTTCCACGCTGATAGCTACTTTCATGCCGGTAGCAACTTTCATGCCGGCTCTTGCTTTACAGCTGGCAACCGTTTTTGTGTTGCCAATAATTTTCGCGTCGGCCACAACTTTCGCGTCGGCGATAACTTTAATGCCGGGACTGACTTTGTAGCCGGCAACAGTTTTTGTCACGGTGACAACTTTCGCGCTAGTGCTCACTTTTATACTAACGACAACATTAATAATAACAACGGCGATACTAGCAACTGTTTAGAAGCGATTTATAAACAACACATTGCTGAAGTTTTAAAAAATTAAACGCACCATCAACAAAACAATGAAAAATAAACAACAAACAAAGCTCACAGTCTGCGATAAAGCATCCTTGTACATACTAAGTGAAATATGCCGTTTACGCAGTAATAGGTACACATGCGAAGACAATGTTAACGCAGGCATTGACAAATACATACGTGAGGTTGACATTAACAAGAAAATGCGGCAACTTATACAAAAGCGCGGTGTTATTGCATGCGTGGATTTGAGCCCACAAGCCGTACACGCGAGTTTAAGCAAGTTTTGTACACTAGGCATTGTCACAACACAAAGCACAATACGGGCCGACGGTACAGCTGCACAATATGCTTTTCGTACTAACATTACATACGAAAACTGCATAGAAGCAAACGACTTTTTCTGCAACCTGGTTTCCGAACACTACTACTACAAACACTTTAATTTGTTTACCAGCAAAGACACAAAAAAAGCTTACAAACGGTTACTACACATCGCAACACACAGCAGCAGTACAGAAACAATTTGTAAACAAAGAATCGAAAGAGTTTGAAATTTTTAAAAAGACTAGTGTTGTTATGCCGTTAATGCCGTTAGTGTTAAACAGAGCGGTTTTTAGTAGCCACGATGCGCAAAGTGTGTTTACAGGCTGCGATGCGGTGTCTTTGTACGCATTGGACCGAGTTCAAAGTTCCAAGTTTGCCAACTGTCAGCGGCAAAATTTATGGTGTCCTGAACACGAGATTAACAGCAAAATTGCAAGCTTAATTAAAAACAATCACTCCATGGTAATAGGGGTTGATTTAAGTCCAAGAGCCGTCCGTTCAAGCTTGGACAAGTTTTGTACGCTAGGTATTGTTACCACAGCTCTTACTACGACAATAGTAAGGTATACGGTTTACAAAATTAATGTCGACAACAGAAATTACATAATTAATGTTAACGGTAGTAAATTTAAAACAGCTAACAAGCTACTCGATGTTATTTTTGACAGTTTTTTGTGTGAATTTGACTGCGTTGAACACTTTACTAATGCTAGCGAAATTTACAAACGGTTGCTTCGCGAAGTAGTTGGTGGTACTGCCGACGATTTAGAAACGGTTTACGAACAAAGAGTAACCGAGATTTTCAGAGGAGAAAAGTAGCATGTCGACTCCAAGCATTATCGCTGTTGCTGACGGCAAGGCTTACTACACTGTATACTGCCATTTTAATGGTTTTTTAGAACACGTTGGCAAAATGTTAACCGATTGCTACAGTAATCAGGACAAAGCTTTGTCCATGGTGAAGCTGGGCAATATATCGAACTTGCATGCGGAGATCGGCGTTCGTCACAACTTTGCAGACGAGGACAAAGGAACCACATTCTTTGGACGCGATGGCGGCGATACGGACATAGGCCCAGAACAACTTAGGGACAAAGACCAAGTCCTGGACTTTGCGATTCACTGGCCGGCGGTACAACATGTTTATGTAATGGAAACTAACGGCCAATGGTTGTACTACACAGCTGCACTGGGTTGCTTTGTACCACTGCGAAAAATACTAGAACTCACAAAAGGAAACAAACGATAATGACGACAAATGCACTTATCAACGAATTGACTAGACTAGTAGAAGTAGACGTTCGCAAGGAAGTTAAAGAGTGTCACGCTCTGTGCACAGAGGAACAAATTGCACAATTTGTCGACTGCCGTTTGGAAGACATGGCAAAACAACTGCATGCATGCTTTCCGGCTTTTGCTAACACTACAAACTTTGGGAGTAAAAAATAATGTTAAACCTTAGTGACTTTTGCAACGAGTGCTGGCCAAGAACGGCTAAACCATGGTTCGAAGACGGCTACGTTTATGCTTCCGACGGCCGTATTATTGTTAAAGTACCAGCAGCAGACTACCCGGCTGCAACAACAACAAGCAAAGTAAGCGCCGCCGAAGTTGTAGCTAGATTCTGGCCCGATAAACCATACACACTAGAACCAATGCCCGCAATAGCAGCAAATACAATGCAAAAATGCCCAGACTGCGAAGGCCATGGTACCACTTACGTACAGTGCACAGACTGCGATGGAACTGGAACTTGTATGTGCGACAATTGCGGTAACGAACACGAATGTAAAACATGCAACGGCAAAGGCTTTGTGTACTCGTCAACCGAGCAATGTACACACTGCACAGGCACGGGCAAACGACTACTTCCAGTAGACCAACTTGTTTGTGACACACTAATTGCATGCAAACACGTACAGCAAATCACAACCCTACCCAACGTACAAGTCACCAAAGGCAAACACAACAGCTTATTCTTTGAGTTCGACGGTGGGTGTGGACTAGTTACCGGTCTAATTACTGTTGCAACACCAAACTGCTACACGTAGTTTTGTTATAGCTAGTTGGTAATATTATAGTTACACAGTAATTATAGCTTATTCCCGTCTCCGCAGTTTTAATGCTACTCACTGTAGGCACAAAAAAACAAGTCGTTACTACTACAATGACTTGTTTTTTTGTGTGTTAGCTGTTAGCAAGTTTTACTGTTGTTGTTGTTCTAGTTCTTTGAGTGCTTGTCGTTGTCGTTGTTCGTAGACTGTTTCCAAGCAGTCGTTGCTATTGTTTTGAGAACCGTCGTTGCTATCGCGAAAGTTATTGCCAGCATGAAAACCGCGACCAGCATGAAAGTTGTGGCCACAGTGAAAATTGTCGCCAGCATGGAAACCGTCACTGGCACGGAAGTTGTCACCAGCGTAGAAGTCATTGCCGGCACCAAAGCAGTCGCCAACTTCAAAACCGTTACCGACTTCGAAGTTATAACCCACCCAAAAGTTAAAAGTGGCATAAAAGTTGTTGCCGGCTTTAAAACTGCTGCCTGCACAAAAACAACGGCCAGCATAAAAGTTGTCACCAACTACAAAATTAGTGCCAGCACAAAAGCCAGCGCAAGCCCAAAAACGATCACCAGCAGTAACAGGATAATCCGTGCCAGTCCGTGTGTCAACCCATGCATAAAGACCGGTCTCCGGATCAATATACCAACCATCCACAACAGGCCAAGATCGGATTTGTCTAAATGTAGCTGTAAATGTCACATTAACCTCACTGTCTAGAGCTCGTTAAGTGCTAGTTGTCGTCGCTGCATATAGGCAGTTTCCAAACAACTAGTAGAAACTTCATTACTACCAGCGCGAAAGTTGTTACCAAAACGACGGCCGTCGTCGTATACGCAAAAGTCGTTGCCAACATGAAAGCCATCGCCAATTGTACAATCGTTACTCGCTACAAAGTTGGTGCCAGCACGGAAGTTGTTACCAGCGCGAAAATCGTTGCTGGCCCAAAAGTTGTCACCAACACGAAAGTCACTGCCAACTACAAAGTTGTGGCCAACTGTGCAGTTGTTGTTTGCTACTAAGTCGTCACCGGTGTTGGAGTTGTCACCAGCCTCAAAACTATGGCCAGCATGAAAACAGTCACCGGCTGTAACAAGAAAATCCACGCCAATACGTGCACTAACTTTCGCGTGGAGACCTGTGTTTGGGTCAACACACCAGCCATTCGCAACAGGCCAAGTTCTAATTTCTGCAAATGTAGCTGTAAGCTTCATGTTATAACCGCGCCACGTGTGCTGTCTAAAGCTCGAGCTCGCTTAGCGCTTTTTCTCGCTTCTGTTCGTAAGCTGTGTTTAAACTGCCACTAGCTTGTCGTCGTCGGTCTTCGTTGGCTATGGTGATTCTTGCTTCGTCAGTGAGTGTACGAGTATGATGAGCCGCACATGCTCTAACAGTATATCTGTAACAATGTTCTACTTGGGCGTTAGTATTGCCAAAGCACTGCGTGGCCTGCCACTCCATGTATAGTGCGAAAATTAGTTCTTCAACCATGGTAGTACTGCTTAACACATACAATTGTACGTTCTGAACTGTAGTGTGACGTTGCTTGACGATATGCTCCAGAACCAACTTGTTTAAACTAGCTTGAATATCGCTGCAGCTGTAGTACAAGTTAGCTAGACTGGCTAACCGTTGAACTTCGCTGCAAATGCTGGTAACGCTGTGCCATATGTGGTCGCGAGCATTAACAGTGTTTAAAGCGTAGATGGTAAACTTGTCAACTGCTTCTAGCCTTGTAGTGCTGTCTGGTTGTTGTTCTGTGACCTCTACGTTTCGAGTTGTTGTTTGGTTGCCAAGTGCAGCTTCGTAACAAAGCGTACATGTTCTAGCAACCTCTCTATAAAGTTGTTCTGCCCGGGCATTAGCGCCACTGAAACAGCGAAATTCGCGCCATTCCATATGCAACGCATAAAGCAATTGTTCAACCGCTTCAATCTCATTCAACTTGTACAATTCTGTGTCTTCAATTGTACTGTTACATCGTTTTTTAACAATATGTACGTTAGCTAGCTTGTTTAAACTAGTTCGAACGGCAGCAGTACTGTAATGCTCCTGAGCCTGCCTGCCCAACCGTTCAACTTCATTGTAAATGACTACAATGTCGTACCAGTGATCGCCCCGGGCATTGATAGTGTTCAGAGCATAAAGCGTAAACTTGTCAACCAATTCGAAGCTTGCGTCACTGTCTGGTTGCTGTCGCTCCAGCTGCATTGCTATTTCTCTGCACAGCGCTATAGCCGTAGCAGAGTTTAGTGTATAGCCTCGCCGTCGACGACTAGCGCGAACAGTTCGATTGCGCCGCATACGGCGCCATGACTTTTCCAGCAGTCCCAAAGTGCAAAGTTTGTTCAAGCTGCGCGAAACGACTCCAGTTAGTCTATTTTCGCTTATAGCTGTGCGAAAATTGCCCCAGTATATTAGTTCGCCAACTTTGCATGCAATTGGAACTGTAGTAAACCATGTGTAACACGAACCCGAACTAAGCCGGTACACAGCTAACAGCGCTAGCTTGTCCGCAGTATCAAGTTCAGAACTTTGTATATTAGGCATGTTTTTGTTCCATGGCTTTGTACAACTAACCGTGTTGTCTAGAGCTCACTTAGCGCTTTTTCTCGCTTTTGTTCGTAGGCTGCATTTAAGCTGCTTTGGTTTCGAGTTTGCTGCCGCTGATCTTCGTCACCAATGTTCGAGTTGTCTCGAGTTCTGAATTGGCCACGAAGCACTGAACCCCGCTCAATAAACATGCATGTTCGAACAACTTCTCCGTAAAATCGTTCCAGCGAAGTGTCAATATTGTTTAAACAGCACTGAGTCTGCCACTCCGTGCTTAGTCTTGAAGTTAACACCGCAACTGCACTAATATCGTTCAGAACATACAACTCCATGTCTTCAAGTGCAGTGTAACGCTGCTTGACAATTCGCATGCGAACAAGCTTGTTTAAACTGGCTTGAACAGCATCAATACCGCAATGCTGGTGCGCAATAGTACCCAACCGTACGACTTCGTTATTAACAAGCTCGATATCGTACCAGCGATCGCCGTAAGCATTCAGAGTACTTAAAGCAAGAAGCGTAAACTTGTCAACCAATTCGAAACGCATGTTGTCACTTTGCTGTTCCACCGGCCTTAGGCTGTTACTTTCCTGCAATGGTCGTGCCAGTGTTGTGCAAAGCACCGTACCAGTACTACTTAGTGTGTAACCGCGCCGTCGTCGAGTTTGACAAGCACCAAATTCAGGTCGCATGCGCCGCCACGACTTTTCCAACAGTCCCAAAGCACAAAGTTTGTTCAAGCTGCGCGAGACATGCCCAGTCAGCGTGTCGCGACTAGGAATTGTACTAACACTTCTTCTCTGGCATTGCTGTATTAGCGACTCGTGCACTTGATGTACAATTGGAGTTGTAGTGTGCCACACAAATTGCGAACTTGAAGTAAGTCGGTACACAGCTAACAGTGCTAGCTTGTCCGTAATATCAAGTTCTGAACTTTGTACACTAGGCATGTTTTTGTTCTCTGCTGGCTTAGTCGTCACACAGTTGCGATTGTAGATGCTTGATGAGCTTGCGGTCCAGGTCGTCCTCGGCATTCTTTAGCGCCGAATCCAACAACCAGGTTCGCATTTCCGTAAGACCCGAGGAAATGTTGCTGTTAAGCAACCCGAGCTTGTCAAAGATTTCCTTCGGGAGAAGATAGTTAACATTTTCCGGTCGACCCGCTGTTCGCGCGAACTCGACAAAAGTCAGCAGGAACCGGACCCAGTTCTTAACATCAACAAAGTCGTTTGTTCCCTGTGCGATCCGGAACTCAACCCTACGCCTGCCGCTAGCAGCCGTCGTTGCAAAGTCGGCGAGGCTAGAGTTGAGAGCATTGCGACCAAAGTTGCTACGCAACGTTGTGTTTGTGTCGTACTGCTGGTTACCGCGAAATTCCCTACCAACTTGGCGACAATACACGTTGTTCTTCCGAGTTGGGCTAAGCACGTCAGTAATGAACCGCTCAAACTTCACCCACCACTGGACCATATCGGCCAACTTGGCTTCATCAAAGTCGGCAATTTCCACATGAACATGAAAACCGCAACGTTGGTCAACCCGAGCACCACTTCGACTGATGGCTTGTACCACTTCCACACCCTTGCGCAAGTCGGTAGCCGAAGACATCACACGACTGGCAACTTCAAAACCGCACGAAGCATCAGTCTTGGCAACCCACTCACTGTTGTTGTTCTGATGGCCATACTCACATGACTCCGCCACCTCGCCCGCCACCGTACGAATGGCACGCACGAGCTTGGTCCGGTTAGTACTATCCCGCAAAAACTCCAACTCAAAACCAAACCGCCGCTTGAAAGGTACACTCACGAAACTAACTCCTACAGCTGTACTAAACCCTTAAAAACCTGCATACATTGTACTATGTTTAACAGTTTTGTAAATAGGTTTTGTACAAAAGTTGCAAAGTGTTGCACTAGTACTGGTTATAGCAGTTTTTACGGTTCGCGGTCAATTGCTTCTTGAATTTCTGGCAGTGCAGTGGTGATACTTTTGAGAAAGTCTCGGAGTTCCACGATGGAGTTAAACCGTATCGCGGTACGATCGTCTTCACCTAGGAAAAGAAAAATGCCTTTAAGGTAACAGTCACCTTCATTGTCGTGTAAGTTAACGGTCCAAGAAAATTTCACGTTTAGTCTCCATGCTGTTATAAAATGGCTTGTTTCAATAAGTTACGATAGTTCAAGCTCTCTTAGAGCTCGTTGTTGCCGTCGTATGTAAGTTGAGTTGAGGTCATTTGTGTGGTGGGGTGTAGCATTACATGTAGTGTTGTTTTGTTCTTCGTCGTGCTCTTCACGCCACATGTAGTATATAGCTGTGTAAACAAGGTTAGTTCGTCCAAGAACGGCACCACTTAAGTATCCACGATACGAAATTTCGTCGTCGAGTGCTTCAGTTAGTGTTATAACGGCCGAGTTGTTTGTGTTAAGCTCGTAAACAACGTGTCGATCGCCACCATAGCTATGTACATATGTCTTGTTAACAATGCCAACGATGGTTAGTCTACTCAAACAAATTTTAGCCATGGCATCATGTACATGGTTAACGGCGTCGATAGCAATATCGCTCATTGTAACCAGCGCTTGAATTTTGTTTTTGATCTCTGTAAGACTAAACCACGTGCTTACAGCATTTGCCGTCAGCTGGTTTAAAGCATACAAACTGACCTTGTCCCACGTGCACAAGCGCCGTCTTGGTACTACATTATTACCGGGCACTACAAAATTCCTAATTAGTTGCAACTTGTAACATTTCAAGCGCGTCTAGAGCCTGCTGTCGTTTTTTCGCGTAGATTGTGTTAAGGTCGCTTTGTGCTGCTATGGCGGTTGCTCGCCGGCGAGTCGCATACGCCGCATCATACGGCTCCATGCCATGGCTTAAGCTAGCAATGCGATACTCTTGTGCACTGTGATATTCTTGTGCATTATGCTCGCGACATTCTTGTGCATTGCGCTCATGACGAACACTCGCATTAGTAATGTTGTTGTTGTTGTTGTACTCGTAGTTGCTCTGAATAACGCTGTTGTAATTTATGTTGTTGTTGTAGATTATTATGCCGTTTGGCAATAAGTGTTCTTGCTCTTGCTCTTGTTCTTCTTGCCATACACTGTACAGCACAAAGTAACAATTGTTGGCTCGCCAAAAGCTGGAGTCGAGGTTGCGGTTGTTTAAAAGTTCGTCGTTAATCGCTTCGGCTAGCTCTGCAACAGCAGCACGGCTTCTATTGAGTTCGTACACAACTTGCCCGCGGCCGCCTATCGTGTCGCGATCCCTAAAAACAATGCCCAGAACAGCCATTCGATTCAAACAAGAATTGACCGCACTAACTGCACCCGGATTACTGCTGACGCTGGCGATACTGCCTGTTGCAATCAACGACCGGGCTTTTTCTTTAATCTCTGCAATAGTAAACCACGTGCGATGGCGCGGCAAAGAATCCAAAGCATACAAGCTTACTTTGTCCCATGTCGACAATTGCCGTCTTGGTACTACATTGTTGCTAGGCATTACCAAATTCCTAAACTATAAACAAACAGCTTACGCCAACAGTTCAAGTTCTCTAAGCGCCTGCTGCCGCTTTTCCATGTAGATTATGTTAAGGTCGTTTGTAGGAGCGTTGGGTGCTACTGCTACGGGGACGGCGGTCGACACTGAAGCATTGCTAACCCACGCTCTTGCTGCATTAATGTCGCGAGCAATACCGTCTAGTGTATTGTTTCTAGAAGGAGGAGGAGGAGGAGGAGTACTGCGTCGAGGTGCTGCTGTAACTGCATGCCATATGCTGTATATCGCATTGTAAGCAACGCTAGTTTGCCAGTAATTGCTGTTAAGACTGCCGTAGCTTCGAAGCTCGTCGTCAATTGCTTGAATCAACCGTGCAACAGCATCAGCATTCCTGTTAAGCCTATACGCAGTGCGCCGTCGGCCACGAATACTCACCCGATCCTTGGTAACGATACCAAGAACGGCTAACTTATTCAAACAAGAACTGACCATCCCAGCTGCCCCTAAATTACTGCTGACGTTGGCAATGTTGTTCGTCATAATCAACAACCGGGCTTTGTCCTTGATCGCTGCAGTACTATACCACGACCGATGACGCGGCAAAGAGTCCAAAGTGTACAAACTCACTTTGTCCCATGTCGTTAACCTGCGCCGCGGTACTACATCACTAGGCATTACCAAACTCCCAAAACTAAACTCTTAAAAACTTACATACATTGTACTATGTTTAATAGTTTTGTAAATAGGCTATAATTTAAGTTTTTTGAGTGCTTGTTGTTGTCGTTGTTCGTAAACCGTTTCCAAGTCGTTGCTACTACTCCGAGTACAGCTACCGTAAGTAGCGCTGTAGTCGGCGCCAACACAAACATTGTTGCCAGCTGTAAAGTAATCGCCAACTTCGAAGCCGTCACCAGTTCGAAACCCAGCACCAACACGAAAACTACGGCCTGCACGAAAGTTGTTGCCGGCTGCAAAATTGTCACCAACAGTAAAATTGTTACCAACGTGAAAGTTGTTGCCAACTTTAAAATTTTTGCCAGCACGGAAATTGCAACCAGCGTAAAAGTAAAAGTCAGCGTAAAAGTTGGCGCCGACTTCAAAATCACTGGCACTACAAAAACAGTCCCCAGCATAAAACCAGTCGCCCGCAGTAATGGGACAATCCTCGCCAATACGCGAGTATACTTTTGCATGAAGGCCGGTCTTTGGGTCGCAATGCCATTCGTCAACCTTTGGCCAAGATAAAATCTCTACAAATGTAGCTGTAAACTTCATGCTAACTTTGCTAGTTCTTGTATTGCTTGTTGCTCGTAAACCGTTTCCAAGTCATTGTTGGTGTCATTAGCTAGTTCGCTTTCCAAGTAGTAACGTTGTACTTCACGAACTAGTTCGTTGTAAGCCTGTTCAGCGCCGTAGTTTTCAAAAGCAAAGTATCCATAATCAGCAACTTCGTACTCTATGTTGTCAAGTAAAGTGTATGCTGTACGATAATCTTCACAAGTAATACTTATGTGAAAAGCTATTGCATTTTCACCGCGTCTAGCTCTACGTTGTGTTTCGACGACACCCAACACACAAAACTTGTCTAGACTCTCGCGAACGGCTTCTAAGCTTAGACTAAGACCTGCAACAACTCTATGGCTGTCAACTAAGTTCCAAATCTCGTTATAAATGTCGCCCTCAAACTTCCACCCATTGTAGCCGCCCAGTACATACAGCACGTACAAAGACAACTTATCGCAAATTGTCAGACTTGGTTGTTCATCAGTTGTCGGACCTAGTTGTTGACTAGTCATAGTGCTAACACTTTTGCAACTTTTTGTTGGTAAAGCTTTTCTAAATTGTTGTTGTTATTGTCAATAGTGCGGGCCAGCAGTTCTTCGTAGACTTTTGTAGTATGCGCACAATATTGGTCGTAGTCCCGGGTGCCGTAAAATTCGTGCGTTATGGATTCAAGCAAGTTATAAGCCGCATTGTAGCTTTCCCACCCTGACCTTACTATTTGGTAAGCTGTTTGCGGCGTCCACTTTACCGGGTGTAGCTGCACAGCTGTAACAATTACACCCAACTTGCAAAACTTACCAAAACTTGTATGCATTTCCGCTAGCATGTCAGTTGACCTCAAGTCGCAACCAGCAATCGCTGCTGGCTTAACACTTCGAAGCAATTGCGTAACTCCACTACTGATTTCGTCTTCAAAGTTCCAGTTGTGCCAGTTAAGGTATAGTGCACACAAAAACAACTTGTCGTTAACCGTAAGCGACATATTACCATTACAATTAGAAGTTGACACTGGCATGCATATCCTTTAAAACTTTTGTAGCTCTTTGTTCGTAAATCACTTCTAAACTGCTGGTTTCCACCAAACTAACCGATTGCTGCATTGTTGTCTGCTGTCTACCATCAATGCAATGTATGTCGTTGACAACTAACAAAGACAAGTAACTCTGCTTTGTACCCGAGTGCTGCGTTGTAAAATCGCCGTGCTCTACTAACTCCTGCACTAAACCCTCAAACAAGTGTACACCTGCGACGTAGCAATCATTACGGGGACGAATGCGGTAAATAACACTGTAATTTGTGGACGGTAGTCTTCGAAGAGCAGTACTGGTTAAACCCAAACAACAAAACTTGTCCAACGATTCCGTCAATTTCGTTTGGGACCAGTCAATGTTAGTGTTACCAGCAGCGCCAGTTTCAACTAACCGCGCTATTTCTTCACTGATTCGGCCTACAGTTTGCCAACTGCTAAAATTAATAATTGTTTCAATGTCTGATGTTAAAAACGCGTTTTTTGCTAACACATACAAAGCGTACAAAGACAGTTTATCCCACACTGTAAACGTAGTACCACACCACAGCCTGTAACTGTGATAAGTTCTAGGTACTGTGACAACGGAAAACTCTTCTTCGGTCACGGCCGGCACGGTAATAGTGGGCATATTGTTGCTACTCTTTGGAAGCTGTTTGGTTTAAAACACTGCAAGCATGTAGTTCGTATTCCACATCGAGGTTTAAATTTAATAGTTCTGTAGCTGCATGAACTAGAATTTCAGTTGTTAGTCGACTCAACGCGTTTGTGTTTAAACCGTCGTTCGAA
>Ga0268276_1002251_pt1 | contig 16877 bp, 13 predicted proteins | sample saktaG_4_FD_190145 | JGI IMG/M metagenome (GOLD analysis project Ga0268276, IMG submission 190145) | Saline water microbial communities from Sakinaw Lake, British Columbia, Canada - sak_2010_1_5_45m | ecosystem: Environmental > Aquatic > Non-marine Saline and Alkaline > Saline ...
TCGTAAGGTTATTACTTTAGCCATCTAAAACCTCCTTATTTTGTGTATTCAATTATATTCTAATATATTCTAATTCATTTCCTGCCACTTGTCAAGCAAAATCCCTCTCCCCCCAGAGTGAAAGGGCCTGCCCCGTGTAGTAGAGAAAATTACTACACAGGGTTAAGGTGAGGGGTGTAAATGGCAAGTAGAAATGCACCTTGCGCGGAAAACAATTTTGCACCTCCTAGAGATAAAAAAATGGCTTAATCCTCCTCTTCTTTTTGAATTCTAAATGATTCTCCACTTAAGTTAAATACTTTGGAATGATGAAGTAATCGGTCTAGCAAGGCTACAGTCATCACTTCATCTCCCATCATTTCAGCCCACTCATCAAATTTTTTATTAGAAGTGATAATGACAGATGCCTTTTCATAAAGCTCACTTATCAGGTTAAAAAATAGATTAGCCTCCTTCCTTTCTATGGGTGTGTAGCCTATCTCATCGATGATCATCAGATCTGCTTTTAAGATACGATTCAGTCTAAAGCCGGCCTTGCGCTGAATATCGGCCATCTTTAACCACTTGACAAGGGTGGTCATCCGTTCAAAACATACCGTATAACCTGCTCGTATAGCCTTTAGCCCAATGGCTATGGATAAATGAGTTTTACCGATCCCGGGTGGTCCAAAAAATAATAGATTGCTGTGATTATCCAGCCATAAAAAATCCAGAAGGGCCGATAAGTCTGACTTAGTTATGCCTTTTACTCTGGCAAATTGGAAATTATCCAGGTCTTTTTCTACCGGGAAATGGGCTCCTGCCAGATTACGTTTGAGCCTTCTTTCTGTCCGGTAGTCTATCTCTGCCTTTAAAAGAAGGTCCAAAAAACTCAAATAGGAGATTTTCTTTTCTTCTGCCTCGGTTATCTCACTATCCAGATTAGGGATCATTCCTTTAAGCTTTAAACTTTCCAGTAAACTGACTATCTGCTGATATTTTTTCATGGCCGTGCCTCTGAGGCATTTACCAGGTTATGATAAACTCCGATATCTCTCTTTTCTACTTGAAATTCCTTCTTCTCCCGGGGGATACCCCTTAAGTTAGAGACAATATTTACCTTTGGTAGTGCTAATTCTTTCTCCTGTTGGTAATACTGATAAGTATCGTAGAGATTTGCCATGGTGTAAGTCCGATTTTCCAGACATAAGTCTATAGCCTGTCCTAGATGCTCCCTTTCTATTTCCCGGGAGAATTTCTTTAGTGCATCATGATACTGATCCCGGAAATAACGGGTATACATTTGAAAGTTCTTATCTACAAATTCACTCCAGCTATCTAGAGTAAAAAGTCTCTTTAGCTCCTCTTTTAATTGCTTCTGGTTAAGCTCTTTTCGATGATGTCTGGCCCGGCTTACTATCCGGCTTCCCGGAATAGGAGATATAGCATGTTCTGCTATCTGTTCTCCGGTACGGATATCGTAAATGAAAAGCCTTTCTGTGGTTTTATAGATCTCTACTTCCCGGTCCCGGTATTCCAAAGGGACCGGATACTTACCAGCATTCACCGATATCTGACCCATAATATCTGCTTTCCGTCTCTCTCTGGAATTTGAAGTATCCTTCCGGTAGATGGAATTTGGGAAGGTCCTCAAATAGGCCTTCTCTTCGCTAAACATTTCTTGAGGGATACGCCGGGTGGCCAGTGAAATCTTGCCATTGGCCCGCCGGTTCAACCATCTTAACAGCCTTTCCTTAGCCTCTTCAATGTTTTCAAAATCTCTTACGCTTAGAAAGTTTCTCTTGATGAACTTAATCAGATTCTCTATCTTTCCCTTGCTCTCCGGATCATTCTTCCGGCAGACATACATCTTTAAACCCATTTCTTCTATAAACTGCTTAAAATCCTTAGTGTAGATGATATCTCCTCTGTTTTCACTTACTACCATCACCTTATCCTGGTCTATTACTATTTCTTCGGGTATTCCCCCTATATACTCAAAACAATCCAGGAGATGACGGATCAAATCCAGAGTAGTAAAGGGTCTATCCTGTAGGGCACAGTATTTGTAGCGGCTGGCAGATAAAACCGCTGCAAAGATATACAGCTTTAAGCCACTTTTGGTACGGTATTCTCCGAAATCGATCTGCAGCTGTTTCCCGTAGGGAAGCTCTGTAACAGGAGAATATATCCGCTTATTGCCATTTAATTTCAGCTGTTCTGTCTCTACCAGGAAGCTGATATAGCTGCGGAAACTCCTCTCCGTACCCGGCAAAGACCCTAGTTTCTCTTCAAGATAATCATACACCGCCGATTTTTCCAGGCTTTGAAAGTTATTTGCTTGGTATAGATCAAGAATAGGGGACTGATAAGGCTCAAATAACTTGGTCCGATACCTCACTTTTTCTATATAGCGAGCGTATTTTTTTTCTGACATGTCGTAATATTTAAATACTGTCCGCTTGTTTAATCCGGTTTCTCTTACAATATCTGCTTTGCTAAATCCTTTTCTCCTAAAATACTGAATCTTTTGATACATAATCTTGTTAACCATATTTCAGTCCTTTCCTTATAGCATTGATTCTTATTCATACTATAGTAAAGAACTGTTTCTTTTTAAAGGTGCATTTTTATTTTCCACCTTAGGTGCATTTTAGTTTACCATTTCCAAGGGGGGGGTAATATCATTGCGAACGACCGCAGGAAGCGTGGCAATCTCGTCCCTTATGAAATTACTTCCTCGCTTCAGCTTTGCTTTTCAGATAATATCTCTTAGCTTCTGCTTCTCAAATACTTTTAAACTACCCATTAAACCTAATCTAAAAACATAGATATTCCGGGATGTATTTGACACAAATGCTATTTTTTTGTTCACCTTTTCAAACCTTATTATTTGAACTATTTAATATTGCTTTTAATCCCATTTTGATTCCTTTAATTCTTTCCGTATTTTTCGAGTATAAACTCATGGAAAGCTGGTAAATTATCTCACCGATAAGGCTCCACGTAAAATTTAGAATAGAAATTTTACTATGTTTAAACATAACTGTCTTCCACATAATAAAATGGTTGTATATTCTTGCTGCAACCTTCAATTTATCGTCAAACCTAACGCCAGCTACCCAGTGGTGAATAACGTAGCCATTTTCTGCTATTACCATTTTCATGCCATTCATAAAAAGTCTAGAAGAAAATTGAACATCTTCACCAAGGGCATAATCGCTGAATTTTTCAAGTCTTTCTTCGAAATTAAACTTATTAAATACTTCTTTTCGATATGCCATTGAACCTCCGCTTAACCACTGTGCTTCTCCAGGATGATCTAAAAACGAATTCATACCATGCCATCCCGAAGAATAAATCTTTCTAAAAGAAGCATGCCTGCTGCAAAGTTTAAATATATCACAGTATATTTTCCTAAATAATGAAAATTTTTCGCTATCATGATTCACACCCATATTTTTTAATGATAAACCTACACCGAATACTTGTGGATCGTCGAATTCTTTAAGCACAGAGTCTAACCCATTGGGTGATACTTCACAATCATCATCTATAAAAAACACTATTCCACCTAAAGCGGTGCCCACAGCATCATTTCTCTGAGATGCTGATCCTTTTCTTGGTGCTTTAAAAAATTTGATGTCAATTGATGGATTTTTTTCTTTGAATCCCATTGCAGCCTTTTGTGATAAATCATCATCACTCGCATCCCAAACTATCACCTCAAAATTTCTGTAGGTCTGCTTCATAAGAGAACGCAAACTTATATTCTTAAGAGCCTTAGCTCTATTTCTTGTTGCAATAATTACACTTATCCTATTTTTACTACTTAATATCATGCGTTTGTCGCTCATTTTCTCTTCCTTGATTTCTTACATATTTGCTTATTGTATCTTCACTACCAAATTTGCTTACAGTATTCACAAAAAATCCATCTGACCAAAATTCTCCACCCCTCGGGTGGTAAACATATTACAAAATCATCTTTATATATTGTTGTCCAATGTTTTTAATGTCGTATTTTCTTATTATATTATCATAATTAGTAAAAGAATATTTAACGCTTCCATTGGATATTTCTCTAAAAAGATTTACCAAATTATCAACTTTATAATTCTCTTTTATTAAAAAGGGCCAATCTGGTGTCTTACTTTTAGCATTTTCTAAAGAAATTATTGGTTTTTTAAATGATAAATATTCAATTAACTTACTTGGTAATTGATATTTGGAATTATTAGCAATATTCAATAGATAATCAGATTTCCGATATGCAAAAGCACAAACCTCACGTTGAGTTTCTCCGTATAAAATTATAATATTCTCGTCAATTAATTGTTTATATTCGTTAGAAAACATTTCTCTTACTTCTTTGCTGTCGATATTACCAAAGATATGTATCCTTATCTTATAATAAGTAAGCATATTTCCTTTTCTTAAATTTACTAGAGATTCTAATAATATTTTAGGGCTCCTAAGAGGTATATAAAAAATACCTGCATACACAATATTAATTTTACTTTTAACAAAATTATCCCATTTTATTTTACCTGGATCGGGATGTAATGATGGCACAACCTGAGGAATAATTTTTATCTTATCTTTCTTCAAAAAAGGAAAATTTGCTAAAAACCCTTCCTTAGACCCTTCAAAAGGAACTACTATATAATCCATCTTTCCTATTAGTTTTTTTTCTATATATTTATTTAGAAAACGAAAAATATTTTTTGGGAGTTGAGAATTGAAAGAAAATGGGTCGCCATATTCTGCAATCCATTTAATTTTTAGTTGTTTTTTTGCATAATACCCCAAAAAGTGAGATGTAAAAGGTAAAGCAGATGATAATATACAATCATATTGATTATTGTTTATTATCTTTTTTAATTCTTTTTTAGCAAAAAAATACCGAATGACCGAACTATCAGGCCAAGCTATTTTATAATAACAAAAAACGCAAAATTTTTTAAATATGCTTCTAATCCTCGATAAATAACAACTATTATAATTATTATTTATGTTATGAGAGTCGCCCCTAGATAATTTTTTGTTAAAACAATTATCTATTAATGTTTGTCGCGCTTCGTAATATCTAACATTTTTTAGTATAGGTCTTGTTATGAAATTATATTTAGTAATAAAGATATCTACCTTGTATCCCTTATTAGTTAAAAAATTGACTATCATTTCCAATTTAAAAGCACGGGGGTTTAGTTCTGGAGAAAAACAGTATGTTATTAAAAGAATATGTTTCTTTTCCAAATTTTACCAACCTTAAAATTATTTAAAAACAAAATCTGTTTATACAGTTCAAGTTATAAAATAAAAAAATGATTATAAATTAATGCAAAATTTTGCGAAAAGCTTTTTTTAATTGCTTTAGGTGGATACTTTTTAGCTTTTTCTAATATACTTTTTAAATTCATAATTTCTTCCTGGCAAAAAATTGATTTTTTAAATCTAATACTGCTTGAATCTCACTTGGCTTAAATTCTCGTAACAGAAAGAGCATTAGTGAATAAACTATCACGCCAACAATTATACCCAAGATTAAATTTAATAATGTTGATGAAGTCAAACTATTACCAATATAATATACCACTATCCCCATTGCTCCTGAAGCGCAAACAGATTTCACCAAAGATTTAAAAGGGAATTCCCATATAAATAATTTTCGTGAACTAATTACCATTACTAATAAAAGAAAAAAATAAGAAATAAGGGTAGTTATCGCTGCTGCCATGTAACCATATTTTGGAATGAACAAAAAGTTAAGCCCCAAATTTAATAAACCAGAGGCAATGATAGAAAACATAATAAAATTAGTCTTTTTATAATAAATAAAACCAGCTTGAAACCTTTGTTGTAATCCTAAGAAAAATATACTTATACTAACTAAAGGAATAATTTGATAACCTTCAAAATATTCCTGGGCAGTAAGAATATTAATTAATGGTTTTGCCAAAATACTCAAACCAAAAATAGCAGGAATACAAATAATTACATAATAGCGATTAAGTTTACTCATAAATTCTTGGCTCTTTTTCTTACCTTCCCTTTCCCATATATTCATTTCAATGGGTCTTGATGCTATCATAAATAAAGAGGCGATGAGCATAATACTTTTTTCAGAAATAGCATAGCTTACAGAATATATTCCAACTTCTTGACTTCCTCTAAACAATTCTAAAATATACCTATCGGATAAGCTTAATATCCAAGCAGCCAAATTAGCAACCACCAAAGGAAAACTATATTTTGCTACACTTAATGTTAATGGTATAGATATATTTGAACTTAAGGAAACTTTTCCAATTCCTTTTTTCCAGAGAAATGGAAGAGCTATTGTTAGACTCAGAATAGATCCCCAAAGCAAACCTTTAATACCAAAATGAAAAACTATTATTAGTAGTATTGCAAAGCCAATTGTCGTTATACTCTTCCATGCTATAAAACCACTGTACCAACTTACTTGCCGTTTTGCTCTAAGAAACTGAAGGAGTGTTCCAAAAAAAGAAGTTAAAATAAATACAAGTATGCCTATCCACATTAGAAAATATAAATCTGTAGAAACATAAGACTTAGCAAATAAAAGAATGCTTGAAAAAACAAGAGAGATAACTCCTATTGAAATAATAGATAATTTTATTATATTCGTATAGAACTGCCTAAGTTTCCCATCCCGTTCATATATAGGGTAAAATCTAATAATTGACATAGACAGCCACCCAGTAAGGGTGGAAAACACACTAATGTTAGCCATTACTAAAACATAATTCCCATAGTCCCCTGGTGGAAATAAGCGAGTTATAATAGGAATACTGACGATTCCTACAATTGCTGGGACAATCTGTGTTGGCAGATATTTAAGCATATCTTTAATAAGTTTTTTTATCATTCTTTAGCTATTTTCCTTTTTTTAAAAAAATATTATACAACATTAAACAACAAATAAATGAACTAATTTATATATGCAAGAAATGTTTTATCCTCATAATCCATTTTATATTCTCTGATAAATATTCTATAACACACTCCTTAAATTACATCATATACATTTAGGTCTTTATTTAAATTTAGTTAAAATTACTATTGATTTTAAATTTTTATATATCTTTGAGGTTCGAATCAATTTAATTTTTGATTATTAGCCTAAACCATTGCCCGTTATTATTATATTCATTTAATTTATATTTAATAAGTAAATTATTTAAATCACCTCTCTCTTTATTTATATTATTTCCACTCACAATTCTTTGTTTAATTAACTGTTTTATTCTAATCAAGATTGGGAAATGCTTTCTTAATATTTTTTTAAAATATATTAAAATACTAGGTTTCTTTAAAATATCAATATTTCTTCCAACACTTCTAAATTCTATAATTTGCATTCCAATTTCTTTAATTAATCTCCTTAAAGATTTTTCATTAAAAACTAATAGATGTGATTCTAAACATACCTTATGGGTATCATCTCGATTAGGAACTTCAATAAATATACAACCTTCTTTTTTTAATAATTTCTTTATTTCTCTTAAATACAATACTGGCTCTCTAAAATGCTCGATAACGTGTGATAATATAATTAAATCAAATTTATAATTTTTAATTTCTTTCCAAGATGAATAAATATTTCTTATGCCTTTTTGACTTAATTCATTATGAATATTTTTATCAATTTCTACTACAGAATATTTTAAATTATCATTTTTTAATTTCAATACATCAAATATAAATCCTTGGCCAGCCCCCACATCGAGTATTTGTAATTTTGAAATATCTTTCAAATTTTTATTAAGATATTCAACTCTCGATATAGTTTGGGCATATAATAATTTACGTGATTCCTTACTATTTGATTGAACTTCTTTCCAATAATTTTTATTATATTTCTCCAAATTCTCATTTGAAATCATCGGATAAATACTTTTACAGCTACAATTAGCACAAGTAATTAATTTTCTATTTATAAATAATCTTGATTTTCCTCTATAATTCTCAACTTTTGAATATTTTTTCCCCGAACAGATCGGACAAAACCAATTCATTATATACATAAATAAATCCCAAATAAATCTATTCCGCAATCAAGATAGATTTTTTTATTTTTTTTAATAAAAAATTATTAACTTCTGCAATACTCATTTACGATTTGAATATTGCTATTTTATAGCATTCCTATTATTTTCTAATTTAATTATTGCATTTCTTTTTCAACTAAAAAAGTTACCCAAGTAGCTTGCTCAATTTGCCATAGAGGAATAGGATATTTTGTAGCATTTTTTATTGCTTGGGAAAAGGCAATCAATTCTTCATAATGGCCTTTATCGGAAAGTTTACTATGTATATTAGCCACTTTTATTCCATAGCCCTTTAATTCTTTATAATCATTCATAGTGATTATCTTATTGTCAAAATATATTTCTAAAGATTCTTTAGGATAAGATTTATCTCCTAAAGCAGTATAAGTAAGGGTGCAAATACTTCCCTCTTTATATTTTAAAGTTACCACCACATTATCTCGAGAGGATATATTTTCTGTCTTTGGGTTTATGCTGTTTACTGAAATAGAATCTATCTCTGCGTCCACAAAATAATTAAATAGGTCAAATATATGGCAACCTTCCCCTATAATTCTTCCTCCGCCTTCTTCTGTGTGGATCCAATGGTCTAAAGGAATATAGCCGGCATTCATATGATAGTTTATAATCATAGGATTCATTCTTTTTTTAATATGCTTTTTAATTTCAACAGCATGCTTAGAAAATCTTCGATTAAAACCGACCAGATAAGGCACTCCAGTTTTTTGAATAGTTTTAAATACTTCTTCTATCTCTTTTTTGTTTAAAGCCATCGGTTTTTCTACAAATACTGCCTTTCCTTTTTTCATTGCCTCTATGGAATATTGAGCATGTAGATTATGCCTGGTACAGATCATTACCATATCTATATCAGGGTCGTTCAATATCTCTTGGTAATTAGTGGTAGAGTATTTTGCTTTATATTGTCGGGCAATGGAAGTAGCATTACTGCCAGTTTTACTCATAATTGCATATATGTCATAATAATTTTTCAATTTTTCCAAATTGGGAAAATGCACTCCTTTGGCAAACCCACCTGCTCCTATCAAGGCAATTTTTATTTTATCGGTTTTCAATTTAAATTGGGGATTCACTTCTACCTTTCTATTTATTTCATTTTCTATATCATGTTTGTATTTTAATAATACTATAAGAGGTTTATTTACTTCTTTTTCGAATTCCTGGTAGGCTTGAGTTGCCTCTTCTATTTTATAAACTTTTTCTATTATATTATTTAATCTTATTTTACCTTCGGATAGCATTTTAAGGTATTCTTGCATATTTCTATTTTCTGTCCAACGGACATAATGATAAGGATAGTCTATTCCTTTTTCTTCATAATTAGGGTCATATCTCCCCGGACCATAAGAAGTAGAGATATAAAAATCCAATTCTTTTTTATACATATCTTCTCTATTTATTTCCATACCTACTACGCCTACTAAAATTACTCGACCTTTTTTGCGGCACATTTGAAAAGCTTGGGCTAAGGGTTCATTAGAGGAAGTAGCGGCAGTAATTATTACCGAATCCACTCCATAACCTTCAGTTATTTTTATGGCTTCATCTACTATAGTTTCTTTGGTAGGATTTAAAATATACTTTGCTCCATTTACTTGGGCTATAGTAAGCCTTCGACCATCTAAATCAATAGCTATAACTCGAGCTCCCGCAGCTGTTACCATCTGAGAAGCTAATTGTCCAAGAATGCCCATTCCTATAACAGCAATATTTTCTCCTAATTTAACTTCAGCCCTTCTAAACCCTTGCATAGCTATGCTTCCTAAGGTAACAGTGGAGGCCTCTTTGAAACTTAAATCTTTGGGTATTTTAACTAATAAATTTTTAGGTACTTCGATATATTCTGCGTGATTAGCATAACCTGCTCCAGCGCAAGCTACTCGGTCTCCTATCTTTATATCTTTAATCTGAACACCAACTTCTACCACAGTCCCAGCAGCACTGTATCCGGTAGGGGAACCTGATTCAAAGGTACTTTGCAAAACATTTTTGGTTTTTAATATGCCTTTTTGCTTAATCATATTTAAACCTTTTTTAATGTTTTGTGGTTGTCGAAGGGCTCTTTGAATTATAGTTTGTTCCGAAGATTTTACTCCGGCCATTTCTGTTCCGGCACTAATGCAAGAATAGGCAACTTTAACTAATACATTTCCTAGTCTTATGGTAGGTGCCGGTACTTCATCAACAATAGCTTTACCTTTTTTTATTAAAACTTGTTTCATAATTATAGTCCTATATTACCTTCTGAATATATAAACTTGTAGGAATACGATTCTGTGGATAAGGGCTAAAATATTTCCTTATTAACTCAGGATATTTGTGATGCATATAGCTTGCACACCACAAAACTTTAAAGGCATTACTATACATAAGTAAGGCTTGAACTAAATATTGCTCTTGCCAGAAACAATGATTTTCAAGTGCATATGATTTGAAATATTCATAAGGAAATTGAATATCATGTATGTGAATTATCACGCCTTTTTTCAATGCTGGTAATACCTCCGAATAAAGAAAGTTTACATCTCCACCAATCTTAACAGTATGACTTGAATCTATGAACAATAAGTCATTTTTGGAAAGAGAATTAAATAAATCCAAATCCAAATCTTCTACCTTTCTTTTAATGAGAGTTATATTGGTTGCCTTACTTAAGAATTGTGGTGGATATGGTTCTACTGCTGTAAATTCACAATTATGCCCCTCAAAAGCATTTCTTTTTAATGCAGCCAATGAGACAAGTGTAGAATAACCAGAGCCCACTTCAATTACTCTTTCAGGCTTAAAAAAACGAAGAATTGAGTAATGCATTTGTCCACTTACAAAACCAAAAGATCCATTATTGAGATAATATTGCAAAGGGTTATCATTTCTTTCTCTTGGAAAGGACATATATTCATCTTGAAAAGGTAATGTAATAGTTTCTAAGAATTTCTTTTGTCCATCAATATTCAACTCAATACCTGCCAGTGATAGTTCTCTTGTCCATAGTTCTCGTTTCTTACGTAATACTCTTGTATCTGGTATAGGACTGTAATAATGGACAGGGAGAACATGTATCCCAAGTTTTTCGAAGAGCTCAAATCCCTTTGAAAAAAAGAACTTTTGAAATCCTTTTGTAATAAGACTTCTTACGCTCATAGTATTAATAATCATCACTACCTCCTAAATAGTATTTCAAATTCTGTTTGATAGGGAATTGTTGTTTCAATAATAAAGGTAAATTTTTTAGTTTTTTTAATCACTCCGTAAGCAGGAGAATAAAAAGCTTTTTCCTTGTGCCAATTCATTTCCCTTGAATAAATATTTAAATCATTCTCTGCCTTGACTGATAAAATGAGATTCCATTGCAACTTGTGTTTTCCTTCTCCTCTAAATTTATCTCTAATTTTTATCTTCCTTTCTTTTTTATAATACCTTATTTCTCTGTTGTGAATAACAGGATTTTTTAGCCTTTTATACCCATAATGTTCAGCTTCAAATATATCATAATTTTCATTTGAATCCCAGCGTAAAACCTTCGGTCTTGCCTCATCTTTCATTTGAAATACTTCTTTTTTGTCAAATCGGTTTATTTCTTCTCCATCAACAACAACAGTATTATGGAATGCTGAACTACGAAATAAATTACGCATTTTATAATCGCCGGTGTAATTATAAGTCCCGGGGTCAATTATAAGGTCCTTTCCATTTACGTTTAACTCAAAACTTAATACATCATTATGGGTATGCCCGCCATTACCGTTCATTCCATTTGGACCACATTTTATAATTATATATATTTTATCATTTCTCAAAATATAATATCCGCTATCTTTATATGCTTTTGATTTTAAATTAATGGATGATTTTTCTTTTGTTTTTATTTTAGGAATATTTCCTAAACACCAAAAGGTAGTATGATTATTATTATTGTTAGAAGAATAACATTTAAAATCATCACGATTAAAATATTCTCCTCCTAAAGCTATCAAGTATCTAAAATCTCTTTTATCTAAGTTTCCGTAATCAGATAGGATAATAAATCTTCCGCTATCCATATCTCCAATAAGGGGGATATGGCCATCAGGTTTACTAATATTCATTATAAACTCAATCATTTTTTCTAATTTAGTCATATATTTTTTAGAGAAAGCAATATTGTTTTTAGAGCAAAGCATCGACGTAAACAAAAATAATTCTGTAACTAAACAATGATAAGCGGTTGAAGCTTCATAATCTACTCCATCTGGATTAACTTGATTCTTCATTTCCTCTTCAAATTCTTTCAGGCCAAAATTAAGCCATATTTTAGGATTATTTTTGGTGGTTTCTTTATCATATTTAAAATTTTTAAAATACAATCCCAGCCAAATAAGCCCGGCTAAATCTGATAAATAATGATTACCATTGTATTGAGTTGCTTTTTCTAAATTATTAAAGATAAATTTTCCATGCAAATATAATGCTTTATTAAATTTAATCCAAAATTCACTATTAATCTTAGGGCAATTTTTAAAAAAATAATATCCTAATATCCAATTGCAGGCCCTAATTGCTACATCCATGGTGCAAGTCCAATTAACCGACATCTCTACCGGATTTTTTTTAATCCAATCCTCGATTTGCCCTTTAAATTCCAAGGCGTATTTTAGATTATTAGTAAGAAAATATGCCTGACCAAGAGTCGGAATATGTTGAAAACGAGATAGTTCCCAGGGAATTTTCACATCAGCACTATTATTTAAATTAACTCTTTCAATTTTTTTATAGAACTTATTTTCCCAAGCAAAACCAGTTTTAAAATCTTCATTCCATTTTATATCTTTTCCTAAATTTACGTCTCCTGAACCTAAAAGATTAAAATTGTGGTTACATATTTTGTCGGCCTGCTCAATTATTTGCTCTTCTTTTCCTGATTTTTTAAGTTCTTGAATATAACGTTCTTTTTTATTATTTATATCAAATAAAAAATTTATAGTGGGTTCAAAGCTTTCAAATATATTTGAATCCATATTTATAGGATTTTTTGCAATCTTTTTTGCGCGCATAGAATAATATATTTTATTATCTATTTTTTGATATATTTTTTTTATCAATATTTTAAGAGGCAATTTTGCTGCTTTTTTTAAATATATTTTTAAATCACTCATTCGCTTTTCCCAACAAATAATATTTAAACCCTTTCTTTTCTACAATATTCTTGTTAAAATAATTTCGAGTATCTAATATTATTTTATTCCGCATCGTTTTGGCAAGAATATCAAAATCTAATTCCTTAAAATCTTTATGATTTACTGCCAAAACTAATAAATCACTATCTTTAGCTGCTTCTGCTACATTTTCCACTTTATACCTAAAATTCTTAACATAAGGATCTACCACAGTTATTTTATAATTATGTTTTTCTAAGAGTTTAATTAAGTTAATAACTGGACTTTCTCTGGTATCCTCAATGTTTGCTTTATAAGTTATACCAAGTATAGTTACTTTTTTTGGAGATTTAATATTTTTTAGTATATTCTTAATTTTATTAAAAATAAACTGAGGCATACTATCGTTAGTCTCTCGAGCTGATTTGATTATTCGGGCTAATGCTGGATTTCTCTCTACTATAAACCAAGGATCTACTGCTAAGCAATGCCCTCCTACGCCTGGGCCTGGTTGATGAATATTTACTCGAGGATGTTTGTTGCATAATTCTATTACTTTCCATACATCTATTCCTATATTTTCACAAATTTTAGATAATTCATTAGCAAAGGCAATATTTACATCTCGATAAGTATTTTCCATTATCTTACACATCTCAGCAGTAATGGTATCAGTCAAATATATTTCACCTTTTACAAAAGTTTGATATAGGTTTTTTATCTTTTCAGAAGATTTTCTATTTACTCCTCCAATAATCCTGTTGTTATTCACTAATTCAAATAGAATTTGCCCGGGTAAAACCCTTTCAGGACAATAACCTACATACAATTCTTCCCCAATTTTTAGGCCACTCTTTTTTAAAATTGGAATAATCAAATTTTTAACCGTTCCAGTAGGAGAAGTAGATTCTAAAACTACTATATTTCCTTTTCTCAAATAGGGGACAATGCTTTCCGTTGCTTTCTTTACTAAACTCATATCTGCTTTTTTATCTTTAGTCAAGGGAGTAGGAACAGCAATAATAAAGGCATCTGCTTCCTGAGGCTCTTTAGAGGCAGTTAGATTACCAGAAATTACTTCTTGTTGCACTATATTCTTTAGATAAGGTTCTTCTATAATTACTTCCCCTTTCTCCAAAGCATCTATAACCTTGTTATTTATGTCTACTCCAACAACTTTATAACCATTGCTTGCAAACATAGCTGCTGCAGGCAAGCCAATATAGCCTAAGCCAACAATGCATATTTTTTGTTTATTAATCTCCATAATTTATAGTCCTTTGATTTATAGATTATATATTCAATTATCTATACTTTTAAAATAGTTAAAAAGTATAAGCATTTTTTGTATTTTTATTTTTATTTTCTCCCAACTCCCTCGTATATAAAATCTAATTCTTTTACCCTGGCGGGTTTGTAGAGATTCCTTAGGTCAAGCAGGATGGGAGATTTGAGTAGTTTTTTTATTTTTGCTAAATCAAGGTTTCTAAATTGATTCCATTCGGTGGCAATTACCAGGGCATCACTATTTTGGGCGGTTTCGTATTCATCCTGACAATAAATTAAGTTGGGAAGAATTTTGCGAGTATTTTCCATTGCCAGGGGGTCAAAGCATTTTATCTTGGCGCTTTCTTTAAGTAATAGTTTGATAATATCAATTGCCGGGGATTTTCGAATTTTATCGGTATTTTGTTTGAAAGCCAGGCCTAAGATGCCGATGGTTTTCCTTTTAAGGTCGCCGAGGTGATGTTTTATTTTTTCTACCATTAGTTCCCTTTGTCGGTTGTTGGCAGAAATTACTCCTTTTAATAGTTTAAAATCATATCCGCAGGTTGAGTCAAAATGATAAAGGGCTTCGGTATCTTTAGGAAAACAAGAGCCTCCATAACCGGGTCCGGGATGGAGAAACTTGGGACTGATACGGCCATCTAAACCCATAGCTTTGGCTATCTGATGCACATCTGCTCCTACTTTGTCACAGAGATTGGCAATTTCATTGATAAAGGTAATCTTAGTAGCCAAGAAGGCATTACAGGCATATTTGATTAACTCCGCAGTTTCGGGATTGGTAATCACAAAGGGTGTATCTATTAAGTAGAGGGGACGGTAGATTTCCTGCATTATTTTTAAGGCGCGGTCACTGGTGGTGCCGATTACTATTTTGTCGGGATGGGTAAAGTCATAGACGGCTGAGCCTTCACGGAGAAATTCGGGGTTGGAGCCGATATCGAAGTCAAATGGTTTTGAGGTGGGTTGGGATTGCCGCGTCGCTTCGCTCCTCGCAATGACATTATAGACAGGCGAGACGCCCGTCCTACGGTTGAGCTTGGGATTGCTTCGGTCGCTCTGCTCCCTCGCAATGACATTTTTATTAATTATTTCTTTGATTTTGGTGGCGGTGCCGATGGGGACTGTGCTTTTATTTACTATTACTTTGTATTCATTCATAGAGGTGGCAATTTGTTGGGCTACTTTTTCAATCTGTTTGAGATTTGCTGAGCCATCATCGTTAGAAGGAGTGCCTACGGCAATAAATATGGCTTTGGATTGTTTTACTGCGTTTTTAAGGTCAGTGGTAAAGGTAAGTCTACCGGCTGTTACATTTTTTTTGATTAAAGATTCTAAATTTGGCTCATGGATAGGGACTTTACCAGAAATAAGACCTTTAATTTTTTCACTATCTTTATCTACACAGATAACTTCCAATCCAAAATCAGAAAGACAGGTGCCAGTGACAAGGCCGACATAACCGGTCCCAAGAATACAGATTTTCATATTCGCTCCCCCTTTTCGCATTCTAAGTTATAAGACACGTTCAATAAATGAACTTAAATAGATTATACTATAAAAATGTTTTGATTTCAAAATTTATAAATTTATCGTTCTATCTTGCATTTAAATCGGTAAATTGAACAATTGAATAACCTTGCAACTTGCAACCTATTTTCTTACTAAAACGTCTCTGTAGAACTAAAACGCATAAAAGCAGTTTTTGTAATAATCTTAATATCCAACCACAAACTCATATGTTCAACATAATACTTATCACACTTTACTTTTGCTTCTAAATCTTCACCACCTGTTTTCATTATCTGAGCATAGCCAGCGATACCTGGTTTAACCTTATGAATTCCCGCCTCTGTCCTCATCTTAATCAAATCATACTGTGTATAATGTGACGGGCGTGGTCCAACTAAACTCATCTCTCCTCTTACAACATTAAATAAATTGGGCAGCTCATCTATAGTAAATCGCCTTATTATTTTCCCCACTCTCGTAACATACAAACTTTCTTCCCCTAATTCCTCTTTTGCCCCATCCGGTGTTCCCGCTCTCATGCTCCTAAACTTATAAACCATAAAAGTTTTATTGTCTTTCCCCACTCTCTCCTGAACAAAAAACACCGGTCCTTTAGAATCTAACTTGATAAATATTCCAATTATAACAAAAATAGGCAATAAAATAACCAAGGTAATCCCACTAATCACTACATCAATTATTTTTTTCGAGAAGAAAGTCTTTTTACTTATCATTTTTATACTTTTTAACTTTCAAGGCAATTCCATCTTATCTGCAAAATAAGATACCACCAAATCCCCTTTGCTACTAACTCCCTATTTTAATTTTTTTATCACTTACAGTAGGTACCCACAGATAGGATTGTGTT
>Ga0268276_1002253_pt1 | contig 16870 bp, 16 predicted proteins | sample saktaG_4_FD_190145 | JGI IMG/M metagenome (GOLD analysis project Ga0268276, IMG submission 190145) | Saline water microbial communities from Sakinaw Lake, British Columbia, Canada - sak_2010_1_5_45m | ecosystem: Environmental > Aquatic > Non-marine Saline and Alkaline > Saline ...
ATTCTTCCTATAAATGGATTAATATATGCAGTTAAAAGCAATGATACTATTGGTGCAATCGCTACAAAATATAAAGCAAATACAGAAAAAATTATTGCTTTTAATGATTTACCAGCTGATGGAGCTATTCAAATTAATCAAAAATTAATTATTCCAGATGGCCAAATGCCAACTGTAAATACAATCAGCAGAATTGTTCCACAAAGTTATGTTACTGGAGCTGGTACTGGTGTAAGTAGAAACTTCCCTTATGGTCAATGTACTTGGTACGTTGCACAAAAAGTGGTAGTTCCTTGGTCTGGAAATGCTAAATCTTGGTTAGTCAATGCACAAGCTTATGGACGTCAAACAGGATCAATTCCTCAAGTAGGATCTATTATGGTCATGACTGAAGGCGGTTGGATGGGACGAATGTACGGTCATGTTGCTTATGTTGAATCAGTGAATGGAAGCTGGGTAACTATTTCAGAAATGAACTATATTGGATATGCCCTTAAAAGTGTAAGAACACTTAATGTAGGTGATTGGCGTATTCGAGGATATATATATTATTAAAACTTTTAATCTTTAAATTAAAAAACTGCCATCTGGCAGTTTTTTTTAATTAATATTGTATAACAAATTCTTATTTAGAATTTTTACCACATTCTGAACATAATCTAGCTTCAGGCACTATTTCAAGACGCTCTGCTTTGATCTCTTTATTACATTTTTCACACTTGCCATAATTATCACTACTTATCTTTTCTAATGCATTATCTATATCCTTAAGACGTAATTCTAATGTATGTTCAATTGGCAACAAGCTTTCGTATGATTCTATCCTTTCAGCACTTTCGTCCACATGAGAACGATCATTACCCAAAAAAGGTAAATTGGTTAACCAGTTCCCTTTTCTCTTAGGATCTTCTTTCGCAAAAGAACTAATTTCTTTAGTTAGTTTCTTTTTCTCTTCCTCTAATTTCTTTTTTAATTGTTCTTTTGTTTTTTCATCCATGTCTAAATGATATCATAAAAAATGAAAGAGAGCAACCATCATCGATGATTGCTCTCGTTATTAAGAAGGGTTATGAACCCATTTTTTGTTATTTTTAGAGTATAACCCCTCCATGTCTTTTTGTAAAACAAATAATATTGCACTTTTTATATTATATATATTTATAGCACCTCCTGTGCAATAATGATTATATTTTCTCAAAAAAACATTTTCTTTCTTTTTATGCCAGCTATACGCTTCCCTCCGAAGCATTATTTAAAGAACTAATTATCATTAGCTAGCAAGTTTGTTCTCGTAGAACAGACTTCATGAGAACACTATTATTTTACTAATTTTATAACCCTAGTGTCAACCCCAAGTTTTCCACAGGTTATCCTAGTTAGATATTAATAATAGAATCGACTATTTTTTCTAGTGATTCTTGTGAATTACTAATAACAAAATACTTTTCTATTTGAGCGTAAAAATAATTATAATATGAATTAGATAAAGGACTAATTTTCGTTATTTTAATCTGACGATAATCCTGACTATATAAATTAAATTCTTTATTAAGCTCTGATTCAATAATATTTAAAATTTGGCTTACTTTAGCCAAATCTTCTTTTCTTTCCAAAATGACTAAAAATGGCAAAGAAGCTTCAGAATTAGCTGGTAAAATTATAAAAACAGATTGATCCTTAAACAGAGATTGAATATCATTTGAAAAACTTAACCCAGCTTGATTAAAAGAACTGTTAATCTTACTAATCATATCTTGAATAAAAGAGTTATTTTCTTGTATAATCTTATTAAAAGAGGATATCTGTGGATAAAACTCTGTCTGATTAACAATGCTATAAACTACAGCATTTTCAGGAATTAAATCATTAAATGGTTTTTCTTGAGAAACTAAAAACCAATAATTTACTCCTAAATAAATAACAACTAAAAATAAAAATGCACTTAAATAAAGCCATTTTTTTGAAAACTGTTTCTGTTTTTCTATTGGTTGATTATTACGTAAATCTAATTTAAAATTATCACGAACCTGATTATAAGAAGAATTATTTTTTTTAATAATAATTTTAGGCATAATTAAAAAGAGTTATTTTCTTCTTCAACTCTTAATAATGTATCTATTGCATTAAACATGGCTTCTCTGGAAGTAGTAATAACTAAATTACCAGCTATAATCCCATAATCAAGACTTAGAATAGGCATTGGAAAATTCATATAACGAATATATACATCTTTATATATCTTATCTTGAAATTCTTCGCTATGTGTATCTGGGATATCTTCTATTAAAAACAATTGATCTAAATCATCTATCATTGTATCTTCCCAATTATTTAAATCTTGAACCAGAGTATCGCTTTCTCCCATCTTTATAACAATCCCCAAGCGATTACCTTCTTCCTGTCTATACAAAAACAAAGTGTAGTCATCTGTAATGGCTGAAAGAATATTCTCTGGTATATTAATATTCAAAGCCAAAATTAAAGTATTCAAATCAATATATTTTTCTTCTTCTTGGTCAACTGACTTAACTAAAATACGATTAATAGTGCTACTTGCTTGACCCTCGTCAATTATTAAACTTAATTGACCTGGTAATAAGTTTTCTTGTCCAACAATTAATTCAATTGTTTTTGTTTCATTTACTGGAATAAGTGAATCTGGAATAAGTAATTCTTGAATAATTGGCTGGCACTCTGCATCAATCTGGCATTTACTATCTCCATCTCCTTCAATAATAATACATTGATTATCTTGACATTCAAAATGAGTAACAACTATTGGAGTTACTGACTTAAGATAATTCCACCAATAAAAAAATCCTCCCGTTCCTATAACTATTAAAATAGCGATTAAACCAAAAATAATAAAAAAATATTTTGATTGTCTTTTTGGAATCTTTATATTAGAACTCTTTAATTCAACCTTTTTAGATAAAACTGGTTTTTTGTCTGGTTTTATTATTGGTAAACTATTTGGTGGAACAGAAGATCCTTTATTTAAAACAGCTACATCGTCAGCCATGGTTCTAATAAATGATTCGTCAATATTAAATTGTATTGGATTTTTAATATTCACAATTACTCCTTCTTAATTATCGACTAACATCTTTTAACGTCAGACCAACACGACCTAACTCATCAATTTTTTTAACCTTAACAACAATTACTTGACCTGTCTTAACAATGTCTTCTACTTTTTCAACATGATAATCAGCTAATTCCGAAATATGAACCAATCCTTCTTGATTAGGTAAAATCTCAACGAATGCACCAAAATCAGTAATTTTAACTACCTTGCCACTAAAAACTTCTCCAATTTTAACTTCTCTAGTTAGATTTTTAACCCATTCAAGTGCTTTTTGACCAGAATCTTCATCAAACGCAGTAATATTAACTATACCATCATCGTCAATATCTATTTTAACACCTGTTTGATCAACTATTTCATTGATTACCTTACCACCTGGTCCAATTACATTTCTAATTTTATCCTTATCAATTTGAATAGTCAATATTCTAGGAGCTAAAGGAGAAAGTTCTTTACGAGGTTCCTTTATTGTATCTTCCATCTTTTCAATAATTCCTAAACGAGCATTCTTAGCCGATTTAAAAGCATCTTTTAATATTTCTAAACTAACTCCCTCTATTTTAACATCCATTTGGCAAGCTGTCACGCCATATTTAGTTCCAGCAACCTTTAAATCCATATCTCCATGATGATCTTCTGGTCCCTGAATGTCTGTTAGTATCCTATATTCATCACCTTGCCCCATAATTAATCCAATGGCTATTCCAGCAACATGTGTTTTAATAGGAACGCCTGCATCCATTAAAGCCAAACTAGAACCACTGATTGAAGCCATTGAAGAAGATCCATTAGATGAAAGTATTTCTGAAACCAAACGAATAGTATATGGAAAATATTTTTTATCTGGAATTAATGGTAAAAGAGCTTTTTCTGCTAATGCACCATGTCCAATCTCTCTCCTACCAGGACCACCAATACGACCAGTTTCACCAACAGAATAAGGAGGAAAATTATAGTGATGCATAAAATTCTTAGTAAATTCATCTTTAATGCCATCAATTATTTGTCCTTCACTTGGACCACCCAATGTTACTATAGAAAGAGCTTGAGTAGTTCCCCTATTGAATAATCCTGAACCATGAGTTCTATCTAAAAGAGCTACTTGAGTACTAATTGGCCTAACTTCGTCTAGTTTTCTATTATCAGGTCTTTTATCGTTTTTAACGATATTCTCATGAACTATTTTATCAACTTGTTCATTAAATATATTTCTAATTTGAGTTTCTTTCCCACCACTTTCATCATTTAATGCTTTAATTAACTCAAGTTCCAGAATAGAAATATCTTTACTACGCTCTATTTTATCTGGTTGATAAACTACTGCTTCTAATTTGTCAGATAAATATTCTTTTACTTGTTTAACTAATTCTAAATCAAATTCTTTAATATCTAAATCCATTTCTTCTTTACCAACTTCTTTAACAATGCTTTCTTGAAATTCAATTATCTTTTTAATATGTTGATTAGCAAATTCCATGGCTGATAAAAGTATCTCTTCTGGTACTTGTAATGCTCCGCCTTCTAGCATGTTAATTTTGTCGTTTTTACCAGCTACAATTAAATCAAAATCACTTTTTTCTCTAGCTTGATAAGTTGGATTTAAAATCCATTCTTGATCAGCTCCTGATTCACCAATTGAGGAACGACCAACTCTTACTCCTCCAATTAAACCGCTCCAAGGAATACCTGAAATCCCTAAAGCCAAAGAAGCAGCAATTAAAGATGGAATATCAGGATCATTTTCTTTATCAAAAGAAAGAACTGTTAATACAATTTGAATTTCATTTCTAATCTTTTGATTAAAACCAGGTCTAATCACACGATCAATCATACGCCCAGTTAAAATCGAATCATCAGAAGAACGACCTTCACGTTTAATAAAACGACTACCATTAATTTTGCCAGCAGCATAAAGCTTTTCTTCGTAATTAACAGAAAGAGGCATATAATCTGTATTGCTTATGTCTTTGTCAATTACAACAGTAGCCAAAACAGTAGTTTGACCATAGCTTAATAAAACTGAACCATTAGCCTGTCCAGCCAATTGTCCAATTTCTACTTTTAGTTCCCGACCTGCCCAGTCGGTCTTAAATTGTTTAGGCTTCATATTATAGATAGCGCCTATTGTTAATACAAGTTTCAATTTTCGTACAGGTTTCTATTCAAAATCACTTGAACAAAAACCTAAACGAAATACTTTGATACCAAGATTAACAACAAAACACTTAATTACCTTTTAATTAAATACTTTTTTTCATCTTTACTTAAATCAATAAAATCATCCGATGCTTCAATTAATTTGGATGAGGTACTTTTAGCAAAAGCAATTATTTCTGTTTGAATTCCTTTATTTATCTTAAGATACTCTACTAAAGGAACAAAATCTCCATCACCAGTAACTAAAACAACTGCATCAACCTTATCAGCTGACTTAATAGCATCTACAGCAATACCTACATCCCAATCGCCTTTTTTCATACCTCCAACAAAAATCTGCAAATCTTTTGATTGAATTTCTAAACCAGCTTTAACTAGTGCGTCAAAAAATGTTTTCTCTTCTGGGGTTTCAGTTTGAATTACATAAGCAATTGCACGAACTAATTTACGCCCAGCAACAGCTGAATTCAAAATTTCTTTAAAATTAACTCGTGACCCATAAAGATTTTTAGCTGAATGATACATATTCTGTACATCTATAAATACGGCCACTCGTTGTTCTTTATGCTTAATTATTGACATTAGCGTTTTAATCCTAACTTTTTAATTATTTTTTTATAACGCTTTTCGTCTTCACTCTTAAGATAATCCAATAACCGCTTTCTCTTAGCAACCATTTTTAAAAGACCTAAACGAGAATGATTGTCTTTAGAATGTTTTTTTAAATGCTTAGTTAGTTCTTCTATTTGATTAGTAAAAATAGCAATCTGAACTTCTGAAGATCCAGTATCAGTATCATGAACCTTATACTCTTTAATTATCTTTGTTTTTTTAGTTGGTTTTAACATATTTATTATTATATCAGAAAACAAAAAAAAGGCAAGTAGCCCATAAAATAGTGCCCCGTGTAGGATTTGAACCTACGGCCAATTGCTTAAGAGGCAACTGCTCTACCACTGAGCTAACGGGGCAAGTTAGTACCCTCGGAGGGATTCGAACCCCCAACAACGGTTCCGAAGACCGTGATGATATCCATTTCACTACGAGGGCTTAACAATAACATATTATCTTGAAAACACACTTTAGTCAATTATAAATCTTGTACAATAAAAAGCCGTGCCTTAGAAGCAACGTCCCTTGCGAAGCAAGGGTGTGCGAAAAGGCACTGCTTTGATTGATTCAGAGGCATCGTCCTTAAAATGACGCCTTTGTACTCAAGGGACATCATTGTTAAGGACAATCCTCTTCCGTTTTTCAATTGCTAAAAAGAGATTTTTGAATTACTATAATACTATGATATTACCTAAAGAGATACAAAATATTTTAAATAAACTAGAAAAAGGAGGATTTAACGCTTATGCAGTAGGTGGTTGTACGCGTGATCTATTACTTAAAAAAGAACCAAAGGATTGGGACGTCACAACTAAGGCAAAACCAAAAGAAATTCAAAAAATCTTTCCTAATAGTTTTTATGAAAACAAATTTGGAACAGTTACTATTAAAACAAAAAGTAAAAAAGAAAATCTTAAAGAAATTGAAATTACTACTTATAGAACTGAACAAAATTACACAGACAAAAGACATCCTGATAAAATTAGTTTCACTTCCAACATAGAAGAAGATTTAGCTCGTAGAGATTTTACAATCAATGCTCTTGCATTAGATAAGAAAGGGAAGTTGCTTGACTTGTTTAATGGACAAAAAGATTTAGATAACAAGTCTATTAAAGCAGTAGGCAAGGCAAAAGAACGATTTAATGAAGATGCATTACGTATGATTAGAGCCATTAGATTAGCCGTAGAACTTGAATTCAAAATTGAACAAAAAACTCTTAAAGCAATACAAGAGAATGCTGGATGGATGCAATCTATTGCCAAAGAAAGAATTCGTGATGAACTAATCAGAATGATTATATCTAATAAACCAGACAAAGCAATTGAATTATTAAAAGAAACTGGTTTGCTTAAATATGTTATTCCTGAACTAGAAAAGGGAATTGGAGTAAATCAAAATTTACATCATATTTATACTGTTTATGAACATGCAGTTCTCTCCTTAAAATTTGCTGCTAAAAAAAAGTATAAATTAGAAGTTAGATTAGCTGCTTTACTACATGATATTGCTAAGCCACAAACAAAAGAAGGAAAAGGACCAAATGCTACTTTTTATAACCATGATCATCTAGGATCTAAATTCACAATTAATATTCTAAATCGTCTTAAGTTTCCAAAAAAGACAATTGAAAAAATTGCTCTTTTAGTTCGTAATCATATGTTTGTTTATGGAGTTGATGAAGTAACAGAAACAGGAGTTAGACGTCTATTACGCAGAGTTGGCTTAGAAAATATGCCTGACTTGATTAATTTAAGAGTGTCTGATAGATTAGGCAGTGGTTGCCCAAAAGGTATGCCATACAAATTACGTCACTTACAATATGTAATGGAAAAAGTTTCCAAAGATCCAATTTCTGCTAAAATGCTTAAGCTTGATGGCAATGATTTAATAAAAATATTAAAAATAGAACCAAGTCCAAAATTAGGATTGTTAATTGAAGCTCTTTTAGCTGAAGTTCTAGAAAATCCAAAACTTAATACCAAAGAAAAACTAACACAAAAAGCAAAAACACTAAACAAGCTTTCAGATGAAAAATTAAAAGAAAAAACTAAAACAGTTGAAGAGAAAAAAGAAGAAGTTGATGAAAAAATAAAGGAAAAATATTGGGTAAAATGAAAAAAGATAAATTAAAAAGATACTTAGTCATCGGAGGGGCTGGTTTTATTGGTTCTCATATAACAGACCGATTAGTTAAATCAATGCATCAAGTAATAGTACTTGATAACCTATCAACTGGAACAAAAAAGAACATTAATCCCCTAGCTAAATTTGTTAAAGCTGATATAAGAAACTTAAAACAAATAACTCCGTATTTTAAAAATATTGATGGTGTTTTTCTTTTAGCCGCTCTTCCAAGAGTTCAATACTCTATTAAGTATCCAGCTAAAACCAACAGAAATAATATTGAAGGAGTATTAAATGTATTGATTGCAAGCCAAAAAGCATGCGTAAAAAGAGTTGTCTATTCTTCTTCATCTTCAATCTATGGTAATCCTAAAAAACTGCCAGTAAAAGAAAATTCTAAACCAAATCCTTTGAGTCCTTATGGTTTACAAAAATATGCCGGTGAAGAATATTGTAAATTGTTCTTTCTTATTCATAATTTAGAAACAGTTTCTTTAAGATATTTTAATGCCTATGGGATTCGTGCTAGTCAAAAAGGGGCATATGCCTTAGTTATGATGATCTTTATAAATCAATTAAAAAAGAATCAACCATTAACTATTAAAGGAGACGGAAATCAAACAAGAGATTTTACTCATGTTTACGACATAGCCAGAGCTAATATATTAGCAATGAATAGTAATAAAGTTGGACATGGAGAAGCAATTAATATCGGAGCTGGTAAAAATTATAGTATTAATAAAATTGCTAGTATGTTTAGTGATAAAATAGAATACATTCCACCTGTTATTGAGCCACATGATACTTTAGCTAATAATTCTTTAGCTAAAAAATTACTCAATTGGTCTCCTAGAATAAAGCTAGAAGAGGGAATTAATGAATTAAAAAAATACTATAAATAGGGCTTATAGTATAGTGGTAATACACTGCATTCGCATTGCAGAAACGTGGGTTCAATTCCCGCTAAGTCCACCAATATCAATTATTTCTCTTGAAAGAAAATTCCAATAGGAATACGCTTGTCCCATTCTTGAACTTTGATTAACGCTTTATTCTTATCTTTGTTAGGCCAACTCTTATCTAATTTATAAATTCTATTATCATACCATTCTCTGGTATTTTTTTTATCTAAAGTAATACATGGTTGAATAACATCAATTAAAGAAAATCCTTTATGCTTTATGGCTTGTTTAAATATCTCAGATAAATGTTTAATTTCATAAGCATATCCACGAGCAACAAAACTAGCGTCTGCAGATAAAGCAATTAATAGGGGATTTAAGGCATTTTTATTTACCCCATAAGGCGTTGATTTGGTTTTTGTTCCTTTTTCGCTTGTTGGTGAAGCCTGGCCAGTGGTTAAACTATAGAGTCGATTATTTGAAACTATTAAAGTAATATTAAAATTATTTCTTGATGCTTCAATAAGATGTCCTATTCCCTCGCCATAAGCTCCGCCATCACCAGCCAAACAAACTGCTATTAATTTATCATTCACTAATTTAGCACCAGATGCTAATGGTATAACCCTGCCATGTAAACCATGAAACCCATAGGTCTTATATAAATTACACGCATTGCCAGCACAACCAATATCATAAAACATTGCTATTTCATGAGATTTTAATTTCAATTCTGAAAAAGCTAAAACTAAAGCTGCTTGAATATTGAAGTTACTACATCCAGGACACCAAGTTGATTTATTTAATTCAATATAATTATTTTTCATATTTTTTAATCTTTTGGATAATCTCCTCTGGAAAAAACTGCCTACCATCATACTTATTTAATCTATATTCAAATTTTTGTCCCAATGCTTCTTGCATTAAATCAGCCATTTGACCAATATAGTTATTCTCAACTACGACTATCTTTTTAGCATTATTCAATAATCCAGATAATGCTTTTGCATCAAGTGGGAAAGGGGCTGGGATATGAATATAATTAACCTTATTGCTATTATGATTCAATGTTTTCAAAGACTCTAAAATAATTCCTTTAGTTGAACCCCAACCAATTAATGTAAGATTAGCATTATCAGGCCCGAATAATACTGGCTTTGGTAAATCTTTTAATATATCCTTTATTTTCATCTGGCGCTTTTGCATTTGTTCTTCACGATCACCTTTTTTAAATCCATCTATAGAAAAACCATATTGATTATGCTCATTTCCATTAGCAAGAAAAATACCATTTTTCTGTCCTGGTAATGACCTTGGTGAAACACCGTCTTTAGCTAAAGAATATCTCTTATAATCTTTAATTTTAGCCAATTGACTATTAGTCAACAATTTACCACGATTAATTTCAACATTGTTAAGTTTAAATTCAGAAATAACTTGATGACTTTCTGAAACATATTTATCTAAAAGAATAAAAACAGGAATTTGATATATATCAGTTAAGTTAAAAGCTAGAATAGTAAAATAGAAAGATTCTTCTACATCCGCAGGTGCTAAAATTATTCTATGAAAATCTCCATGTCCTGCTTTAGCCAAATATTGCAAATCTCCTTGCTCAGTCCAAGTAGCCATACCAGTAGAAGGACCTGGTCTTTGTGATTCAATAACCACTAATGGCGTTTCACTCATTGCTGCAAGACCTAATCCCTCAGTCATTAAAGCAAATCCACCTCCTGAAGTTCCTACCATTGATCTAGCACCAGCCCAGCTTGCTCCAATTGCCATGTTTATAGCAGCAATTTCATCTTCAGGATGATTTACTGTCATTTTAGATTTTTTAGCTAATTTAGCTAAAATGTGAAGAATAGAAGAAGAAGGAGTCATTGGATAAGATGAATAAAATTTACAATTAGCAATTATTGCACCCTTTGCAACAGCTTCATTTCCTGTTAGAATAATTTTCTTTAATCCAGAATTATCTTTCTTATACTGAAGTAATTTTTTAATCTTCAAATTTTTATTAGCATAATCCCATCCAATTTGAGCTGCTTTCTTGTTTTTTTGAACCAATCCATTACCATTTAACCCATTTTGTATTTCTTTTTTTAATAAACCAATATCTAAATTAAATAAGAATGCAGAAATCCCTAAAATTAAAAAATTATATACAGAAGAATCAAGATTTATTTTATTAACTAATTCGCTAAGTGGCAATGAGATATATCTTATTTTATCCGTATTCTTAACTATTTTTTTTACCTTATTAACATCATAAAAAACCAACGAATTATCAGCAATGTCTTTTTGACAATATTCTAAAGCTGATTGACTTAATGCAAATGATATATCTATTCGTTTTGAGATTGCCCTAACTGGCTTATTAGAAATACTAACTTGATTAATTGCCAAGCCACCGCGCAAGCGAGAAGCAAACTTAGAAGAAACAAAACAAAAAAGCCCACTTGCTAAACAAGTACGTCCTAAAATTAAACCAGCTAATTGCTGGCCCTGTCCTGACTCTCCTCCTATTCTCCATGTAATTTTCTTTTCTAGTTTCATATAGATTTCTAGATTAACATGAATTTTATAACTTGTCCACATAATGATTTGACAAACAAATCAATTTTATGATAATCTTAATCAAGATAGATATGAAAGAATTGCTCGTTCTGATGAACGAGTTTTTATATAAAAATATGGACATAAAAGCATTTGCTTCAGCCATTGAACAAATTTGTGAAGAAAAAAGCATTTCAAAGAAAAAGGTTTTAGAAACCATTGAAATGGCATTGGCTGCAGCTTACAAAAAAGAAAATGATCGTAAGGGTCAAAATATTAAAATAAAATTTAATCTAGAAACCGGGAGTATGAAAGCATCTCAGGTTAAATTGATAGTGGACGAATCAATGCTTAAGACAGAAACCGATATTAATGAAGAAGAAGAAATAGAAGATATAGAGACAGAAGAAGAAAAGAAAATAAGATTTAATACAGACAAGCATATTATGATTGAAGACGTTAAACAACCTAAGGACAAAAAAAAAGAATATAAATCAGGAGATGAAATAGAATTTCCTTTAGAAATAGATGGAGAATTTGGACGAATTGCAGCTCAAACTGCAAAACAAGTAATTATTCAACGAATTAGAGAAGCTGAACGAGAAGCAATTTATGAAGAGTATAAAGAAAAAGTAGGTCAAATAGTTAGCGGAGTTATTCAACGTATAGAAGGAAATAATATTTTTTTTGATATTGGAAAAGCAACTGGTGTTCTTTTTCCTGAAGAACAAATTTCTCAAGAACGCTATAGAATTGGACAACGACTAAGATTATACATAACCGATGTTCAAAAAGATTCACGTGGTTCAATTATTAATCTTTCACGTGCTCATCCTAAAATGGTCAGTCAACTTTTTGTTTTAGAAGTTCCTGAAATTACCTCTGGAACTGTTGAAATTAAATCTATTGCACGAGAGCCTGGTTCACGATCCAAAATTGCAGTTGCATCAACAGAAGAAAGAGTTGATCCAATTGGTTCTATGATTGGACAAAAAGGAACAAGAGTACAAGCAGTAATCAATGAGTTGTCAGGAGAGAAAATTGATATTGTTGAGTGGTCTGGAGATCCAGCAAAATTCATCAGTGCCTCTCTTTCGCCAGCTAAGGTCCTTGATGTAAAAATAGATGAAAAGAGAAATCAAGCCAAAGTAATTGTTCCTGAAGATCAACTTTCATTAGCCATAGGAATTAAAGGACAAAACGTTCGCCTTGCAGCTAAGCTAACTAATTGGAAAATAGATATTATAGCCAGAAAAGAAAAAGAAGTAAAAAAATTAAAAAAGGAAGTTGTTAAGAAAAAAGAAAAAGTTAAAAAATCCGCTAAAAGTGAAAAGAAAACTATTAAGAAGAAACCGAAAGAAGAAACTAAAGAGAAAACTAAAATCAAGAAAAAAACTAAAGAGAAAAAGGACTGATTGACAAGTCCTTTTTTCTTTGTTAGAATAGAAAAATTAATTAATTTACTTATCATATAAATTCACGTTAGCTATTCTCTATATAAATGCTATTAATAAATAAAATAAAAACTCAGTTAATACTAATGAGATTTGATATGAAATCAATTCATGAACAATTTAATTCTTTTTATTGGAACTATTGTCGTAACTTTAATAATCGGCTCAATTTTGGGCTATTATACGCGACGAACTATTGCTAAAAAGCAATCTGGGACTATTGAAGCAAAATTAAATAAGCTAATTAGTGACGCAAAAAACGAAGCTAAAGAAACCTTAATTAAAGCAAAAGAAAATGCCAATAAGGTTTTTGATGATATAAAAAATCAAGAAAGAGAACGACAAACACAATTAAATAAGAAAGAAGAAAGATTAGCTAATAAAGAACAAACATTAGAACAAAAAAATATCCAACTAGAAAAAGACTCTACTGATCTTAAAACTAAAGTTCAAAAAGTTAAAAAAATTAAAGAACAATTAATTACACTTGAAAAAGAACAATTAGAAAAATTAGAAAAAATAGCAAATTTAACACAAGAACAAGCAAAAGAAGAATTATTAGACAAAGCAGAAAAAGAACATCAAAAAATTCTAATAGAACGAATTAAAAGATTAGAACAGGATGGACAAGAAGATTTAAATAAAAAAGCCCAAAGAATTCTTGCTTTAGCCATGCAACGTTATTCTGGTTCTCAAGCAAGTGAGATTACTTCCACATCTGTTACCTTGCCCAACGATGATCTTAAAGGAAGAATTATTGGTAAAGAAGGTCGCAATATTAAAACTCTAGAAAAATTAACAGGAGTAGAAATTTTAGTTGATGATACACCAGGTGCAATCGTTGTTTCTGGTTTTGATCCCATTCGCAGACAAATAGCTAAAATAGCTTTAGAAAAATTAATGGTTGATGGACGCATACAACCAGCAAGAATTGAAGAAATGGTAGAAAAAGCCAATGAAGAAATTACTGAAAAGATTCAAGAAGCAGGTGAGGCTACTGTTTATGATGTTGGTATAGTCGGACTTAATCCCCAATTAATTAAGCTATTAGGCCGACTTCGTTTCCGAACAAGTTATGGTCAAAATGTTCTTCTTCATTCAGTTGAGGTAGCTCATTTAGCTGGAGCAATTGCATCAGAATTAGGTGCTGATGTAGATATAGCTAAAAAGGCTGGATTATTCCACGATATTGGAAAAGCAGTTGACCATGAAATTCAAGGATCACATGTAGAAATAGGTAGAAAAATTCTTAAAAAATTTGATATTGACGAAAAAATAATTGAAGCAATGCAATCTCATCACGAAGAATATCCATTTGAAACAGTAGAATCAATTATTGTTCAGGTAGCTGATACTCTTTCAGGAGCAAGACCAGGAGCTAGAAAAGATACGCTAGAAGCATATCTTAAAAGATTAGAAGAATTAGAAAACATTGCTAATTCTTTTACTGGCGTAGAAAAATCCTATGCTATCCAGGCAGGACGAGAAATCCGTGTTTTTGTTAAACCAGAAGAAATAGACGATTTAGAAGCTCATAAATTAGCAAAAAATATTGCTGAACAAATTCACAAAGAGTTAAGATACCCTGGAGAAATTAAAGTTAGTGTTATTAGAGAAACTAGAGTAATAGAATATGCTCGATAATCAAATAATATGAAAATTATTTTCTTTGGCGACGTTGTTGGAGAACCAGGTCGTTATGCAATTAAAAAAATATTACCTCAATGGCAGAAAAAATATGAACCTGACTTCGTCATTGCTAATGGAGATAATTTAGCGCATGGAAAAGGAGTTACAAAGAGAAGTCTAGATGAAATTTTAGAATCAGGAGTAGACCTTGTCACATCTGGTGATCATATTTGGAGTAAAAAAGAAGTAATTTCTCTTTTAGAAGATAAAAAAGTACCATTAATACGACCAGCCAATTTTTCAGATAAAGTTCCTGGAAAAGGATATTGGACAACACAGTTAAGAACAAAAAAAATTATGGTAATCAATTTAATTGGTCGTGTATTCATGAAACAACAATATGACAACCCATTTGAAACAGTGAATAAGATATTAGACGAAGAAAGTGCTGATATAATTATTGTTGATTGGCATGCTGAAGCTACTGCTGAAAAGATTTGTATGGGATGGCATTTAGATGGCCGAGTATCTGCTGTATTAGGAACACATACCCATATCCCTACAGCTGATGCACAAATTTTACCCAATGGGACTGCATATATATCTGACGTTGGTATGGTTGGACCGAAAAATTCAAGCTTAGGAGCTGATAAAGATTTAACATTAGAAAGTTTTATTAAGCAAATGCCTTTTAATTATGAAATAGCTGACGGACCTGTTGAAGTTAATGCAGTGTTAATAAATATAGAGAAAAAAGCAAATAAAATAAAATTATTACAAGAAATTGTTGTTTTTTAAAAAAGAACTTGCTAATATTAAGCAATAGAGCTAATGTATAGATATAAAGGTCGATGTATATAGTTAACAAATAATTTATTAATAATATTATGACTAAGACTTTATCAAAGTCAGACTTGGTTGAACTATTAACCAAGTGCTGTGATACTAAAAAACAAGCTGACGAATGTTTAAATGGAGTCATTGACGCCATTACTAGTGCATTGTCTAAGGGTGATAAAATCACCATTACTGGTTTTGGAACTTTCAGTACATCCAAAAGAGCAGCTCGAATGGGAGTTAACCCACGAACTGGAGAAAAGATTAAAATTAAAGCAACTACAGTTCCTAAATTCAAAGCTGGTAAGTCTCTTAAAGACGCAGTTAAGTAAGATTTATATTGTTTTCGAAAGCATAATAAAAGAGCGAAATTTATTTCGCTCTTTTATGTTTGAAATGGTTTATTTAATTCGTCCATAATCATCTTTAAAACGGATTATATCATTTTCTTGCATTTGACCAAATGCCATTTCCAGAATCCATGAATTTTCGAACCCGGTTATTCTATGCTTTTCTTTTTTATTTATTTTCACAAATTCTCCCTCTTTAAGAAAAAAATGCGAATTCCCTTTAATAACCTCAATCCTTCCAGAAAGCACCACCCAAATCTCAAATCGACCCTTATGACTTTGCAGACTTAATTTTTCACCTTGACGTACAAATAATTTTTTAATCCAATAATCCCGCTTTTTTTCCAGAATCACATATTTACCCCAAGGCTTTAAAATTGTTTTATTTTTATTTTTCATAATTATCTTTAAAATTATTTTTTACAAGAAATATTGAATTTATTCCTCAAAAGAAAGACGGGCTAAAAGATAAGAAATAGTAGATTCGGCGCCCTGGTTGAGATTAATAAATTTTTTCCCAATCCCATCATAACATCCTCCGGTGGTCCTATCATAAACAACCTGCCCAAGAACATTATTTCCCAAGAACCAGTTAAATGCAATACTCGCTAATTCTTCGTATTGCTTCCTGTTTGTTATCTGAAACATTGTATTAAGAGTTTTCACGGTGGCAGCAGCATCTTCGGACTGTTGGTCAAAATATGATCTTGTCCCTCCCTTAAAAAACCAGCCATCTTGGCCAACAGGGATGTACATACCGTCCTTAAATGTATGTTTAATTAAAAAATTGAGGGTTTTTTCAGCCACTTCAAGATATTTTTTTTCATTAGTTATTTTATATCCCAAGGCAAGTGCTTCCGGCAAAATTGCATTGGAATAGGTTAAATAATGTTCAAACCACTCCCAATCAGTAAAACGGCTTTTTTCATATAAAGTCATTAATCGTTCGCAGTAATATTTTAAGGTCGCTAATATTTTTGGCTCTTTCCATTTTGAAAGTAAACAATAAAGTCCTTTGATATAAAAAGCCATAGCACGAGGCGAAAAGAAAGCAATGTTTTTCTGAAAACTTTGTTCAAAGAGAGAATGGGCTTGTTCTCTAAAGCGTTTGGGGATTTGTTTGGTAATTGAAACTAAGGCAAGAGCACACAACGC
>Ga0268276_1002256_pt1 | contig 16856 bp, 18 predicted proteins | sample saktaG_4_FD_190145 | JGI IMG/M metagenome (GOLD analysis project Ga0268276, IMG submission 190145) | Saline water microbial communities from Sakinaw Lake, British Columbia, Canada - sak_2010_1_5_45m | ecosystem: Environmental > Aquatic > Non-marine Saline and Alkaline > Saline ...
TGCCCCCTGCCCTATATTGGAACGCATGCCTGCCTTTCAGTGGGGAAGGTTAAATTCCTTTCGCACTTGCGCCGGCTAAGCTTTCTTGGTTGGAGCGGCGCTCCGCTGCCGAAGAAAATCTCTAGATTTTCTTCGCCGCTTCCCAGTCGTCCTTGAACTTTTTTATGCCCGCATCCGTGAGCTTGTGCGCGAACATCTCGTCCATCACTTTCACAGGCACTGTGGCAATGTCTGCGCCGGCCTCGGCCGCGCGCACAACGTGCGCGGCAGAGCGCACTGATGCCACAATCACCTGCGTCTTGTAGCCGTAATTCTTGAATATTTGCATAATGCGCGGGATGATTGCCATGCCGTCCTGCCCAAGGTCATCCAGCCTGCCAACAAAAGGGGAGACATAAGTCGCGCCCGCCTTTGCGGCAAGCAGCGCTTGTGCTGGGGAGAAAACAAGCGTGACATTGGTCTTTATCCCCTTTTTCGAAAGTGCGCGGACCGCTTTGAGCCCTTCTTGCGTCATGGGCACTTTCACAACCACATTCGCAGCCCACGAGGCAAAAACCTCGCCCTCCTTCACAATGCCTTCTGCCTTGTCCTCATTGCCCTCGGCAGAGACCGGGCCGTCAACAAGCTTGCAAATCTCGCGCGTCACTTCCTCCTGCTTCCTTCCTGATTTTAGTATAAGCGTCGGGTTTGTGGTGACTCCGTCCACCATCCCCATCCCGGCATATTTCTTTATCATCGCCGTTTCCGCAGTGTCAAGGAAAATCTTCATGCCAACACCCCACATCAATTTCTTCCGTCAGTCATTCACTTCTTCCTAGCCATCTCTTCCTTCACTGTTTTAATAATGCCGTCCTTGGAGAGCCCGTGCTTTGCCATCACTTCGTATCCCTTGCCAGACTCGCCGAACTTCATCCCCATGCCCGTCCTCCTCACGCGCACAGGATAAACATCCGACAGCGTTTCGCACACCGCGCTTCCCAAGCCTCCTTTCACCTGGTGATCCTCAACGGTTATCACGCGGCCGCACTTGCGCGCCAGCTTTTCCAGCGCGGATGCATCAGGCGAGGAAATGGTGTGCATGTTTGCCACCGCAGCGCTCACCCCTTCTCCTGCCAGTGCATCAGCAGCAAGAAGCGCATCATAAACCAGCCTTCCTGAAGCTACAATCGCAACATCTGCGCCATCGCAAAGCAAATTCATCTTTCCCACAACAAACGGCGTCTCAGAAGTGGTGAAAATGGGTGTGGCATTCCTCGTGCAGCGAAGGTAAACAGGCCCTGGCATGCCCCACGCAGCATGCACCGCCTTTTTCATTTCCTCAAAGTCGCAAGGGGATATGACTGCCATGTTGGGGAGCGAGCGCATGAGCGCCACATCCTCCAGCGCCTGGTGGGTGGCGCCGTCCTCGCCAACATCCAGCCCCGCATGCGAGCCCTCTATCTTCACGTTTGCATTTGCATAGCAAATCGTCGTTCTTATCTGCTCCCAGTTCCTTCCTGGCGAAAATACCGCAAATGCGCCAATGTAGGGCTTTTTGCCGGAATACGCCAATCCCGCGGCAACCGCTGCCAAATTCTGCTCAGCCACTCCCACCTGCACAAACCTTTCCGGGAATTCCTTGGCAAACTTCCCAATCTGCACCGAGCCTGCAACATCCGAAGAAAGCGCGACCACTGACGCATCTTTCCTGCCAATCTCGCACAACGCCTCCCCAAAGCCGCTTCTCGTCGCGGCTTTTTTCAAACCAGGCGACCTGATGTCAAGGAGGTGCATTTCACTGTTAAGCGCAAATCCCATTCACTCCGCCTCTAATTTTTTCCTCTCTTCCGCAAGCTCTGCAAGCGCCTTTTCCGCTTCCTCCGGCTTTGGCGCAACCCCGTGCCACCTGTAGTCGTTCTCAAACATCTTCACGCCCTTGCCAGGCACAGTCTTTGCAATTATCATCGTGGGCTTCCCCTTTGTTTTCCTGGCATCGTCAAGCGCACGCATTATCGCTCCATAATCATGCCCGTCCACCTCAATCGCATGCCATCCGAACGCACGGTATTTTTCCGCCATGTCGCCAAGCGGCATCACATCCTCTGTGCCGCCATCTATCTGTATGTGGTTCCTGTCGCAAACTGCCACCAGATTGTCAAGCTTGTACTTTGCTGCAAGCATCACAGCCTCCCAGGTGCTGCCTTCCTGGTGCTCGCCGTCCGATGTGGCGCAATAAACGCGCCACTCCGTCTTGTCCATCTTTCCCGCAAGCGCCATGCCGCACGCAATCGCCAATCCCTCTCCCAGCGGGCCGGAAGAATTCTCAATGCCAGGAAGCTTTGCCATGCTTGGATGCCCCTGCAGCCTGCTTCCCATCTTCCGGAGGGTAGACAGCTCCTCAAGCTGGAAAAATCCCGCGCGCGCCATCGCAGCATAAAGTATTGGGCAGATGTGCCCGTTTGACAGAACAAACCTGTCCCTGCCCTCCCACTTGGGCTGCGCGGCATTGTATTTCATCTCATGGAAAAACAGCACTGAGAAAACATCTGCCATGCCCAAGGGTCCGGCAGTGTGGCCAGAGGCCGCAGCCGCCAGCATCCTTATGACGTCCTGCCTCATGTCATTTGCCATGAGCGAAAGTTCGCGCACCGACTGGAGTTTCATGCTTCACTTATCATCCGTTTTGTTTAAAATAAGCGCTACCCTCTGCCAAGCGTGAAAATGCCAACATTCAGCCCGTGCCGCTTCTCAAGCCTGCGGTTTATCCCGTCAAGCACGCGCTTCTTCACTTCCATGTACTTCTCGCGCGGCATTTCCGCATTCCCGATCGCGTAGCGCAGGTTCTTGGCATTGAAGCAGAACATGGAGTCGTGCACGTTCTCGCAGTTATGGCAGAAATAGCAGTCGGTGCAGTCGCGGCACGAGTCGCACTCAAAGCACCTGCTCAGCTTGACCGACTGGCTGCAGCGCAGCACGAACGAGGAGAGCCGGGAATAATAAACGCCAAACACGTTTTCCGCATTCCTTGCAATGTAGCTGTGCGCGCAGCATTTCGACTCTATGGCCAGTATGCTCCTATAGCAGTCTGTCGAGTCTATGTTCAGTGGCGAGTCTATGATGTTCATTCTCTTGCCGATTTTCCATTCAGGAGAGAAAAAGGCAATGCCTGCCAGCGCCTTCCCGGCATTTGCAAGCGAGAGGCCCATTGCCTCTTCCTTGCGAAGCCACAGCCTTTCCCCCAATGCGTCTGCCTCCTCCATGGAAAGCAGCCTGTCTCCAGGGAATTTCATGTAATTGGAGTATTCAGGCAACTGGAGCCCAGCGCCGCTTGCGCATGACTTTGCCTGCGTGAGCCCTATCGAGTACTCCGAAAGCCATGCGCCGTAATCGTCAATCCCTTCGTGCCGCTTGCCGAGCACTATGGCAGTGGTTTCCTGGAATGCCCTCTCAATCCTGCCCTTGTCGGTTTTTCCCTTATCCTCCAGCTTCACTTTCCCAGATTCGCCTCTCAACGCAGAAAAGTCCGGCTTTGCGCCCTCGGCAATCTCATTCAGCGACGGCAACTCCCTGTCCTTCTCAAGCCGCGCAACAATCTCGCCGAATATGCGCGCTTTTGCCTTTGCATATTCAGGGGGGGACAGCTGCGCATTGCCTACGCAGTGCCTTGCGTTTTTCAGGTTGAAGCAAAATAGGCAGTCCCGGCAGTTCGAAAGCCCGTGGGAGAAATGGCAATCAGAGCAGGCGTCGCACCTTGAAAGCTCAAGGCAGCGGCTGCTCTTGTAGACGCCAAAGCCCCTTATTATGAAGGACGAGTAGCCAAGCCCGTTGCAGCCGAACGCCGATTCGTTGTACGTTCCCTCGCACGCATAGCCCATGCCCTTGGAGAATGCGAACTGCTCTGACCCGTACGCATCCAGGCAGTCGACCATGCTGGTGCAATCCTTGACGTTCATTGAGTTGCCAAGCACTATGTTGCCGCAATAGGTCGCTCTCCCCCTCATTGCAAGGGCAATCGAGCCCAAGCCCGAAAGCTCACTGTCTTTGAGGGGCGTGCCCTTCTTGAAGAAATCCACTTCGTCAAAAGCGACCAGCTTCCCGCCTTTGGCATAGGGATAGGAGCACACCACTTCATTTCCCGAAATGCCTGACTTGCCGCGCAGCACAGGCCGCTTGTCCCTGCAAAGCCATTGCTTATACTCTTCCAGCTCGCCAATCTCCTTTCCGAAAATGGCCCTGCAGGCTGCCTTCCAGCGCCTGTTCACGTTCCCGTATGCTTCATTACCCCTGGCCATGCCTAACATTTCCAGGCATCTTTATAAAAAACAAGCCGTATTTTCCGAAGTCACGTCCAGACATTCACGCTCAGCGGGACGTTTATGGTCTCTGTCGTGCCGCTGTCCAGGCCCGTTGCAATGAGCGTGAGCTGCGAATTGTACACTCCTGACGCAGTGCCGTTTGCCGTTACTGATATTGCTATCGTGCTCCCCTGCTCGCTGGAATTGAATGCCGTTGATGGGTCCAACGAGACCGTGACGTCTTCAAAGCCCCAGTTCTGCACAGGCTCCACCTCGACAACTTCTCCTGACACCTTTGTTATCGTTATCTGCGTGCTTCTCGTCTCGTCGCGCGCCATGGTGATTGGTATGGAACGCTTGTCAACATCCACCAAGTAGGGGTAAATCTCCACATATGCGCCGCGCGAGGTCACCCTCATGGGGTATTTTCCGAACGTGGATGGGAACTGGCCCACCAAAGAGATGCTGGCGGTTGCGTGGACGTCCATCCCGTTGACATTTATGTTTATCCCGGTCTGCGAAGCCGTTGGCTCGCGCGGAGGCCTCCCTATGTAGGTATAGTTGTCCCCAAAAACAGTGTCGCCTGGCAGCGTTATCATTACTTTCCTGGAGGCTCCATCTCCCTGCGCATAGACAGAATCGGCTGCTTCCGCAAGCGTCTTGACAGAGGTGCCTGCATCGTCATAGTTCTGCTGCACCCTGGCGTCCTTCAGCATGTCTGTCGAAAGCACTATGAACATGAGCACAACGACTAGCGACACCCCAAGGATGATTATGGTTTCCGTTGCAGCCTGCCCGACGCGTGCCATGGGAAGTTATCTCATGCGGGATTTAAATAGTTTGCACGCATTTCCCATTCATGCTTTTTTCAGGCGCTGCGGAATGCTTTTCCAAAATAGAGGCAACCTCCTCCAGGCTTGAGATGTCAGGCACAATTGCCGAATTTTTCTCAGCTGCAAAGCCATCCGAGGCCCGCCAGCTGGTCTACATAATGGAGGGCAACATAGCCCCTGCGCACGAAGGGCTGGACGTTGGCATTGGGGAAAAGTTCGCAATCCGCGCAATCGCAAAAACATCCGGCTACACAGAGCGGCAGGTGGCAGCCGACTCGAAAAAGTCAGGCGACCTGGGCACCACCGCCGAGAACCTTCTTTCCAAAAAGGCGCAGCTCTCCCTTTCCTCGTCAGAAAACACCCTCTCAAAAGTCTATTCCTCCTTCATGAAAATCGCCAGGCTTTCAGGCGCAGGCAGCCAAGAGGCGAAAATCTCCGTGCTTTCCGAGTTGCTGAATGGCGCCACTCCCCTGGAGGCAAAATACCTGGTGCGCTTCTGCCTGGGCAAGCTGCGGCTTGGCGTGGGCGATCCTTCAATAATAGATGCACTTTCCATGCTGAAAAAAGGCGACAAATCAGACAAGGCGTCCCTTGAGCGCGCATTCAACCTCTGCTCTGATTTGGGCGAGGTCGCAGAGGCGTACCTGTCAGGCAAGGACCTGCTGCATTTCACCGCCCAGCCTTTCAAGCCCATCAGGCCAGCGCTTGCAGAACGGCTTCCCAACTCTGGCGAAATAATCAAAAAGCTCGGGAAGTGCGCTGTCGAGGCAAAATACGACGGGCTGCGCATGCAGGTGCACGTGAAGGATGGCGAGGTGGAGATATACTCGCGCAAGCTTGAGAAGATGACCCACATGTTCCCGGAAATCGTGGAAGCTGCTGCCTCGCTGCCCGCAAAAACCATCGTTTTCGAGGGCGAAGCGCTTGCATACAGCGTGCGCGAGCGCAAGTACTATTCCTTCCAGCAGACCATCCAGCGCAAGCGCAAGCACGGAGTGGAAAAAATGGCGGAAGACTTCCCGCTGCGGCTTTTTGCGTTTGATGTGATGTACCTTGACGGCCGTGACATGACGCTAAAAGCATATTCGGAACGCAGGCGCGCGCTGGAAAAGCTTGTCGGGGGGAACAAAACAATCGTGCCTTCCGACCAGATAGTCACGGACTCGCCAAAAAAGCTGGACGAATATTTCCAGCGCGCGATTTCCGAGGGGCTGGAAGGAATAATAGCAAAGGACTTAGGGCAGCCATATGTGGCAGGCGCGCGCAAGTTCGCCTGGATAAAATTGAAAAAGTCGTACGGCGAGCTTGCGGACAGCGTGGACGCGGTAATTGTCGGCTACTACTTGGGCAAGGGGCACCGCGAGGAATTCAAGTTCGGAGGGTTGCTTGCCGCAGTGCTGAATGATGAAAGCGGGGAGCTTGAAACGATTGCGAAAATAGGCTCAGGCTTCACAGAGGACGAGATGACTTCTCTTGAGGAGGCGCTTGGGAAAATAAAAACAAAGGAAAAGCCGCGCGAAGTGAAAAGCAAGCTTGTGCCTGACTTTTGGGTAAAGCCAAAATACGTAATCACGGTTGCGGCTGACGAAATCACGCTCTCGCCCATGCACACCTGCGGGATGGTGGGCGAAACAGGCTACGCGCTTCGCTTCCCGCGCATGGTTTCCATGCGCGACGACAAGTCGCCAGCAGAGGCGACCACTGTGCGCGAAATAATTGCGATGTTTGACATGCAGCGAAGGAACAATGCGCAGTGAGGCGCGCTGGGCTGTGCGAATTCCCGATATATTTCTCACAGGAAGCCGAACTGCGACGCGCTGATGACAACAAGGTAAAGCCCGTAGAGCGCGAGCAGTACGGCGCCTTCGCGCTTGCCGAACTTCTTCCTCAGCGCGGCATAATAGAAGAATATTACGCTTGCAAGCACGGCGAAAAGCATTGCCACTCCAAACACCTGCAATTGAAGCGAAACCGGCTGGATGATTGCCGCAGTGCCAAGGACCAGTGTCATGTTCGCCATCACGCTGCCCATTGCATCGCCGAGCGCAAGCGAATACATCTTGCGGCGGATGGCCTCCAGGCACACCATCATTTCAGGAAGCGCAGTGCCGAGTGCAATGAAGGTTGCGGCAATGAAGCTTTGCGAAAGCCCCAGCGAGGCGGTTATCACAAGCGCGGAGCTGACTACCATGTTGCTGCACACATAAACCGCCAGCACGCTGCCTGCGAAGAGCAAGGCTGCCGTTGGGCCTGCCAGCCCCACCTTGCTTATTGCGTCAAGGCTGATGCTGCCTGTGTCAAAGTGCGCCAAATCCTCGCGCAGGTCCCGCTTGCCAAGCGCCTTGTCAATCACCATCTTGGCAGCGTACCAGGCAAAAATCAGGAAAAGGGCAAGCCCTTCGTAAAAGCCAACGCTCCTGCCCACCACCTGCGTGACAAATATGATGTATATGCAGATGACAAATGTGAGCATGAGCGCAAATCCCAAATCCTCCAGGTTCTTCCTCTCCACATTGAAGCCATAAATGAAGGCGGCAATGCCAAAGCCGAAAAGTATGAGCGTGACGTTCGCGCCAAACACGTTGCCCGCCGCAAGCTCGCCGTGCGTGGTGGCTGATGATGTGATTGCGATTGCAAGCTCGGGCAGCGCCACCATGCCGCCCACCACGAGCATGCCAACCGACATCCTGCTTATGCCCAAGTACTCTGACAGGTTGCCCGCCTGCTCGACAGCGATGCACGCCATCCTGGAAAGGATGAAGGTGAAGATGACGAGCAGCGCCACCTCAAAAAGAACCATGCCCCGTCTTCGAAGGGGAATTATAAAAGCGTTTGTTTGCCTGCGCGCTACTGGGACTGCTGGCAAAATACCCCGATATTGCGCAAAGCGCAGGCATGGGAAAACTTTCCATCGCCGTAAAAATTCCCCGCCTACTGCAACATATATAAATATGTTATGCGAATTGCGTGATGGCGATCTGCATGGACAGTTTAGTGAAATCAGTCCTAGGTGAGCAAGAGCCAGCTCCAGCAGAGACTTTTGGCTCAGACCAGATTAAGATAGTGACAGTAGGAGTAGGAGGAGGCGGAAACAACACCATAAACAGGCTGATCCGCTCTGGCGTGAAGGGATGCGAACTTGTCGCGGTAAACACCGACAGGCAGCACCTCAACATGATCCACGAGAAGGCCAAGAAGCTCCTCATCGGCAAGACCATCACCAAGGGGCTTGGGGCAGGGGGCTACCCTGACACAGGCACCAAGGCTGCGGAGATTGACAGGCCGCTTCTCGAGAAAGAGCTCGAGGGCGCGCACCTCGTCTTTATCTGCGCCGGAATGGGTGGAGGCACAGGCACAGGCGCATCGCCGGTCATTGCGGAAATCGCAAAGGCACAAGGCGCAATCGTCGTTGCCATGGTCACCTACCCGTTCAATCTTGAACGGGCAAGGAGGGCAAAGGCCGAAGAGGGAATCGCAAAGCTCCGCAAGCACGTCGACTCGGTAATCGTTCTGGACAACAACAGGCTAGTGAAGCTGGTCCCGAACCTTCCGATGAACGAGGCGTTTGCGGTTGCGGACGAAATTCTCGCAAAGGCGGTCGGAGGCCTCGTGTGGACAATCACGCAGCCATCACTCATCAACATCGACTTTGCCGACGTGCGCTCCATAGTACAGGGAGGCGGCGTGGGCTTCATCGCTGTTGGCGAGGGCAAGGGCACTGACAAGGTCCGCGGAGCCGCGGAAGGAGTGCTCAAGAACAAGCTGCTGGATGTCGACTACGAAGGCGCAAACGGCGCACTCATCCACATTTCCGGAGGGGCAGACCTCACACTGGGCGATGCCATCAAGGCCGGGGAAATCATCACGGAGAAGATGGACCCGCAGGCAAACGTCAAGTGGGGAGCGAGGCTCATCCCAGGATACGACGGCAAGCTGGAAATCGTTGCCATCGTGACCGGTGTGAAGGGTGCGAACGTGTTTGGCTCAGGCGGCGAAGAACCGAAGAAGGAAGTGTCGTACAGCGACATAGAGATAATCGGCTAAGCGCAACCAAAACCGACAACCTATCCAACACTATCTTTGGACAAACATTGGCGCGCGGGGACTCCCAACCCTCCCGTGCGCTTTTGGTTTTTTTTATGAAAAATTAGCGGGAGCATTCAGCGCTATTGCACCGGCAGGCACTTGATTATCACTTGCTTGCCGATCTGCCTTTTCGTGATTTGCTGCCCCTCGATGTATTCAATGTACTCGAAGCCCATGCTGGAGAGGATGAGGGTGCCTGGCGAGGCGGTGGAGTTCGCGCACAGGGAAGTTGTGCCGCCAAGCATATATCCCCCACCGGAGCCGCTGTATATTCCCATATATCTGTCACAAGGAACCCCGAAGAAGGAGTCATACCCGAAATATTTCTCCTCTCCCGAGGCAAGGTAGTAGTAATCGCTTATGCTGTATGTGCCGCTGCTTGCCACGCCGCATGATGCGTGTATGTAGACCTGCGTGATTTTTACGCCGTCCGCGCCCACGATGCCATTTATCCTTATTGGATACGCGCCGTTGTTCCTGACTCTGAAATACGGGAAGGTGGTGCCATCGCTTGCGCGTGCCTTTGCCGCCCATTCCGTTATTGCAATCGGGCTCGCGCTTCTCCAATATGTTTCGCTCTGCACGCGCTGCGAGTCTGACGCCATCCCCGGGAAGAAGCCGAGCAATGCGACCGATACAAGCGCGACAATGAGCACAACCGCTAACAGCACAAGATATTCGGTGGCACCTTGCCCACGGTAGAAACTGCGCATGCCTATTGCGGGGGGGGCGAATCTTAAAACACTTTCTGCACGATTTTTCAGAATCATCTGGCGCGCGTTTCCAGTGTCCACATTTCATGGACAATATGTTTATAAATTGTGGACATCATATCCACAAAACATGGACATACCCCCGTTGCTATCAACTGATGAACGCGTGAAGCTGCTATCGCACATCTTGCTGCACCCGTCAGAAGAAATAGTGCCCGACAGGATTGCGCGCAAGGTGGGCGTCAGCAAAAGCCAGGCGCACAAGTACGTTGGGATACTGCGCGAGAATGGCATAATAAAAGGAAAGGCGCTTCAGGACACGCCGCTTGTGCGCGCGCTGCGCGCGCTTTTCAACATTGAAATGCTGGAGCGCGCCAACGCAATTGCCCTCCTCCGCAGACATTTCCCAAAAGCAAAAGGCATCGGTATGTTCGGAAGCTTTGCAAGCGGCGCCAATTCCGAGGACAGCGACCTGGACATATGGGTCAAAACAGCTGACGAGCCTTCCGACCTTGAGGTTGCACGCGCAAAGAAGGAATTGGGCGAAAAGCTGGGCGCGCAGGTTGACATCGTGGTTGCCACCCATCAGAGGCTGCAACGCCTGCGGGAAAAGAGCGACGCGTTCTATTTCTCGCTTTACAATGGGAAAATCCTATGGGGTGATTCGCTATGATTGACTTTGACTCATGCGTTGCGCAGGGATTGCTGCGGAAGATTCCTCCATCAGAAAAGCAGGCGGAAGAGCAGCTGAAAAAGGCAGGGGTGCTCCTGGCAGAATCCAAGCTCTCGCTTGAGAGCGGTTCCCCGAACTCCGCGGTCATAGGCGCATACTCCGCGATGCTGGATGTTGCGCGCGCAGTGCTTTTCAGGGACGGCTGGCGCGAGAAAAGCCATGCCTGCGTGGCAAAGTACCTTGAGGCGAAATACCTTGACGAGCTTGGGAGCGAGACAGTCGAGCTTTTCGACGAATACCGCGACAAGCGCCACAAGACAATGTACTCCGGCGACTATTACCCAGACATGGATGAGGCTGCGCGCGTGGTTTCGTTTGCGGAGAAGTTCATCAATGGCGTAAAAGTATTGCTGGAAAAGGAAGATGGTGGCGCCACGAAGGGCGATGGATAGCGCTTAAGTGTGTCGGACTCCCACCTCCCGTGCGCTTTTGGTTTTTTTTATGAAAAATTAGCGGGAGCGCTCGTAGCTTATCGTGACTACAAGCCCCAGCCTGGCAGGCACTTCACAATAAAATCCTTGCCAACCTGCCTTTTCGTGATTTGCTGGCTGTTGTCCAAATACACGATATACTCGAACCCAAATGTCTTGTAGTCCAGCACTCCGGGCGATGCAGCTGAGTACTGGCAGACCGAAGAAGCGCCTGCGACCGACATGCCAGAGCTGGTCCCGCCAAGTGCGGATGACACATATCTTGAGCATGCAGTCCCATACCAGCTGCTGACCGCCAGATATTTCTCTTCGCCCGGCGCCAAATAAAAGTAATCGCTGAAATTCCCGAAGGCTGACTGCCCGCAAGTGCTGTCTGCCTCAAATTGTGTGGCTTTCCCTCCATCTGCGCCCACAATGCCGGTTATCCTTATGGGGTACGCGCCATTGTTCCGCAGACGCAGGTAAGGGTATGTCACGCCGTCAGTCCTGGCCGCGCTTTCAATGATTGCAATCGGCTGCGCGCTTGACCAGTATGCCTTGCTCTGCGTCATCTGCGCATCCGATGCCATCCCCGGGAAGAAGCCGAGCAATGCGACGCTGACAAGGGCGACGATTAGCACTACTGCGAGAAGGACCAAATACTCAGTAGCGCCTTGGCCAATATGCCTGCGAAAACAACGCATGCCCATTGCAGCCGCGGCGAAGCTTTTATTCCTATCCCATTCTGTTTTTCCTCCCGTTTTTCCCAAAATATTCTTTTCCATCCTGCCGCTTTTCCCGACTCGCGCGTTTTTCATCTTCGCAGAGTTCGCTTCGCCCACTCTGCTGCTGAAAAAGCCGTCTGCGGCTTTTTCACCCCGTAGAATTTGCCTTTTCCGAACGCGTGCAGTCACACAAAAGAAATCTATTTAAACCTGTTATGTGAATTAGGCTAGGCGATCAGATGGACTGTGCAGTTTCCCTCGTAGATTAGGTTTTCCCGAGCGAATGCCAGTTCAAAAACATCAGTCAGAAAACAACAAGACGGGGGTTTGGGATATGTTTGAAAATGTGGTTGGGGCGACAAAAGCGGAAGAACTCATGAGCAATGAGGGCATCAGGATCGGAATCATCGGCGTGGGTGGCGCAGGCTGCAACACGGTCGACCGCATGATGAAAAGCGAGATAAAAAGCGCGCAGACTATTGCTGTTAACACCGACCAGCTCCACCTCAAGATGGTGCAGGCGCACAAGCGCGTGCTGATCGGCTCCACTATCACCAGGGGGCTTGGAGCCGGAGGCTTCCCCGAAATCGCGGCAAAGTGCGCGGAGATGAGCCGTGAAAAGCTCCGCGAGGTAATAGGGCAAAAAGAGCTTGTTTTCATCTGCGCCGGAATGGGCGGCGGTACGGGCACAGGCGCAGCTCCCGTGATTGCGGAAATCGCAAAAGAAGAAGGCGCAATCGTGGTCTCTGTGGTGTCAATACCTTTCCGCCTCGAGCGCGCGCGCGTGCAGAAGGCAAAATGGGGCCTTGACTGCCTCATGGCAAAGTCGGACACAGTGATAGTTCTCGAGAACGACAGGCTGGTGAGCTACGTGCCCAACCTGCCCATCGCCGACGCATTCAACCTGGCAGATGCAATAACCGGCAAGGCGATAACAGGCATTGCAGACACAATCATGCTGCCATCGCTCATGAACATCGACTTTGCGGACGTGAAATCCGTGATGGAGAACGGCGGCTTTGCGCTCATTTCCATGGGCGAGGCGCACGGCACTGACAGGGTAGAGAAAGTTGTCCGAAACACAATGGAGCACCCGCTCCTCGATGTTTCCTACGAGGGCGCAAAAGGCGCGCTTCTACACATCAACGGCGGCACGGGCCTCACGCTTGGCGAGGGGATTGAAGTCGGCGAGAAGATCTCCGAAAGCTTTGACCGCAATGCCGATGTCAAGATAGGTGCAAGGCTCGACCCTGCAATGAGCGACGGGCTCTCAGTCACCGCAATCGTGACCGGCGTGCACAACCCGTATTCGCAGCCAAAGCAGGGGGCAGCGCCCAAGGCAATCACGCTTGACGCGATTTCCTACGTCTGAGCAAAAAACCGCCTGTTTTATTTTTCAATGCGCCCCACTCCAACGGGGCGCTGATTTTTTTCCAAAGCCCAGAAGCGCTGTTTTTTAAACTCTTCAAGCAAATTCACGCCTGAGAAATATTCGGGCTGGTAGCTCAGCGGTAGAGCGCGTCGTTCGCAACGACGAGGCCACGGGTTCAAATGCCACCCCAAGGGGGCTAGCGCCCCCTTAGTGCGGCACCCCCCAAACCCCCACGGGTGTTTTGGGCTTGAAAATCCCGTCCAGTCCATTTTTTTATTTTATCCCTTCCTAGGTATTCTCATGAAAGTCGCAGTCTTGTTCTCAGGCGGGAAGGATTCCGCCTTTGCCGCGTTTTGCTGCCAATGCTTTGGCTGGGAAGTGTCCCTTCTCACAATAGAGCCATCAGAATACTCTACAATGTTTCACCACCCAAACATAGGCTGGTGCGCAAAGCAGGCGGAAGCAATGGGGCTGCCGATAAAAGTTGTGAAGGCAAACGAGTCCGAAGCAGACGAGCTTGAAGCGATAAAGCGCGCTCTTGCGGAGATGCGCGCGGACGCTGTGGCAACAGGCGCAATAGAAAGCGAATACCAGAAGCAGCGGATTGACATGCTCGCGCACGAGCTATCCATCAAAAGCTTTTCCCCCCTCTGGTACACTGGCAACAGCCTCCTGCCGGAAATATGCAGCTACTTTGAATCTTACGTAGTGGCAGTTTCGGCAGAGGGCTTGGGCGAGCAGGATTTGGGCGCAAGGTTTGACGCAAAGTTTGTCTCAAAGCTTCGGAAGATGAAGCCGTCAGTCAGCCCCTGCCTTGAAGGCGGCGAAGGCGAGACTTTCGTGGCAAACGCCCCGTTCTTCAGGCACGCGCTTCAGATAAAAGGATGGAAAAAAGAGTGGGACGGCGCGCGAGGAGTGGCCAAAATAACTGCAATCTACTTGCCTGCAGCCGCTTCCAGCTTGTCTATTATCTTGTTCAGGTCCTGCCCATAGGCTGCGCGTATCTTTATTGACGAGGTGAACTTTGCCTCGACCGGCAATTCCTTCTTTATCTGTATGGTGTTGTTGCCAAACGCAGTCGCGCTTGTTATGGGAACTGTCACTTCAATTGGCACCTCTTCTTGCACACGGAAAGCAACTGGCTGGCCCGTGGAGCCCAGCCCCACAAGCTGGGTGTCAATCGGTATCTTGAAGGAAAGCGGCATGTTAAACTCAGGCGGGAACAGGTCCTTTATCGGGTAGCTCCTGTCCAGGCTTATGGTGGTGGAGACGGGAGCAGACATCACAATCTCCCTGTTCTGAAGCGCCCTCAAATCATCCGCAATGCCTAAAAGATGCTCCTTTTGCGAGGCAGACAAGGGTTTTTCCATGAAAAACGTGCCATAAAAGCTTGCAAGCGAGAGCACAAGCGCAAGGGCCACCACAACCATGACAGCATTGCTGGAACTGCCCCGCTGCCCCACTTCCGGGACATCTGGCGGCGAGCGCCTTTCCTCCGGCTGGATGTAAGGTTTGCTGGGCGCGCCGTGCGAAAAGCTTGAAGGAAGGTTCGAAGGCATGGTGGTCACCATTATCTTATCACCTCTTTGTTTTTAAACTCTTGGCGCAAATATGCGCCCAAGAGGGATAAACATGCCTAAAGTGACTTTCAAATCAGACGGAAAAACAGTGGAAGTGCCTGCCGGCACCTCGCTGACGCAGGTCGCCGAGGACAACGGCGCATCCATACCATTCTCCTGCAAAGCAGGCGTGTGCGTGTCCTGCCTGATCAACGTGGTGTCTGGCATGGAGAACCTCTCGCCGCCGACAGACAACGAGAAGGCGACTCTCGAGGGATTCGGCGCCAAGCCAAACCAGCGCCTCGCGTGCCAGGTAACGATAAACGGCGATGTCGAAGTGGAAAACCCCTGAAAGCTCCCGCGCAGCAACCGATTTTTTCTCAACCATTTATTAACCACGCTGGCTAAAATAAAAACATGCCAAGCCTGCAGGTGCAAAGCCACGCTATGACTGAAGCGCAGCTCAGGAAAGAGCTTGCGCCGTACAAGCTTGAATTCATAGCAAAGGACCTGCTCAAGAAAGTTCCAAACATAGGCCAACTTATCAACGGCATTTCCGGGCAGGACATCCTGGCAGGGCTGGCTTTCCTGCACCACGAACATCCCGAGATGCAAAGAAACGTTGCAACAATGGGCATTGGCGCATTCAAGAAATTCTCTGCAATCCGAAGCGATTTTCTCTTGGAATACGAAAGGGTCTCGAAAGAATCAGGCTTCAGAATGGGCGAAATCCAGATGGCGGCAAAGGCCTTCAGGCATGCGATGGCAAAAAACGGCATGGATTACCTTCCAGAATCAAACTCTGCCAAGGGCCTTGCCCAGAACCATCTTGATTGCGACTTGTCGTCATTTCTTTTCATCCAGCTCGGGCGGGAAAAGGGGCTGCCATTGGTTGGGGTTACTGGGAACAATCACTACTTAGTCGGGTACGGGAAAGGCAAGATCACCCACTATGTCGAGACAACCGATGCGCTCGGGGGCGTGCTCCCAAGAAAGATTGACCTGCACAGCAATCCTGCGCTTGAAAGGGCGGTTGAGCTTGCAGAATTGCGGTCAATGGAACACCATTATGTGGTGTCTACCGAGGAATGGGAAAAAGACAACAAAAACTACGAGGTTCTGCCTGCCAACCTATCACGTCACGTCTCAGCCTGGATAGGCTGCAGGATTAATGACCTGGAAACAGGCTCAAAGCTGCTGGGATTCATAAAAGACAAGGGAATGTACGATGAAATCCGCAGCCTGGCAAAAATGAACTGGGAAACGAACAAGTCAGACCTGACCGCCTTCCTGTCCTATTACAGGATTCTCTACCGCGGCTCGGCCACCTTCATGTTCGCCGGCATTGACAATGAAAAGGAGCTTTTTTCGCTGTACAACGAGGGCAAGCGGATTTTCGGGAAGAAGAAGCTGAAGGAAAGCGGGGTGAACATGCTCCAGCTCACGGTAAAGAGGGCAACAAATCCAGTTGATTGGTACAATTCTTCAGACTAGGCACGCTGCCCCCGTCGCCACTCCCCGGCATGGACGCATCGGTGCGCGCCATCAATAGCCTTTTCTTCCTTTTCTTCTTTACTTCCTCCATGCTTTCCATCTCGCTTGACCGCGAATCCTATGCCCCTGGCGACACCATAACTGCGACCATCAGCGTGCGCCAGGAAAAGCCCCTGGAGGCACGCAGCCTTTCAGCCATGCTCACCTGCACGAAGCGCGAAAAAGTGAAGACCCAAGTAGTCCTTGACCGCTATGATTACGACAGGGACAAGGAAATGAGCATCCCCTATTCCTCGCACATGGAAACAAAGACAGAACAGCGCCAGCACGTTGCTTTTGAGCAGGAAAAGGAGATAAGCGGCAAGCGCACATTTTTAGGCGAGGAGAATTTCACAGTGCAGTTCACCCTGCCTGCAAAAGCCGCGCCCACAGACCGTGAGTTCGGTCACGACAACACCATCATCTCGTGGAAAATAAAGGCAAAGCTTGACATCCCGTACGCATTTGACGAGAATGTCGAGGCAGAAGTGAGGGTGGAAGGGCTTTAACACAGTTTTCGGGCCTTTCTAAGCTGCTTTGAGCCTTGAACGATAGTGTTTTGCTTTTTTCCGTACAGAATGTGGTAGGTGATCATAATAGCAGCCCGCCCGTGCAGGG
>Ga0268276_1002257_pt1 | contig 16846 bp, 14 predicted proteins | sample saktaG_4_FD_190145 | JGI IMG/M metagenome (GOLD analysis project Ga0268276, IMG submission 190145) | Saline water microbial communities from Sakinaw Lake, British Columbia, Canada - sak_2010_1_5_45m | ecosystem: Environmental > Aquatic > Non-marine Saline and Alkaline > Saline ...
TTTGAGAAAAAAGATTTTCTAAAAAAGATTGGCTCGAACCGAATTTTGCGGGAACGGGAATTGTTTTTTGAGCCACGCGGAGCGTGGCAAATCCTTTCAAAATCAGGCTTTAGCGCCCGCAGGGCGCTTACCGAGGCGCGAAGCGCCGAGGCAATAAACTCGCAACATACGATTTGGCTCCGCAGGTAGGATTCGAACCTACAACCCACTCCTTAACAGGGAGTCGCTCTACCGTTGAGCTACTGCGGATCGTTTTTAATTATAGCAGTTTTTCTTCTGATTTCAATCCTAATAACCCTTGAGTTTCTTTAAATTCTTGTGCTCCCTAATTCTTTCTAAGGCCTTGGCCTCGATCTGCCTAATTCTTTCCCGAGTTACTCCGAATTCCCTACCAATCTCTTCAAGGGTGTGACTAATGCCATCATTTAAACCAAATCTCATCGCCAAAATCTTTTGCTCCCTGGGAGTCAGATCAACCAAAATACTCTGCAATCTTTCTCTTAAAAGGGTTCTAGCAGCTATAACGTTTGGTGGAATCTCTTTCAGATCTTGAATAAATTCAGACAAAACACTATCTTCATCGTTCTGACCAACTGGAGTTTCTAAAGAAACCGTATCTTGAGAAATCTTCATTAAATGATGGATCTTGGCTAAAGGAATGCCCATTTCTGAAGAAACCTCTTCTGGAATCGGTTCTCGCCCCAAGTCCCGCAATAATCTTTTCTTGGCTTTAGCGTACTTGGAAATTGTTTCTACCATGTGAACTGGAATTCTGATGGTCCTGGCCTGATCAGCTAAGGCCCTGGTAATAGCCTGTCTGATCCACCAAGTGGCATAGGTAGAGAACTTATAGCCTTTTCTCCAGTCAAACTTTTCTACTGCCCTAAACAACCCCAGATTGCCTTCCTGAATTAAATCAAGAAAAGTCAGGTTGGCAGAACGGCCAATGTATTTCTTGGCAATTGAAACCACTAACCTTAAATTAGCCTGGGCTAATCTTTTCTTGGCCTCTTCATCTCCTTTTTCAATCTTCCTAGCTAAATCCTTTTCCTCGTCCGGAGTTAAAAAGGAAACCCGACCAATCTCTTTTAAATAGAGTTGGATTGGATCTGATTTGGAAGAAAAAGACGTTTTCTGGACTTTACCTTTTGCCTTATCAATATTTAAATATTCCCGAGCCTCTTTTAATTCAATTCCCAAGCTTGCTAGGGTTTGATAAAAACTTTCGATGCCCTTAATATCTCTTTCCACGTCGGGAAAATAATGCAAAATTTCATCATAAGTAATAAAACCTCGCTCTTTGCTTTTAGCTAAAAGCTCATTAACCTTTTCTTTTATAAAAACCTTGCCCCGTCTAACTTTCTTAACTTTTCTAGCTTTCTTAATAAGCTTCTTTTTTGGCTTTTTAAAAGCCTTTTTCTTTTTAGCTGGTTTCTTCTTTGGTTTCTTTACTTTTTTCGCAAGTTTCTTCTTCTTTGGTTTTTTCGAAGTTGCCATAATTTAAGTTTTTAAAAGTTAATTTTCGGAAAGTCTCTTGGCTAATCGATTGAATTTTTGAGCCAGCATAGTAATAGCTTTAGTATCTTTTTTAAATTCAGCCGCCCTCAAATCTTGGGAAAGCAACTCCAAATCTGCTTTGATCTGTATATTCTTAATTTCCCTTAAACAGTCTAAAAAATCAATATCTTGGTCTTTTTTTGAAAGCTCTTGAAGCATTTCTGCCTTGAGTAAAAGATAATCAACCATTTTCTTTTCTTCTGATCCAAGCTTTTTAAAAGAAGTTTCGTTGTCTTTAGCCTTCTGGTAAACTCGGATCATTTGGCTGACAGCCGGGGGTAAGATCTCCAAATCCTCGGCAGTTACTTTTTCTAAATTCTGTCGATCGCTCAAAACCAGAATCAATAGTCTTTCTTCAAGCAGCTCTTTTCTTGTTTTTAAGGGCAGGCTAATAGCTTCTTCGGGTTCTAATCCCAAAACCTCTTCTTCTGATTTTGCCTTGGCCAACTCAACAATTAAATCTTCTTCTTTGACCTGAATTTCATTGGAAAGACGTTGCAGCCAAAAAGTCTGCTCGATCTTGTTGGGAATCTTTTTAATAATTGGCAAAAGAATTTTAGAAATCTCTTTTTTGCCCTCAATTTCTTTTTTATCAAATTTCTTTAAAGTAGTTTCGAAATAAAACTCAAGGATTGATTTTGCCCCCTCAATGGATTCTTCCCAGCTCTTAATTGACTTGAAAATAAGGTCAGCCGCATCCTTGCCTTCGGGCAAGGTTACCACTTTAATGTTAAAACCCTGGTTTAAAGCCAAGCTTATGCCTCGTTTGGTAGCTGAATCCCCGGCCAGATCCATGTCAAAAGAAATAAGAAGGTTTTCCGTGTATCTTCTCAAAATCTTCAACTGCAAAGGGGTCAAAGCAGTGCCTGAAACCGCAGCCACATTTCCAATTCCAGACTGGCTGGATAAAATTACATCCGTATAGCCTTCAACTAAAATGCAAGTATCCTTTTTTCTAACTTCAACCTTACCTTTGTCTAAACCATAAAGGGTTCTGGATTTGTCATAAAGAATAGTTGAAGGAGTATTAATATATTTGGCTGTTTCCTTCTCTGTATTCTTCCCAAAAACTCGGCCCCCAAAGCCAATGATTTGGGAATTCAGGTCAAAGATCGGAAACATAATCCGGCCCCGGAAACGGTCGTAATGGCTATGGCCGCTGCCATCTTTTTTAATGGCTAATCCTGCTTTTTCAATTTCAGCTGTTTTAAAACCTCGGCCAACCAAAAAATCAATCAGCCCCTGCCAGGTATCGGGCGAATATCCCAACCGCCACTTTTTAATTGAATCTTCATTAATACCCCGGCCTAATAAATATTCTTTGGCTTTTTTACCGGCTGAACTAGTGCCCAATTGTTTTTCAAAAAAACTGGCAGTCAGTTCCGTAATCTCATACAGCCTATTTCTTTCCGTTGCCAATTCTTTAAACTCGGGCCTGAAGGGCTTCAATTCAACTCCAGCTTTCTGAGCTAAAATCTTTAAAGCGTCGCCGAATTCAATACCCTCAATCTTCATGACGAAATCAAAAGCGCTGCCGCCGGCGCCGCAGCCAAAACAATGCCACATTTGCCGGGCCGGGGAAACAAAAAAACTTGGGCTTTTTTCGCTATGAAAAGGACAAACCGCCCGGTAATTGGCTCCGGCTTTTTGAAGCTTGATATAGTTGGAGATAACCTCAACTATATCCAGCCTGGCCTTAATGTCGTCAATTGAAGAAGATCCCATAAAAATTAAAATTTGTAAGTATTTGATTTTCTCCGCTCAATGGTCAATATAAAGATTTGATCTTTAGCTGTCCGACGGTAAATTATCCTAAAATTTTCTTGGCGAACCCTAAAAATATCATTTCTGCCTTTTAATTTCTTAACATTTAAACTGGAAACTCTGCCAGCTAAAAGCTGGCTGATAACTTTTTTTAATTTCAGCCTCTCTTTCTTGGAAAGCTTTTTCAAGGCTTTGCTGATCTTATCCATACTTTTAAAGCCGAGAAAGCAGATCTTTAATTAAAACTCCGCCCTTTTTGATTTTAGTAAAATCAACAACGGTTTCCCAGAGTTCGCTTTCTTCGTCTGGTGGAGAAATTTTGAAGACAGGTTCAGATCGCCTGACAACAATGAAAGACTTGCCCTTTTTAACTTCGGCAATAAAATTATCCGCATTCTGTCTCAATTCTTTTAAACCGATGATTTTGTTCATATGTTTAAAGTTTATCTTAAGATAATCCAAGTGTCAAATACTTTTTTTCCGTCTTACGAATTATATATCAAAATCATTCTATTCTAAATCATATTCCCATCCTGGTTGCCATGCTTTTCTTTTTCTCCAGTCTTCAGTAAAAGCCTGTTCCCAGGTTTTTCCTTTTAGTAAAACATCCAAGGCAAACTGCGGAGCTTTATGCGCTACTATGGCAACAGATTTTCCTGAATAATCTTTTTTCAAAAATTCAAGAAAATCAATAATCCTATCTTTAACATCTTCATAGCTTTCGCCCTCAGGAAATTTCTCAATAATGCATTTTTCCTGCATCGGCTCGACAATTATTGAGGATTGTGCGTTATATTTCCCATAATTGCACTCTCTTAATCTTTTATCGCTTATAATCGGCACAAGCCCTTTAAAGGTTAAGTTTGCCGAATCAATAGCCCTCTTTAAGTCAGAACAAAAAACAACATCAAACTTTTTATCTTTAATCTTGTCTTTAAGCTCGATTGATTGCTTAATACCCAAATCAGAAAGCTCAACATCAAACCAGCCAGATGAAATTTCTTTTTCATTATTTGTAGTTGTTCCGTGAACAAAATAAGTTATTTTGATTGCCATGGGTTATTAGATCTTAAAAACCTCTGTCTTTTTGGCCTCAATATTTTCCTTTTCCTTTTCAACAATCTTTTGCAATTGATCTATCATCCGGCTAGCTCCCTCAAGAGCTTTTTGAGCCTCTTCAAACTTACCTCTTTCCCTAAGAACTTCAACTGATAAAAGCCTGGAGTCAATGCTGCCTCTTTCTGAGCTTAAAATTGCAATCAGCTTATCAGTGTTTTTAATATAATCTCCCGAAGCCATTTCCTGTTCTTTTTCCTCTTGGCTAATCTTATGGTTGAAATCCCATAAATACCACAAGAGGAAAGCTTTTTCTTGAAAAGGCTGAAGTTTCTCTAAAGCTAAAAGTTTTTTGTGAACGAGAAAACTAGCCATGGGTTTAATGGCTTTTTTGGCTTCTTCATTTTCGAGCTTAATTTCGTTAGGAACCGATGGAAAAACCTTGTTGCATTTAGGACAGCCAAGGTAAGTTATCCCATAAGGAGGCATCATTGCTGCTTCTAAATAGGCATCAGAAAAGAAAACAGCGCCAGTAGTATTACCGCTGAGATATTTAGTTCCAGTAATAATACTGTTGCAAATAGGACATTTGTAAAAAACTGGCTGAGTTTGCATGTTATTGAAGATTTAATAATTCGTGGCGGAGGAGGCGGGACTCGAACCCGCGAGACCCTTTCGGATCACGGCTTTCCAAGCCGTTACAATGGCCGCTATGTGACTCCTCCTGAAAATCCCTTTTATGCTTCTTTCCCAGTTTCTTTCTTAATCACGCCCCAATGATACAGATAAAGCGGCAAACCGACAATGATCAAAGACAAGGCAAGAGAAAATTCTCTTTGACGCTGTTGTGAAACATAATCAAACTGTTTTTCCTGCTCCTGCCAGCTCTTATAGTCAATCAGCCAGCTGGTAATCTGTTTTTGTTGATCTGAAGTTAAATTGCATTTTTCCTGACAATTTTCCATGGCCGAAACAAAATCCTCTTCTGTTACAGTTTTACCTTCAGGAAAAGAAATAATCGTTGGCGGCCTGAGATTATAATTTAATTCCTGGTCTGCCTTGGTAAATATAAAAGTCTTTAATCCCAGATTGAGTAAATTCACCGAGCCGATGGTAATTAAAACCAAGCCCAGTAAAGCGAATAGATAAAGATAAATTGTCCGAATAAACGGTTGTTTCATTAGTTTAAGGAGCTAAGCTCCTTTAAATGCTCATTTGCCTTAAAGCTACAACTCTCTCTTTAATCGGCGGATGGGTTGAAAATAGTTTCACCAGCCAGCTGGTTGCCTGCTTGCCCCGGAATGGGCTGGCAATGTATAAGTGGGCAGTAGAATCATTGGCAACTTTTAGAGGCGAGCTGTCCTGGCTTATTTTTTCCAATGCCTTAGCCAAACCCTCAGGATATCTTGTCAAAAGCGCTCCGGAAGCGTCAGCTAAAAACTCCCTTTTTCTGGAAATTGCCAGCTGAACCAAGGTGGCGGCAATCGGAGCTAAAATTACTGCAACTAGACCAACCAAGGCCAAAACACCATTACTTTTATTGTCGTTATCCCGGCTTCGGCCACCAATCCTGCCAATCCTGAAAAACATACTAGCCATCATTGAAATAATACCGACTAAAATTACGGTTACCGTCATCACTAAAGAATCCCGGTTGCCAATATGAGACAGCTCATGGGCTAAAACTCCTTCCAATTCTACCTTGTCCAGCTTTTCAATTAAGCCCCGAGTCACCACAATAGCCGCATGGCTTGGATCTCTACCCGTGGCAAAGGCATTTGGCTGGCTTTCTTCGAGAAGATAAAACTTAGGTTGAGGCAAGCCAGAGGCAATGGTCAGGTTCTCCAACAAATGATAGAGTTCTGGATTTTTTTGGTGGTCAACTTCTTTAGCCCGAGTCATTGCCAAAATTATCTTGTCAGAATACCAATAACTGACAATGCTTTGTAAAACACTGAAACCAACAGCAACATATAGGATCGCCAGGTTATCGTAATAGTAACTGAAAAAATAACTCAGACCAATGATTAACACTAAAAACATACCAAGTAAGAGCCAGGTTTTGCGAATATTAGAATCAGCCTGAGTGTAAATAGTCATAATTAGATCGGAAAAAAGGAGCTAAGCTCCTTTTGCGAAGCTTCCCTCGAGACACCTTTTATTATGGCTAAAACTTAACCTTGACCGGCTCTTTTTCTGCTTCAGAAGCAGTTTCAAAAAACTCCATAGCCTTAAAACCAAAGGATTTGGCAATCAGGCTGCTGGGAAATGTCTGAACCGCAATACTCATATCCCTGACATTGGCATTATAAAACCTTCTCGAGGCTTGAACCTTGTTTTCAGTATCAGTCAATTCACGCTGCAATTCTAAAAAATTCTGCGAAGCCTTTAAATCCGGATAAGCTTCAGCAACGGCAAAAAGACTTTTTAAGGTTCCTGACAAAACATTTTCTGCTTCAGCTTTTTCTTTCATGCCGCTGGCCCCCATAGCAGAAGCTCTGGCTTGAGTAACTTTTTCAAAAAGACCTGACTCATGAGAGGCATAACCTTTGACTGTTTCCACTAAGTTAGGAATCAGGTCATACCTTCTTTTCAACTGGACTTCAATGTCTGACCAAGCTTCCTTGGCTCTTTGCCTTAAAACAACCAGCTTGTTATAAGTCAAAACTAACCAGCCGACAACAACAGCTAAAGCAATGGCGATAAAATATAGAATGTTCATTTATAGATTAATTTAAATTGATAATGTTTGTAGATTTTTTCGAAATCTACATTTTATATATTTATTGATTTTAATTAATAATATTTGTAAATTAATTTAAAAAAATAAATCGACTTTTCTGTTTCTCTGCCGAAATTATAGCAAAAAAAACAGGTTTTAGCAACTAAAAAGAAGACTCCGCGTAGATAGAAAAACTATAAAAAAGCAAAGAAAGAAAATCTGCTTTGCAGAAATATTGAGGCTAAAATTCTTCAATAATCTCACGATCGTGAGATTATTCATATATAATGGTTGTTATCAAAAACACAAAAATAATATAAACGCTTAAAAATAATACCATCTGAACAAAAGAAAACCCCGCTAAACGCAGGGTTTTCTGCTTTTTTCCTTTTAGTTAGTATCCGCCGCCCATACCCATGCCGCCCATACCTCCAGGCATGGCTTTTTTATCTTTATCCTCCGGCTTTTCAGAGATCACCGCTCCTGTAGTCAAAAGCATTGAGGCGGCTGAAACCGCGTTTTCTAGAGCAGTCCTAACCACCTTGGTAGGATCAATAATGCCGTTTTGAATCAAGTCCTGGTATTCCATGATAGCGGCATTAAAACCAAAAGATCCTTGATTCTTTTTAATCTCTTCAACTACCACCGCACCATCAATGCCGGCATTCTGGGCAATTTGCCTAATTGGAGCCTCAAGCGCTTTTCTTAAAATCCCCAAACCAGTCTTCTCATCTCCTTGCAAAGCAAGAACCTTAAGAGCTTCCAAACTTCTCAATAAAGCCACGCCGCCGCCAGGCACAATGCCTTCTTCAATGGCAGCTTTAGTAGCGTTAAGGGCGTCCTCTGCTTTTAATTGCTTGGCTTTTTGTTCTACTTCGGTAGCTGCCCCCACCTTAATAACCGCCACTCCCCCAGCCAGCTTAGCCAGTCTTTCCTGAAGTTTTTCTTTGTCAAAGCCAGAATCTGCTTCTTTTAATTGATTCTTGATTTGGCTAATCCGAGAATCAATATCTTCTTTCTTGCCCTTGCCTTCAATAATAGTGGTGTTTTCTTTTGTGGAAACGATTTTTCTGGCTGATCCCAGCATCTTCAGCTCAACATTTTCAATCTTCATTCCTAAATCTTCAGCAATCAGCTGAGCACCGCAAACCACAGCCAAGTCCTGCAAGAATTCTTTTTTCTTATCGCCAAAGCCGGGCGCTTTAATTGCCAACGCCCTAAAATTCCCCCTGAGCTTGTTAACCACCATGGTCGCTAAGGCGTCGCCATCAACATCGTCAGCAATAATGACCAGATCTTTTTTACCAGCTTGGGCAATTTTTTCCATGACTGGCAGGATTTCCTGCAAAGAAGAAATCTTTTTTTCGGTAATTAAAATGTATGGGTCTTCAAGTTCAGCCACCATTCTTTCTGCGTTGGTCACCATGTAATGAGAAATGTAGCCTTTATCAAACTGCAAGCCCTTGACAATTTCTTTTTGCAAACCAAAAGTCTGCGATTCTTCAACTGTCACCACCCCGTCTTTGCCGATTTCTTCCATAACCTCGGCAATTAAGTCGCCGATCTCAGAGTCAGAAGCGGAAATAGTTGCCACCTGAGAAACTTCAACTTTACCGGAAATGGGTTTGGACATCTTCTTAAGCCTGCCAATCACTGCCTGGCTGGCTTTTTCAATGCCTCTTTTTAAAGCCATGGGGTCAGCGCCGGCAGCCACATTCTTTAATCCTTCAGCAATAATGGCCTGAGCCAGAATTACCGCTGTGGTGGTGCCGTCACCGGCAATGTCATTGGTCTTTTCAGCCACTTCTTTAATAATTTCAGCTCCCAAATTCTCGGTCCTGTCCTCAAGCTCAACTTCTTTAGCTACGGAAACGCCGTCATTAGTGATCATCGGCACGCCAAAACCCTTGTCTAAGACCACATTCCTGCCCTTTGGGCCAAGGGTAATTCTGACTGCGTCAGCTAATTTATCAACGCCAGTTTTCATCTTTTTTCTAGCTATTTCTTCGTAAAAAATGTCTTTTGCCATATTATTTCTTTTAGAATCAAACTTGTTTATTTCTTTTAGAATCGAGCTTGCTCATTTCTTTAGAATCGAGCTTGCTCATTTCTTTTAGAATCGAGCTTGCTCATTTCTTTAGAATCGAGCTTGCTCATTTCTTTTAGAATCGAGCTTGCTCATTTCTTTAGAATCGAGCTTGCTCATTTCTTTAGAATCGAGCTTGCTCATTTTGATTAGAATCGAGCTTGCTCATTTTGATTAGAATCGAGCTTGCTCATTTTCAACAATTGCCAAAATGTCTTCTTCTTTGGCAATTAAATACTCTTTATTATCAACCTTGATTTCGGTTGGACCGTACTTGGTAAATAAAACGATTTCTCCAACCTTAACGTTTAAGGGAATAATTTTCCCTGAAACCATTTTCTTGCCCGGACCAACGGCAATGATTTTCCCTTGTTCAGGCTTGTCCTTGTCAGCTGACTCGGGTAAAAAAATTCCCGCTTTGGTCTTTTCCTCCTGGGGCAGAGGCTCGATCAAAATATAGTTTGAGATTGGTTTGATCTTCATAAATGTAACTTTTTAATTAATTATAATAGCGATTAAGATATACCATTATTAGCATTTTTAACTGGCGATTTCCTCAAGTCTGAGCGACCTCGGAGTCGAAGACTTGAATAGCAATTAAACGAGTCGCCTGCTAATCTAAGATTTTATGGGAACTTTAAAAAAGTGTCAAGAGATCTTTAAGATATTTACCAGTATGGCTTTTTTTGTTTTTAGCGATGTCCTGAGGCCTGCCCTCAACAATTACCTGGCCGCCCCCTGCCCCGCTTTCAGGCCCCAGATCAATAATCCAATCGCAGTTTTTAATCAATTCCAGATTATGTTCAATCACTAATACTGTGTTACCCCTATCAACCAGTTTTCTTAAAACCTCAACCAATTTTCTCACATCTTCAAAATGAAGGCCGGTAGTGGGCTCGTCTAGAATATAAATGGTCTTACCCGTATCTCTCTTAGAAAGCTCTGTAGCCAGTTTAATTCTTTGCGCTTCTCCGCCTGACAAGGAGGTAGCTGGCTGGCCCAGTTCCAAATAGCCCAAACCAACATCATCCATGGTTTTTAACTTTGGAACCAGACCAGAAATATTTTTGAAAAACTTAAGAGCTTCAGCCACGGTCATTTTTAAAACCTGGGCAATGTTTTTACTCAAATCCTGACCCATGGAAGTATATTGAATAGACAAGGTTTCTTGGTTAAACCTTTGCCCTTTGCATACCTGACATTCCTGAAAAATGTCAGGCAGAAAATACATTTCGATCTTGATTTCTCCATGGCCCTGGCAAGCTTCGCACCTGCCGCCTTTGACATTAAAGCTGAAACGGCCAGCATTGTATCCCCTAATCCTGCTTTCTTTAACTTTTGTAAAAAGATTCCTGATTAGAGAAAAAGCGCCGGTATATGTGGCTGGATTTGACCTAGAACTAAGGCTGATCGGCGACTGATCAATCAAAACCGCTTTATTTATATTCTCCACACCCAAAATCCGTTCGTGAGCGCCCGGATCTTGCTTGGCCCGATAAAACTTTTTTAATAAAGCTCGGGCTAAAATATCATTAATTAAAGACGACTTGCCTGAACCAGAAACTCCGGTAACACAAACGAACTTTCCAAGGGGAATGTTAACGTCAATATTTTTAAGATTATTCTCCCTAGCGCCCTTAATAGTTAAATAAAGTTGTTTTTCCGGCTCTTTGCTAGTCTTTTCAACCTTAACTTGCTTACGACCGGAAAGATAATCTCCAGTTAAAGTCTTGCTTTTAAGTAATTGTTTGGGGGTACCGGCAAAAATAACTTTACCGCCATATTTACCCGCTCTCGGACCAATATCAATTACCCAGTCTGATTCGTTAATAGTTTGGCTATCGTGTTCGACTACAACTACACTATTCCCCAGATCTCTTAATTTTTTCAAAGCTTCAATTAATCTGTCTTGGTCTCGGGGATGCAAACCAATAGAAGGTTCATCTAGAACATATAAGACGCCTGTCAGCTGGCTCCCCAATTGAGTCGCTAGTCTGATCCGCTGTTCTTCTCCGCTAGCTAAAGTAGCTGCCTTTCTATTTAAAGAAAGATAATCAAGGCCAACATCATTTAAAAATTGTAATCTGTTTATAATTTCTTTAATAATCGGCAAAGCAACCTTTTTCTGCGATAAGCTCAATGAGTTGCCTAAACTAGACAATAGTTTTTTGGCTTCATTAATGTTTAAAGAAACAATGTCATTGATTGAACTTTTACTAATAGTGACTGCCAAAGCTTCGGGCCTTAATCTTTTGCCCTGGCATTTTTCACAAATCTTTTCTTTCATATATTGCTCAATCTCAGCCCTGGCCCAATCAGAAGCTGAGGCAGTTTCATGATACCTTCTTTCCAGCCAGGGAATCACTCCCTCGAAACTAGTATCTGGTATCTGGTATTTAGTATCTGGCATCTTTTCTTTTTCGCCATAGAGAACTAGATTGATTGCTTCTTTTGGCAACTCTTTCACGGGTATATCTAAAGAAAATCCGCCTCTTTCAATCGCTTCTTGAAGTTTGCGCCAGAAAAAGCTCTGTCGGCCGCCCCTTGGACTATGTAGAGCCCGGGACCAAGGAAAAATCGCTCCTTCCCCCAAGGTCAGGTTTTGATTTGGAATTACTAACTTAGGATCCACCTCAAGTTTTTCCCCCAAGCCTTGGCAAGAAGAACAAGCTCCATAAGGTGAATTAAAAGAAAAAAGTCTGGGTTCTAATTCAGGCAAAGAAACCTGACATTTCTTGCAAGCAAAATGTTCTGAAAAAATAAGGTCGGTTTTATTCTTAACGCCAACCATGACAATGCCCTTACCAAGTTTCAAACCTGTTTTCAAAGAATCAGCTAGCCGGGATTTTTCCAATTCTTTACTGATGATCAGTTTGTCAACAACCACTTCGATATTATGTTTTTTGTTTCGGTCAAGAATCTTCTCAACTGCCTCATCAACCCTAAAAACAATATTATCAATTCTAACCCTGACAAAACCGGCTCTTTTTATTTCTTCCAGAATTCCCTGATGCTCGCCTTTTTTGCCCCTGATAACCGGACCCAAGATCATGATTTCTGAACTATTTGGCAAAGCTAAAACCTGCCAACAGATCTGATTAATGGTTTGGCGGCCAACTTTCTGATTGCATTTGGGACAGCGGGCCTGGCCGATCCTGGCAAATAACAGCCTTAAATAATCATAGACCTCAGTAATGGTGCCGACAGTAGAACGGGGATTATGGCTGGCTTTTTTTTGGCCAATGGCAATTGACGGAGAAATACCCTCAATCTTATCAACGTCAGGCTTTTGCAGTACTCCCAAAAACTGCCTGGCATAAGCAGATAGAGATTCCAAGTATCTCCTTTGCCCCTCGGCATAAAGAGTGTCAAAAGCAAGAGAGCTTTTTCCAGAACCAGACAACCCGGTAATCACTACCAGTTTTCCCTTAGGAATATCAATATCAATGTTCTGCAGATTATGGACTCGCGCGCCACGAATGCGAATAAGATCCGGGGTGCTCCTATTTTTGATTAAGTATTGAGACATAAAAAGGATTATATAATAATTTTAGGAATATTTCAAGTTTTAGTAGTATAATAGGAAAATGACAATCTTAATTAAGAAAATTCTTTTTATTCTCCTGGCCTTGTTTTTGATTGTGGCTGGGTTCTTTATTTTTAAACCCAAAATTATTGACCTGACTTTAAAAAAGAATCTCGCCCCTGAGCCGGAAAAATCAATTGAATTGATTTTTATCGGCGATGTCATGCTTGACCGAGGCGTTGAATACATGGTTGAAAAATATGGCCAGAATGACTTTAATTTTCCTTTTCTAAATATCGCTGAAGATCTTAAAAAAGCCGACTTAACTATTGCCAATCTTGAAAGCCAAATCTCAGATCAGGGCAAAGACATGGGTTCGGCTTATTCTTTTCGGGCTCCGATTGAAGCTATGCAGGGTCTGCTGTTTGCCGGCATTGATATTGTTTCCCTAGCCAACAACCATGCCCTAGATTACGGCTCCCAAGCTTTAAGAGACAGTCTGAACAGACTGATTGACAACAATATTTCTCCTGTTGGAGCTGGCAATGAATTCCAGGCTTTTTCTCCGACTATAAAAACTGTTGGCAATACTAAAATTGCTTTCTTTGCCTATACTGACCAGTTGCCTTTATCAACCAGAGCTAAAAACGAAAATTTTGGAATAGCGGTGATAAATCAGAATAACTTATCCAGAATAAAACAAGATATCGGTTTGGCCAAACAACTGACAGATATTGTAGTAGTCTCTTTACATTGGGGCGTTGAGTACGCGACTGAACCTAATGATTCGCAAATTACTTTAGCTAAAGAATTGGTTGGCGCTGGTGCTGACCTGATCATCGGTCATCATCCCCACGTTATCCAAAGATATGAGAAATACCAAGACAGCTATATCTTCTATAGCTTGGGAAACTTTATCTTTGACCAAGGCTTTTCTGACGAAACATTGGAAGGCATTATTGCCAAAGTAATTATTAAAGATAAAAAAATTGAAACTGCTTTTTCTTTAAGGGTAGTTCTTAATGAATTTTTTCAACCTAGTCTTGAAAAATGAAACTTAGCTATACAAGAGTCGTTAATAAAGTTCTTTTTAGCAAAAAGCTGCCAGGATTGACCTTGATCTCTTTTCTTGCTATTATATTTGTATATCAATAGATATTATCTAATGTGGAATCTCGTTTTAAGGATTGCCGGATCTAGTCTCGGCCTTTGGCTAGCCAATAAGTTTGTGGCTGGCACTACAGTCAATGGCAATTGGAAAACTTATTTTTTAATTGGCGGCGCCTTAGGAGTAATCAATTTTTTCATTAAGCCCATTCTAAACACCCTGACTTTGCCTTTAAAGGTCTTGACCTTGGGGCTTTTCAGTCTAATAATTAATATGGTTTTAGTTTGGCTGATTGACATTGCTTTTGTCGAACTGGTCATTAATGGTTTAGCTCCCTTATTCTGGACTACTGCCTTGGTCTGGCTAGCCAATTTCATTTTACAGAAGTGGTTGCCCGGGAAGTGAAAACTCAAATGGTCGCTACGCATTTATCCAAAAGGCGAAATATATTTTTTCGAGTTTCTGATGCCCGGTGCCAAACAAATGACAAATTAACTAATACAATTACCCAATAATATGTTTCTTGATTTAGTTTCAAAGATAAAACCTTACTTGCCCGTTATCCAAATTGCGGTCTCTTTACCATTAATCATTTTGATCTTAATCCAGCCTCGGGGCGAATCCCTAGGATCTGCTTTTGGCCAAAGCTTTGTTGGCGTTGGCAAATTGAGGGGCGCTTCCAAGCTGGTTTTTTATTTAACTATTATTCTCGGCATTATTTTTATTTTACTCGCCCTGATAAATCTTCTCCCCTAATGTCTCTTAAGATTTCTCCTTTGCAGGAATGGTTTAAGAATCTTGCCTTCGGCAAGAAGCTTGATTCTCACTTTGCTCGAATTAAAAACCTACCCTCAGGAAGACAAATCCAAAAGTTTTTTGATGTCCTTAGCCGCAAGGAGAGAAAGCTTTTTATAATTCTTTTAACTTTATTCTCGCTCTCTTCTTTTTATTTAATAACTGACTTTTACATCCGCCATACTGAAATCAGACCGGCTATTGAGGGTAAAATTTCTGAAGGAGTTATTGGCCAGCCCAGATTTATTAATCCAGTCCTGGCTGCCGCTAATGATGTTGACCGCGATTTAACCCAGCTAGTTTTCGCCGGTCTTATGACTTATAACCAAAAAGGAGAAATTATTCCTGACCTAGCTGAAAGCTATGATATCAAAGATAACGGCAAAGTCTGGGACATTACTTTAAGAGAAAACTTGGTTTTTCAGGACGGCTCACCTCTAGACGCTGACGATGTCATCTTCACAATCAAAACCATCCAAGATCCAGAATATAAAAGCCCTTTAAGACCCAACTGGCTAGGAGTGGAAACAGAAAGACTGTCTGATCTAAAGCTCAGATTCAGACTGAAGGATCCTTATCCTGGCTTTATTGAAACCCTAACCTTAAAAATCCTGCCTAGAAAAATCTGGCAAGAGGTAGTTCCAGAAAGCTTTTCTCTAACGGTCTTTAATTTAAAACCAATTGGTTCTGGCCCTTATCGAGTTACTAAGATTTTGCAAGAGAAAAATGAAAGTGCCAGAATCCAGTCCTTAACCCTGGAAATTAATCCCAAGTATAACGGCGCCATGCCCAATATTAAGGAAATCACCTTTGACTTCTTTGACAATGAGCAAGATTTGGCCAAAGCAGCCAAAAACAAACAGGTTCAATCTTTTGTTTTGAGTTCTTTGCAAGACAAAGAATTATTTGAAAACAAAGGATTCATTAGCCATAGCTTTGACTTGCCAAGATATTTTTCCGTTTTCTTTAACCAGAACAATTCTTCAGCTCTGGCCCAGCCAGAAATTAGAGCTGCTATCAATTATGCCACTAATAAAAAAGAAATCATTGACCAAGCGCTTTACGGTCATGGCCAAGTAGTTGATTCTCCTGTCCTACCTGCCTACTTTGGTTTTAAGGAACCGGAAACCGCGACTAGCTGCCGCTTCAGCCCGAAAAAAGCCAATGAAATTTTAGATAACGCCGGCTTTACTATTAACAGCGACACTGGTATCAGGCAAAAAACAATTGACAAGGAACTGGCCTTTGAATTTAAGAATAATTTAACTAAGGGCTCTCAGGGAACCGAAGTTACAGAGCTGCAAAAATGCTTGGCCAAGAATTCTGAAATTTATCCGGAAGCTGAAGTCAACGGCGTTTTCGGAGACAAAACCAAGCAAGCGGTTATCAGATTCCAAGAAAAGTATGCTTCAGAAATCTTGATTCCCGCCGAACTAAGCAGTGGCAACGGCGAAGTCAAAACTTTAACCAGGAAAAAACTCAATGAATATTGTTTTGGCCCCAATCAGGAGAACATTAATTTAGAGATATCGCTAGTAACTGTCGATGATCCAACCCTTTTGTCAGTGGCTGACATCCTAAAGCAGCAATGGCTTAATGTCGGTATCGATCTGCAAATCAAAAGCTATGGTTTCTCTCAATTAAATTCTGAGTTTTTAAAACCGAGGAATTATGAAAGCTTACTGTTTGGCGAAGTCTTGGGGCAAATCCCTGATCTTTTTCCCTTCTGGTATTCTCTGCAAAAGAAAGATCCCGGCCTTAACCTCAGTCTTTATGAGAATAATGAGGCTGACAAGCTTCTTGAAAGCATCAGGCAAACCTTTGATCTTGAAGAGCGCCAATCAAAACTGGAAGAGCTCCAAGAGATAATCCTTAAAGATAATCCAGCCCTATTCCTTTTCCAGCCAGACTTTGTTTACCTAGCATCGCCCCTGATCAAGGGGATTGAAGCTGGACCAATTACTGATCCTTCAAAGCGATTTGTCGGAATTGAGAATTGGTATGTCAAAACTAAAAGATCTTGGAAGTGAAGATTCTTTCAGAATCTACAGACATATTTACGAGTAATGAATAAGCAAAGCTTGATTTCTCGCTTTGCTCGAAATTAAGCAAAGCTTGATTTCTCGCTTTGCTCGAAATTAAGCAAAGCTTGATTTCTCGCTTTGCTCGAAATTAAGCAAAGCTTGATTTCTCGCTTTGCTCGAAATTAAGCAAAGCTTGATTTCTCGCTTT
>Ga0268276_1002258_pt1 | contig 16844 bp, 17 predicted proteins | sample saktaG_4_FD_190145 | JGI IMG/M metagenome (GOLD analysis project Ga0268276, IMG submission 190145) | Saline water microbial communities from Sakinaw Lake, British Columbia, Canada - sak_2010_1_5_45m | ecosystem: Environmental > Aquatic > Non-marine Saline and Alkaline > Saline ...
ACGCTCTTCCGATCTCTTAAGCATCATTAAATAAACTAAACAGCCAGGCTGCTTAATTCATTGACAATAAGGGGGTTAGATTTATAATAGCTTGTAGCGACAAAGGTTAGGGAAATATGCCTGGCAGATTTCCAGTCTCTGCGAATTAATTTTTTCCATCCAGCTATCATTATTAAAGTATTCGACGTTTGTTTAAACACGTTATTTTTACTCATACGATTGGAGTTTTTAAGTTTAGATAGCCCGGTTTTATTATTTTTTATTTGAAATTTAAATTAAATATGTACAAGAAATATTTAGCCCTGCTCCTTTTACTTCTAACTACTATTTTTTCCGGTTGCGCTACGCGGGTTAGCGGTATAGGGAGAATGCCATCCGGACAATTTGAGCAATCTCAAGCCGGTTCCCTGCAGAATCCGATTATCGACAGCAGTATCACATTATCTGAGGCGTTAAAGAAATATGCCCCACCTGAATTCAAAGGAAAGCAAGGGTTTGTAGAAGTGCTATACTATTCATTTGACGGCAAAATACACAAGGGGCAACTCGTTATAGATAAAAGGCTAATAGAAGATATCCGTGAAGTATTCCGAGTAGCTTTAGAAAATAAGTTTCCCATTGCCTCCGTTATTCCTATTTCTTCCGGCCGGTTCTTTAAGAATGGAAAATGGAATGAGGATGATCAGTCCATGCTCGCCAATAATACTTCCGCATTTAATTATAGAACAGTAACCGGGGGGAAATCTCTTTCTAAGCATGCCTATGGTTTTGCTATTGATATTAATCCTGTGCAAAATCCTTATATTAAAGGAAGTATTGTATTGCCTCCTGGTGCAGTATACGATAAACGTAAGCCGGGAACGCTTAGCTGCGATTCTCCTGTTGTAAAAAGTTTTATACGTTTAGGCTGGACTTGGGGAGGTAACTGGAAATCTTTGAAAGATTACCAGCATTTTGAGAAAGTCCTGTTGAATTAGCGGCCATTTTCTTTGTAAGTTTTTTTAGGCGTATTTAATTATTTAGGAGAAACATGAAGAGGGTTTTAAATTTTTGGATAATTATAAGTTTAACGGTTATTTTAAGTTCTTGCGTAAGGGCACCAATTAAACCGATTGTTTCTCCTACTCAAGAGATTTATCCGCAGCAAACCGGCCCCATCTTGAGGCAGAATATTTTCCATGTGGTAGCTCCCGGAGAAACGGTTTGGCGTATAAGTAAGATGTATAATGTTAAAATAAAAGATATTATCCGGGCAAACAATCTAAAGAAACCCGAAGAATTAGAAATGGGGCAGCGTCTACTTATCCCGCAAGCAGCGCCCATAAGGCCGGTAGTTGCTTTGTATCGCTCGAATAAATGGAAATATATTATTATTCACCATAGCGCAACGGATGAAGGTAGCTCACTTAATTTTAATGAATTGCATAAGCGCAGGGGCTGGGTGGGTATAGGGTATGATTTTGTTATAGATAACGGAACCGATGGCAAGGAGGATGGGCAGATTGAGGTTTCACCGCGCTGGATAAAACAAGAGAAAGGCGCCCATTGCCAGGTCTCAGGCATGAATTCTAAAGGGATAGGCATTTGTCTCGTGGGTAATTTTAGCAACGAAAGAGTTCCTGAGAAACAGATGGCCTCGTTAGTTTATTTGGTAAATATTTTAAGAAAATATTATAAGATTCCTAAGGATCATATTATTGGGCATGGCCAGGTTCCCGGGGCTAAGACTGAGTGCCCCGGAAAATATTTTCCTTGGCGAGAATTCTATAATAAGCTAAACTAAAATATTCAATAAATTTCTAACTTTAAAACGAAGAATTAGATTAAGTAATTCTGAGTCTATCTAATAAAGAAACAACACTAAACAAGCTAAAGGCTCTGACATTATAATCCGTTGACATTAAAAGTGCTAGCATTATAATATGTTCTAGCGACGAGAGTTAGGGAAATACACTTGTCAGATTCTCTGCTTCTTAGAAATATGAGGTAATAAGAATAAGTCTTTTTAGTTTTTTAATGGTAAGATAAAGATGCAAAAAAGAAAAATAATAAAATTAACCCGCAGAGGATTTTCATTAATTGAGTTAATGTTCGGTGTTTCTATTTTATTAGTTACTATTATCGCAGCCTTGTCCTCAACTATCAACTCTATGTTTCTAAGTGAATCTAGCAGAAATCTCGTTACAGCATCCAATGATGCACAGTATGTATTGGAGCAAATAAAAACACAAAGTTTTAGTAACATTCCAACCTATATTTCAAGCATTTCTTCTTCGAAATTTAATAATTTATCAGGAGAAACAGTTACTTTCCCCGGCCCCGCGTATACTTCGAATTTAGATACGATAACCGTACAAATTAACTGGAATGAAAGAAATGCTACAAGAACATTCTCAATTACTACCCGTTTCGCACAATAAGGTAAAGGGCTTTACTATGGTGGAAACGCTCTTTGTTGTCCTTATTATAGGCGTTATTGTAGGAGTATTTTTTTACGCCGTGAGTGCAGTACAGCTTTCTTTTACTTTAAGCTCGGCAAGAGGTAATCTCCAGTCAGAAGTAAGGCGTACAATTGGTTGGATAATAAAGGATGCCCGTCAGGCTGTTAGCTGGGTATAGCCAATAATAATCCCACTCCAAGTTATATTAAATTTAGACAGGTTATAGGATGGGATACCGCGAATAATACTTTTTTATTAAGTGATTATTATATAGAGTATACATATAATTCCATTAATAATACAATCATCCGTAGAACAAGCGACTTAAGCAATAATACTATAGGATTGTGGACTCTAAATGATGTAATTGCTCTGCCTTTCTCTACTATAAATTCTTTAGAGGATATTGTCCCATTGAATAATATCGATTTGTTAACTAGTAAGCGGTTAGTTATTACTATATCCGGACAAAGTAATGTGTCAGGAATGCAAAATACAACCTATAGCTTAACTGAAGAGGTGCAAATAAGAAATGGTTAATAACCGCGGCGTAGTCTTGGTCTATTCTCTTTTAGTAACTATGGTTTTATCTGTTTTACTTGGGTCGTTATATCTTGGTAGTATAAATGAAAATCTGCAGGCTAAACAATACGTAAACTCTCTGCGTGCTTTTTGGCTGGCTGAGGCAGGGATCGCTACCGTGAAAGCTAACCCGGGGCTTAGTGCAGTAAGCGGCAATCTTGGAGGCTCTAATTATACTTACAATGTGGCTTCGCCTCAGGCTGTACCGGGTACGGGTAATGTATATTGGATTATAAATTCTACAGGTACTGTAACGCTGCCGAGCGGTTCTATTATAAGCAGGACCCTGGTTGTTACAATAAAAACAGCGGGTGCTGATTCCTCAAAGTTTCCATATGCGATAGATACGACTGCTGACTTAGTTATCAAAGGGAGCGTGAGCATAAATGGTACTTCAAAACAAAATGATAATACCATTAATTTTACCAATATGTTTGGCGTTTCGAAAGCAACTATGAAATCCGGAGCAAATCATCTCTACACCGATTCTAATTTTAATACGCCTGTTGATGGCATAACTTGGGTAGATGTGGCTTCGGGTAATACTCTCGGTATATCCGGAAATCTTACTGGAAGCGGAATTTTGGTTATAAACGGTGATATACATATATCCGGCACAGTGAATTTTGACGGTATAATTTATGTTATAGGAACATTAACCATGACAGGTGATGTGACAACCGGCGGCAGTGTTATTGCCGAGAGTTCTGCAACAGCAGATACTACATTAAAAGGTAATGTTACGATGAACTTTAGTCTTTCGAAGATAGAAAATGCATTGACTAACGTACAGCTCTTAAACAAACAGATAGTTGCTTGGAGAGAGCAATAAGTTTATGGTTACTCAATTAGAAGTGATTTTTAGTAGTAAAATTGGTGGCAAAAGGGGCATTTTAAGCACAAAAGGATTAATATTCTGCCGCTCAATTTGAGCCTGCGTCCGAGAAGCAAATGAAAAGTAGCTAATTTTTTAACCCTTTGTGATAGAATTATTGCAGAGGGTTTTATTTGGGATAAAACAACGGGGAAAAATGAAACTACAGGGTTTAAGAGTGACAATGCTTGTTTTAATAGGAGTTTTATTTTTAAGTGTCTCTTTTGTATGTGCTGAGACTGCGGAAGAATATTCTTTACGCACCGGCAATACCTATGTCATTAAAGAAGGTCAATTATCCCAAGTTACCGCTGATTATTCTGAGGGTATTGAAACCGCGGAAGAATATGTTAGACGAGCAATTGCCAATGGTGAACAGGGTAACATTACCCAGGTCATTGCTGATTGTACTAAAGCCATTGAAATAAATCCTCACTACGCACCGGCCTATAACTACCGTGGACTTGCTTATGCCAGTCAAGGCAACTTTAAGCAGTCTATCTCTGAATCTACCAAAGCCATTGAAATAGATCCTAATTATGCAGTGGTCTATAACAATCGCGGGCTTGATTATTATATGATAAAAGAATACGATAAAGCCTGGGCAGATGTGCATAAGGCACAAGTCTTAGGTTATGCTGTTGACCCTGTATTTCTTAATGCACTTAAAAAAGTAACAGGAAGGGATAAATAGTTCCTCTATCATTAGAAAAGTTCTAAATTCGTCCTCGATAGGGAGTTTTACTTGCTACTCCTCTGTGATAAAATAAATTGTAAATGTTTTTTATTTGGAATAAAAACAAACAAGGGTTATAAATATGAAATTACATAGTTTCAGAATAATGATGTTGGTCTTAACGGGAATGTTATTTTTAAATGTTTCTTCTGTATGTGCTAAGACTGCGGAAGAATATTTAAACAGTGGCAAAGCTTATTATAGCCAAAGCAACTTCACTCAGGCTATCTTAGAGTTTACCAAGGCCATTGAAATAAATCCTAATTTTTCAGAAGTTTATTATAACCGCGGGCTTGCCTATCTTTCTCAAGGTAACTCTACTCAAGCTATTTCTGATTGTACTAAAGCCATTGAAATTAATCTTGGCTATGCAATAGCCTATTCTATTCGCGGGCTTGCCTATTTTTCCCAAGGCAATTTTGCTCAAGCAGTCTCTGATTGTACTAAAGCCATTGAAATAAGTCCTAACGATACAGATGCCTATTTAAAACGCGGTTCTGTCTACGCCCTACAAGGAAATTCCACTCAAGCCATCTTAGACTTTACAAAAGCCATTGAAATAAACCCAAATTTTGCAGATGCCTACAATAACCGCGGAATTCAATATTATATAATAAAAGAATACGACAAGGCCTGGATAGATGTGTATAAAACAGAAGCATTAGGGTATACTGTTAAGCCCGAATTCCTCTATGCGCTTAAAAGAGCATCAGGTAGAGAAAAATAATTACATAATTTTGTGCTCAAATATTCCCATCCAAGTGAAAAATATCAGGTAACATTTAGGCTCGAAGTAACCCTTGCGATAAAAAGTTGACTATTGCAATAACGCTTCAATTTGCCCATAGGGCATGTGTCTACTTAAAAGGAGTGATGATATGGATAAAAATGAATTGATTGACGCGATAGCCTTCACGTCCAAGTTGACTAAGGCTGATTCTAGGAAAGCGTTGGATGCTATAATAAAGGTCACTGTGAGTGTTTTAAAAAGGGGTGGCGCATTAGCGTTGGTCGGTTTTGGTGAGCTGGAAGTACATCAGCACAAAAAACGAAGCTGGAAGACCCGCAGTGGTAAGGTTGTTACTATCCCCGCGCATAAAACAGTATTTTTTCATCCAGGAGAGGACCTAAAAGATTGTTTGAATATATAGCCGGTTAAGAAGAAAAAGCTTCCATTAAGATAGAAGCATAAGTTTTGTCCGCAAAATGTGACATTCAGCATAGAAATATCACTAAGCAAACCTTAACAAAACTAAATTTCCGGGCAACTTAATTCATTGACAATGAAAGTGTTAGATTTATAATAGCTAGTAGCGTCGAGTACTAGGGAAATATTTTTCAAGAAAAAATAGGACAATTTTGGCGAAAAGCTGGCTTTTACGTAGATTTATCCTAACCAGGAGTTTAGTAGTCCTGATTTTAGGAATATTTAATTTATAACTTTATAATAACCTGTTAGGTTTAAAAAAGATTTTAAGCAAAAGCTTTAAACAAAGAAACAGAATTAACTAGGCAGCAGGTTAAGGATAAAGCTAAGGTTTATAAAGATCTGGATGAAAAATATCGGGCAGATATGGCTTCATATGTTGAAATGGCCAAACGATTAGAGATAGAAAAATAAAGTTAAAAACTTAGAGGGCAGATTAAATGAACTTGGCTATTCTACAAAAAGAAAAATTAATTTTATTAAAAAAGATAAAAATTCTTTCTTTGATTTTATTATTAGCTTTTGCAATAATTATTGCCTTCACTGCTTATTTTTTAAAAGAAAAGGGATTGTTAAAAATAAGCGTAAAATCGTCCTCTTTAAATCCTCCATATGCTGCAGAGGCGGATAAAATAATAAAGCCACTTCGGTATTCTGGAATCCAGATGTTTGTAGATAAGGCTGTTTATTTGACGTTAGATTCCGACAAGGAGATATGGACATTGCATAATATACATATATTTAATGATAAAGGTGAGCTGGTTTTGCGAGAAAATAGATATGGAACATGTGGAGAGTTAGCAGAGTATACGGCCACTCAAATTAGGCCGATGTTTAAAAATAACTACAATATACAGTTTGTAAGGGTTAGTCAATCAGGATATTTTCTTGCTCCTATGGCATCACATATAGTGTTAAGAATTACTAAAAAAACAAACAACCAAGAGGTGTACATTTTAGATCCGTCTTTTCATAAATATGGCCCGATGGATGAATTTGAGGACTATTTATTTTTTGAGGAGATGGATAATCTTGATTTTGTGGTAAATAAAAAGGAGAATATCAGCCAACCGTTCAATATGGCAATCCCTTTACTTATAAGGGGTGATTATCTTATAGGGTTTACTGTTGAAAATATAAATAGCGAGTCTGATCAGAAACATTTCGTTTTGGTACTGACGCTGACTAAAAAATATAATTATGCCGGTAGGTATATTTTTGCTATACGCAATTCTGACGGTAATGCGGAAATTTTTGAAAACAAGAAATTAGCCCGTGAAGTTTTAGACGAAAAAGAATGGAGTATTTTAAAAGAAAAAATAATAGAATTATTTGAAAGGGTGGTGTATTAGCTCCGCCAACAAAATAATTAGAAAAATATTAATATTATTTTTAGCTGTAGAGTTGTTAATTTTCGGAAGTACGGGTTTGTTTTGACAATAAAGTTGTTAGATTTATAGTAGTTTTTAGCGCCGAAAGTTAGGGAAATATGTCCGGTGAGCTCCCCGCTTTACCGTTATAGAATTTGATAAGGAGAGATGTTTTATTTATATTTGATTTAATTCGCCCTGCCATTTTACTAACAATGTTCAAAGCGCGTATAATTCTAGAAAACCGAATATCTAAAAATTGACTCATAAAATAAAGAAGGATAGCAATATTTTAATCTTAGCTTAAACGAATTAAAATCATGGCGAAGAAATTAATAAAAATAATTTTTTTGTTTTGTTTCTTTTTTATCAGTACGCTTATTTCTTTAGAGATCATTGCCCGATATATAGTTAAACAGCCTTATTATGCGTTCCCCGAAGGCTACTTTGTAAGCAATGAATTTTATGGCTATGAATTGGCAAGAAACTTTAAAGGCCAGTATTCACAGCCGGAATTTACTATTTCTATTGATACTAATAGTGAAGGATTAAGGGATGTTGATCGCAGCCTAAGTAAAGACAACTTAAAAATATTGGCGCTCGGAGACTCTTTTGCATTCGGTATAGGGGTGCAATTAAGGGATACATATCTAAGCTTATTGGAACAAATGGTTAATAACGCCGGAGGAATAAAACTTTCAATTATAAAGGCGGGCATTATTGGATATTCTACCTATAATGAGAAAATATACCTGCAGCGAAGGGGGTTAGATTATCATCCAAATGTGGCGTTAGTTCAATTCTGGTGGGATGATCTGGGGATCGATCACCTAACATTCTTAGCAGATACCGGTTTTTTAACCTCAGGTAAGATTACGAGTAATGCACAGTTCCGGCTTTTTTTAAACAGGAATTTTAGGGCCTATGCCCTATTAAGAAGAATTTTTACCACGATCTCTAAGAAGGCTTTATTCAAATCAAGAGTTGTTAATATCACAGAAAGCCAATCCAGTTTAAGCAATAAGTATGCAATTACCATAAAAGAATTTAAAGAGATAGAGGACTGGTGTAGAAAAAATCATATATCCTGCTGGTTTCTGCTCATTCCCCCTAAAGAATTTGTTTATAATAATGATCTATTACAATCACAGTGGGAATCTTTCTGCGGCCTCTTGAGTAAAAATAACATAAAGTATTTTGATTGCCTTCCAGTTTTGAAAGAGGCACTTTCAAAAAAGGAATCAGCATTCTTTAAGGTCGATCCGCATCTAAATAGAAATGGGCATAAGATAATTGCCGAAGGAATTTATAAATACCTCTTACCAAAGTTAATTCCCGAAAATAATAATTGAGGGGGTTTTAAGCAGAAATTGCTTATTTTTTCTTTAAGCCTATTACAATGTCAGCCAAGGCAAATCAAGGCATCACAAGTTAAAAAGACAGATTTAACAATTTTTAGTGCCGAAAGAGGAACCGTAAAACTTTGAATTTGAAATGTCCATACTAAGGAAATTATTAGCCCCAATAATTATCGTAGTTTTTGTAATAAGTGCTTTTTTTGTTTTTAAAGGGCGTATCTTAAATTTATCCGATTCTTTTGCCAAAGACGAACTTGCCCCGGTAGAATTAAAAGAAGCGTTGTATTGGCAAGATGCAGGCGATGGAAAGGTGCAATGCTTTTTATGCCCTAGGCAATGCCTGATATTTAATAATCAGCGCGGGTTTTGCCGCGCAAGAAAGAATATTAACGGTAAACTTTATACCTTAACCTACGGCCGGCCTGTAGCTTTACATGTTGATCCGATAGAAAAGAAGCCGCTTTTTCATGTCTTCCCCGGAACAAAATCTTTTTCCATCGCTACTGCCGGATGCAATTTAAGGTGTAAGTTTTGTCAGAACTGGGAAATTTCTCAAGCGGACCCGGAATCCGTTAAAACCGCATTTGTTCCCCCGCAGGAAATCGTAAAGGAGGCCAAAGAAAGCGGTTCAAAGACAATAGCATTTACTTATACTGAACCGACAATCTTTTATGAATATATGCTTGATATAGCCAAATTAGCCAAAGAGGAGGGGATTGCTTGTGTTATGCATTCGTCAGGATTTATAAATGAGTTGCCACTGCGCCAATTAGCTAAGTACTTAACTGCGGCAAATATTGATTTAAAAGGTTTTAGCGATAAATATTACTCTTCTTTTTGCGAAGGGAATTTAGCCAGCATACTTAATACCATTAAGGTATTGAAAGAGGAAAATGTCTGGGTAGAAATAACTAACCTAATTATTCCCGGGGCAAATGATTCTGACCAAGATTTAACTAATCTTTGTTTGTGGGTAAAAGATAACTTAGGCCCCGATACACCGGTACATTTTTCGAGATTTTTCCCGATGTACAAACTCCTGGATTTATCTCCTACTCCGCTTAATAAATTAACTCGTGCAAAAGAGATTGCCCAACAGGTAGGGTTGCATTACGTATATATAGGTAATGTCCCTCAGGACGCGGGAGAGGATACAATATGCCCGGTATGTGGCAAGCTTTTGATTAAACGCTTAGGATATACCATATTAGAAAATAATATTATTAAGGGTAAATGTAAATTCTGCAGTAGTAAAATCTCTGGAATATGGGATTAGCTATACAGGTTTTTTAAAGCAAAAATTGCATTAAGAAATATCAGGCTTAAGAGGCTGTAAGGTATTCCAAGAAATGGTATGAGGAAAATTCCGCAGATTAATGTTCCTAAGAATGCCCCAACTAGATCAATTGAATAGATGGTCGTAGTTATGTTTTTGGCGTCAAATTTATTTTTGAGTAAGTTATGCGCCAATAGCGGATAAGTTGCACCGGTAAGTAATCCGCATATCAAAGCGAAGAAATAAAAAATAAAATCTGCATAATTAAGCCTGCCGATCGTTTTTAGATTTGAAAATAGAATAAAAATCGTAAACATCCAGAGTAAATAAATCTCGGATAATAGGTTAGCGCGGTAAGTGCTGATTCTATTGATGAAAAATGTCCCGATACTTAATCCTCCCATAAGCAGCGCGATTAACATTCCTAATTTCCAGAAAAGGCCTCCGCAATAAAGCTGAAACAATACGAAAATTATTGATATCAAGCTAATTGAGCTAAAGCCCACAACTGTGATGTTTAAAAAGCAGGAGGCTCTTTTTGATAAGAAACTTACCATTATCATAATTCCGCAGCAGAGTAGAAAAAATATTATTATGGTTTGCCGCATTTTTTCAAAATCTATTCTAATGTTCGGCCAAAATTTTGCCTGTTCCAGAATAAGATAATTCAGGAAACCGGACGGGGCCAGGTCGGTATTAGCTGTGATTTTTTTATCGAGCATGTTTTGAATATAATTACGCATTGAAGGTGAAAGGTAATCTTTAAAGTGATAAATTGTGAAAAAATAAGTTTTTGGTTTTGCCTTGATAAAATTTTCAAGCAGATAGCTATCGGTAATCTTTTGCTCATTGGATGCGATTATAATCATGGAGTCCGAAGGGATAATGAAACTGTTGGCAAATACATTGTTTACGGCGTTGGTTAGGCTTGAGTTAAATTTGACGAACTGAGGGCTTAAGATTTCTCTTTTAGAGGGTATGGTAAATGAAAATATCCCTTTAATCTTTAGGCGCTGAGCGGTTAATTTAAAAAATTCTTCCGTAAAATAACGGTTTAGCCCAAGATTATCCGGCGCAGGCATATTCATTAAAATGGCGTCGTATTTTTTGCTTGAGTTCATAAGATATAAGCGGGGGTCATTAGTAATAAAATTAATTTTATTGTTTATTTTACCAGTTAATCTATCGCGGCTAATTTTTGAGAGTAGGGGGTTTATCTGGAGGCAATCTAGTGTAGCCGGATTATATTTGATAATTTCCTCAACCTGACCGGATACGGAACAACCGATAAAAAGAATATCTTTCTTGGATGTAGGATTAATTGCAGACAAGCTCATATGAATAAATTCTTCGTTTGCGGATTTATCTTCGCTTGAGGCTATAAGAGAGCCAGCGGAGAATAATAATGTTGTTTGCGATTTACGTGCGGCAATAACCGGCCCATATCCGGAACCCAGGTTAAACAGAATATCCGCGTTATCCAATTCTTTTTTAAGAACGGGGCCAAAACTTATAATAGAGATTATGGATATGATAATTATGATTACAGCTGTGAGGATTTTTTTATTAAGTTTTTCTATTTCCGGCAATAAAAGCAATGGTAGCAGAGAAAATATCAGCGGGTTGGCATAGCTGTTGAGATAGAGCGTAAAGAATACTCCTCCCAGGAAGAACCCAATAGCTTCAAAGGCAAAGAATTTAGCGTAAGTCTTAATTTGGGCAGGATTATTTTGGATATACGCTTCGACAAAATGCCTGAATGCAGCACCTATGATTAAGCCAAGTGGCCCTATTAAGACAATGCCTAAGAGCAGAATAGACGCTAAGTTTGTTGCCTCGTAATATTTTAATCCGATTAATGATTTTGCCAAATGAATCAGGCATATGGAAAGCGAAAAGATTATAGAAATTAGGACGGGAAATGGCAGGATCCTGAGTTTTTTATGGATTTTGATGGTACTTCCGAGTGAACAGAATATAATCCAGAATCCGGCAGCCACTACAAAAGCTAATTCATTTTTAGCAATTGAAAAGTTGAATTCACGCAAGATTACGAGCTGGAATATCGAAGCAATTATCCCTAAGGGCACAAAGATAATCATAGACAACTTTTCCTTTTGTTATTATATTAAGCCTAAGATGAAAGAAAGTCTATATTATTTATTCGTAAGCGGTTTGATCCTTGGTTCAGGCCCATGCATAGGTTTTTGTGCGCCGATTTTGGCCGGATTCATTGCAACCTATAAGCCATCTTTAAAGAATGCCTTTGTTTCTTACCTGTCTTTTTCAACTGCTAAGCTGTTTAGTTATATGCTTCTCGGTGCTTTATGCGGCATATTTTCCGGCATACTAAATAGCGGTATTTTTATGGGTTACCTTAAGATTATAAGTATAACCCTGGGAATCTTTATCCTGCTAATCGGTATTTTGACCATTATTTCACCTGACCCATTAAGAAGCAAATACTGTTCATTTTTCTCTAAAGGCAATCTAAGAAACGCTAGTATCTTAGGTTTTTTAGCAGGGTTTTCTCCGTGTTTGCCGCTATTAGGCGTCTTAAATTATATAATTATAATATCGCGCTCGCCGCTTGAGGGTATGCTTTATGCTTTTGTCTTTGGCCTGGGTACGGCGATTTCTCCGGTTATTCTGTTGGTTGGGTTATCGGGTAAACTGGCAGGATTTTTTTCCGGCAATCAGAAAATTAAGACGTGGATTAAAATTATCTCAAGCCTGACCCTGATATTCTTAGGAACAAATATTATTCTAAGATAAAATCATCCTTATGGCCAAGGAAAATAGTATATTCATTGACATTAAAGAGTATAGCTTTATAATAGCTGTAACGACGAGAGTCCGTAGGCAAAAAGCGGGATGTTAAAGAGGAAATTTAAATGAATATATTTATAGGTAATTTATCTTTTGAAGCTAAAGAGCCGGATGTGAATAAGGCTTTTGCGTTTTTTGGTAAGGTTGATAGCGTGGCGATTGTAATGGACAAGAATGGTAAAAAATCCAGGGGGTTTGGGTTTGTCGAGATGCCTAACGAAGAAGAGGCGTTGGCTGCAATTGCTGCTCTAGAGGGTAAAGAGATATTGGGCAGGCCGGTTAATGTTATGCCTGCTTTGCCTAAGAAACAAAAAAGCGAGCGTAAGGATTATAAAAAAAGTGGCTCAAAGGATGAGCTTGTTTATAGGCGGACGGGCAAATATAAAGAAGGCAGGCGTACGCTGAGTTATATGAAGCGTCGGATGAGCGTCGGAATTACTGCGCCTGTTGTTGAGCGCAAATTTAAAGCCAATCCTATGCGTTGGCGGAAGAAGTCAAAATGGGCTACTCCTTATCAGAAACCAGAAGGCGGGTCTAAGCCTTGGATTAAAAGTGAAAGCAGTCGATCAAGGCCATGGAAAAAACCAGAAGGTGAGCCTAAGCCTTGGATTAAAAGTGAAAGTAGTCGATCAAGGCCATGGAAAAAAGCAGAAGGTGAGCCTAAGCCTTGGAAGAAACCTGAGGGCGTATCTAAGCCCTGGCGCAAAAGCAGTGGTGACTTAGGGAAGCTGCGATCAACAAAGAGCAGGGATTTCGTAAAGCGTAAACGATGAAATTAAAACTTAACCTTTTCCCTGTCGTTAAGGATATGGAAAGTAAGATGGCAGAGATTATTCAAGAGGCAGTGGATGGCCGCGCTAGTATAGTTGAGATTGCTTACGGTCCAGCTGCAGATAGCGTGAAAAAACGGATCCTTAATTTTTTAAACAAAAAAGAAATCCGCCAGCTATATTCGAGGTTGGAAAAGACCGATAAAGGGTGGGGAAGGGTTTATTTGCATTTTAGGTGGAAATAGGATGACTTATGGCTAAAGACAATCTTATTGATGAATTTTATTCGCTAGTTCAAGTCGATGATAGCCAAGGCAATTATGCTAAAGATATAAAAGACGGCAGCTATTTTGGCATGCCCTTAAAGAGCATTGTTGATGCAGAAAAGCGTTTACGTTCCTCCGGGCAACGCGGAATTGCTTATTTTTCCATGGAATATGGCCTGGCAACCAGCTGTTATAATAAATTATCAAGCCTTCTGCCCTTAAATCCCAAAAATAGAGTTCCGGAAAACGCGGTTTTCTCAAATTTCCGCGTGGCAGATTATTTTTTTGCCTTACATCAGGATAATATTATAGATTTACCAATTTACAGCGGCGGTTTGGGCATATTAGCCGGGGATACAGTTAAGACTATGGCTGACTATAAACTCCCGGCAGCCGGAATTGGGGTATTGTGGAATTCCGGTTATTTCAGGCAGAAGTTTTGGTTTAAATACGGACAGGCTCCTGAAAAAATGCGTTGGGCTCCTTATGCTTACCCAGGTTTAATTCCTTTAAAAAATAAAATTAAGATCACTCTTAAACCGGAAGATGTTTATCTTAAACTTTGGAAATATTATGTCTATAGCCACAAGCATGATGCTGTGGTGCCGCTGGTATTATTAGATTCTAACATTGAATCTAACAGCCAACGCGCAAAAGATTTGACCGACCAGCTTTATCGCAGTGATAATATATTTTTGAAATTATTACAGAGGGTATTACTTGGTTTCGGAGGAATCAGGGCTCTAAATGAATTAGGGTATAATATTGATATACACCATCTTAATGAGGGTCATGCCGTATTTGCCTTTGTTGCCAAAGCAAGGGGCCTGGCAGGCGACGAACTGGAAAAACTAAAAGGCAAATTTGTTTATACCTGCCATACTCCGGTTGAAGCCGGCCATGACAGATTTTCTTTTGATGATTTAAATAAGGTGCTTAAAAAAGAAGACACGGATATAATTGAAAAATTCGGGAAAGAGCGTTCAGGGATGGCCAATCTTACATTACTTTCTATGAATATCTCTTCGGCGATAAACGCAGTTTCTCATAATCACCAAAAGGTAATGCATATTCAATTCCCCAAATATAAGGATCAAATACAATATGTTACTAACGGCGTGCATCCTTATACGTGGGTCTCGCAAAGATTCAGCGAACTTTTTGAAAAATTCCCGGCGACATTTCCTGATTTTAAGAACAATCCAATGATTTTATCAAATGTGGTTGAGTTAAAGGATAATCTTGATTTCCGCGCGCAATTATGGCAGGCGCATCAGTTAAACAAGGCCGATCTTTGTAAATTTTTGGGTAAATGGTCGCTTGATGAAAATTTATTTACTATTTGTTGGGCAAGAAGGATAGCCGCGTATAAAAGGCCGAGCTTGATTTTGCATGATATAAGCAGGCTAGTGCGGATCGCCGAGAAGGTTGGGCCCTTGCAGGTTATTTTAGCCGGCAAAGCGCATCCTAACGATAATCTAGGTTTTACTTATATAAATGAAATGTTAGATAAGGTGGATGAACTTACTGAAGATTATAATAAACTTAAAATAATCGTTTTAGAGAATTATGATATTTCTCTGGGCCGAATTCTGACTTCTTGTGTTGACGTCTGGTTGAATAATCCCCTGCCGCCTTTTGAGGCTAGCGGGACTAGCGGGATGAAGGCGATTTTAAACGGAGTTCTGCAAATGACCACGGTTGATGGCTGGGTGGCTGAAGCAACAGACAAGAAAATCGGCGCGTTCTTTGGATACAGAAACAGCGAAGGCAGCGCGGGGAATGAAAATGATTTACATATGAATGATGATTCCGAAGAATTGTATCGCGCTTTAGAAACGATGATGAGTTTGTATTACGAGACTAATCAGGCGGGTAAAGTAAAAATTTCCACAGAGTGGATAGATATGATGATTGAATGTATCTCTACCTCGGCACGATTTAATACTTACCGCATGCTCGACCAATATAAAAAAGACATTTGGCATATTGGCTGATAAGCTTATAGATTTATTCTTTCCTGTGTGGTAAAATACAAAATATTGCGTCCATAGCTTTAATGAGCGCATAACTTACGAACACAAGGCGTGAGTAAGTTAATGCGCGAATTAATCCCGGAAGCCGCAAGGAGATTTCGAAGAAATCGACGAAGCGTTTGGCGACGGGGCAACTGGATTAATTATAATGCGCCCATAGCTCAACTGGATAGAGCACCAGCCTACGGAGCTGGTTGTTGCTGGTTCGACCCCAGCTGGGCGCATTTAGATTGTTATAGGAAGCGAACCTAAAGGGGTGTGGGGAAAAGTTTTCCCCACGCTTTCGGGGTAACAGTCCGCCACGATTTATGGCGGACGCCATAGGGGCAGAGCCCCTTTGGGGAGGAGCTATAGCGACGACAGGTTCGACCCCAGCTGGGCGCACTTTTATCGTGATTGAAAAACACATTACATATATGCAAGAGGCCTTCAAAGAAGCAGAGAGGGCTGTTATTGAAGATGAAGTGCCTGTCGGTGCGGTAATTGTCTACAAGGATAAGATTATCGCAAGAAGCCACAATCAGGTTGAACGCCTGAAGGACCCTACAGCCCATGCTGAAATAATTGCTATAACTTGCGCCGCCAATTATCTAGGGACAAAGTGGTTGAACGAGGCTAGCCTCTATGTTACAATTGAACCGTGTTCTATGTGCGCAGGGGCACTAGTTTTGGCGCGTATAAAAAATTTATATTTTGGCGCAAGTGACCCTAAAACCGGCGCCTGCGGTTCGGTAGTCAATATTGCAAATCATAAAAAGTTAAATCATCGCATTAAAGTGACAAGCGGAGTGTTGGAAGATAAATGCAGCCGTTTGCTAAAAGATTTTTTTAGGAAAAAACGCCTTAAGGGATGACAAAGACCCTTTGTCCGCCACCGGCGGACTCGGGATCAAAATTTTCAGATTATTTATAGCTGGAAAATTTGGAGAGGTGGCTGAGTGGTCGAAAGCAACTCACTGCTAATGAGTTGACCTGGGCAACTGGGTCCCTGGGTTCGAATCCCAGCCTCTCCGAAATTGATACCATTTCGAACCATCAGGGTCATTTTCGTGGTCCTTTCGGTTCGATTGCAAATGCGTCCGAAATTGATACCAATTCG
>Ga0268276_1002259_pt1 | contig 16841 bp, 18 predicted proteins | sample saktaG_4_FD_190145 | JGI IMG/M metagenome (GOLD analysis project Ga0268276, IMG submission 190145) | Saline water microbial communities from Sakinaw Lake, British Columbia, Canada - sak_2010_1_5_45m | ecosystem: Environmental > Aquatic > Non-marine Saline and Alkaline > Saline ...
ACTGAATGGATCTATTGTCCCTGTTGTGAAGCGCCGCTCCAATATGCCAACGGTCTACGCCACGGTTCTCGGTGGTGGTGCTCTTTTTGCCAGAAATTATATCGGAATGCTGATTTGGAGTCTCTTGACTGGGCAGAAGAGCAGTATGAATTAAGTTGCCTACGCCCAGTGCGCAAGGAGGTGTCAGCATGACCACAGTAATCGAGCCCAATGAAGAACAATATCTCAAAATCCCTCACAAACTGGCAATTTTCGCCTTTTGTTGCGAATGCGTTGGGAACACAAAGGACATCACCGAAATCCGTTCGTGCCCATCGCGTGGAAAGTGCCCGCTCTACGCGCTGCGACCTTTCAAACTTGAGGGGGAACATGATGGCTACCTGACCAAAGAGCAGTTTTTGGGCAGTAGGGGGTTTTCCGCCAGTTTGAGCAAGGAAGCCTACCAGAAAATTTTGAATAAAGCCGTAAGCAAAGCCTCGCTTTTGCAAAAAATTAGCCGTTCTAGTGAACATGGCAAGGCACTTGCACGGCTTGGCAATAAATTCAAGAAAAAAAGCGAAGGTGGCAGCCCATGACCACCACCAAAGAAAATGAAACCAGCATTAATCAGATGAAACCAGTATTAATCTGACCGACGATAATATCGAGGTGAGTATTTATCATGAAAAAATGCCTAGTGCCAGGATCCGCCCAAATACCCCCGCTGGTACAACACAAGAAGAAGCGCACTCCATTGCGCGCGTGTGCGCGTGGGCTTGCACACCAGAACCCGACCACCAAGACAACCTCAAAGCGCGGTGAGGTAACGCGTGCGCGCGTTCGGTGGACAGACGAGCCGAATCGCCCTGGTGGTGTTGGTAGGGGTGTTTTGAACTGAAGGCGAAGGGCAAACAATGGTTTTGCCCCCGCTTGCGTGGAGTGAGATTATGGAAAGTTCAGATTTGCATACAAATCCCGAAAAAAAGACACAAAAAAAGAAGGATTACCGCAGCATCAGGATTCCGATTGGGGTTTCCGCAGCAGAGCTTACGAAGCTGGTCGAGCTTGCGCAAAAGGCTGGCTACTGCCCAAAGACACAAAAGGGCGTCCAGACCCGCAAGGACACTGGCAAGCAGTTCTACAACATCAAGGGGCTGTCAAAATGGCTCAGGGAAGTGGTAATTCCTGACTATGAAGCACACTCGTGGGAGCGCGAGCAAGAGGTTGTCGATGCCCTGCGGAAGCGAGAGGAAGCAGTGGCGCTGCTTAGGAAGCGCGGGGTGAAGACCTGAGAAGCTCCTGGGTCACAAGAGCGTGAGCACCACCACGAACATCTATGCAAGCGCATGACCGTGTGTGCTATAGAGTCCATCCAAGGTTGTCTTTGTACTGCGGGATATTTTGATGCTACCTAGCTGGATGAAAGAGATTTATGGCGTCTTCAGAAAATTGTAGAAAACAATCGAAAGTCCAATAAAAAAGAGAAGGGCAAGCACAATCGAAAAAACCACGTCCAGCTTGACAGCGTAGAGGAAGAAAAATGCAAGTGCGCACGAAAGCACAAGCGCGCTGAAAATTGCGGTTGCTGTGTCAGACAGAATTTTTTTCTTTGGCTTATTGACGCCACTACCGCAATTGGTGCAGAAGTTCTTATCTTCTTTCCCTAGTTCTTTCCCGCAGTTTGGACAGAATACCATAATGTCAACCTAATTTTTTACCACAATTTTGACAGAATTTAACATCATCAGACAATCGTGATCCGCAGTTTTCACATAACAACTGAGGACTTTTTTTTCTAGTCATTCCTTCAAACACTTTCCACAGTACGATGATTAAGATAACGACAAATATGACAATGACGATCATTGGGAGTAAATCTCCATTAGTTGGCGCGGATGTTGTTGGCACAGCAACTAACCCCTGTGAACCTGGTGTAGGGGGTTGTGTTTGGGAGGCTGCATTGGTTGTGGTAAGAGTTGGCGCTAAGACCTTCTGCCATGTGAACGCATTGTCGTTGCAAACCCGTTGATTAACATATTGGCTGTCCAGTCTTTCCTGCTCAATAAGAGCCGAGGATCCGCTCCAATAGAGCGCGCCGCTTGCTGTATCTTGCAGGCACTGTTGATAATGTGTGTTGTCAATGCATTTGATTTGGTTCAGGGTGCAGCCGACTGAACAGGTCGGGATCAAGTTCACGAGTTTGCACGGTGCAGATGGCGGGCAAAATGTGGTCTGCCATTTGCCGTCTGGCAATTTGCAGGTGCGTATGTTCCCGTCTACACATGATGGATGGTTGTCAATTGTGCATTCAATAGTGAGGGGGGCTGATGTTTGATCCTGCTGGTTCACTATTGCACTCCCAACTGAACAAGTAGCCTGTCCCTGAAGCTTTACTGCCACATTCCTAGAAGTGACATGACCAAAGTGCAGCGTTTCTGTCGGTTGGTTGCTTGGTTGTATTATGCCAGTAAGACTAGATGAATCAACTGTGCATGTATTCCCAGACACCGTACAGGTTGGCGTTCCAGATACACCTGCGGTCAGTGTTCTTGAAATAACACTTCCATCATATAGTATGTTACCGTCCACATAAGTATTCCTAGGAACATCTATTGCTGCTTGGTTGAAGGGCACGATCTGCGCCGTTACAGTAGATGAATCAACAGTACAAGAACCGTCAGATCCAACTGTACAGGTTGGGGTTCCAGATATACTTGCATACAACGTCTGGTCGTTGTCTTTGACATAGTCATATACTGTTGTTGTCACTTGATTATCAGGCATTATAACTGCGCTAACAGATGACATATCTACAGTGCAGCTATTTCCATTTACAGCGCACGACGGCGTACCTAATACAGACGCAGTAAGAGTCTGTTTCTGATATACGTCGCCTGATGAATCTCTTGTTAGATATTTGAAAGCATCCATAGTTGGCAAATTAGTATCGGAAAATACAGCCGTAACACCACTCGAATCGACAGTGCAAGAAGCAGCAACAGCAATGTTGCCTATCAAAAGTACGATCAAGACCCCCCATAATATTTTCATATACACCCTCCTTCAAACGTTGGCATTTATTCTATAGTCAGAACGAAAATTGCACTCGATATTAATTTTTATCATCATCTCACTTTTAATCAATCTTTACTACATTGATGTTCATTAGGATGGAAGATTCTTCACAGTTATTTGGACGTCGGCAGAACTCAGAAGATTACCGTTTTTTATGATCAGTTTGTTTCCATCCATATAACAGTTTTTAGCGAAATACGTTGTGCCTTGCGAGCTACAATACGGAAAGTACCTTCCACTTCCATCGTTAACTTGAAGAGTTACATCTACTGGAACACTTGAGGAGATAACAATATTTTTTTGACCTGAACTGATTATGTCATAAGAAGCAAGGGGGTTTAGAGTTACTGAGTTTTGATAGTTTATTTCATCTATGCATGTATCGCCGTATTTTACTTGACCTGAGGGACAACCACACACAGAAGCCTTATTGATGAGTGTTCCAGTGGAGCAATATTTTGGTTTGGTCGAAGAGCATTGGTTTGTTAAAGTGCCATCAGCACAAGTTGACTGTATGCAGCTTTCGCCAGAACTGGTCATTCCTGACGGACAGCCACATACCGAAGCTTTGTTAATCAAGCTCCCCGCGAAGCAGTATTTTGGCTTGGTTGAGGAGCACGTGCTTGAAACTGTTCCATCCGCACATTTTCTAAGTTGAAGATTACAAGATACTGTGTCTATCTGCGGTCTTGGTAAGTACTTGTTGTTCCGAAGTTTTTTTACATCGTAAAGTCTCGCAACATTCTTGTTATTCGAATATTCCTGCCAAGCTGTCTCTTTTGCCTGTTCATAGGTAGAGGTTCCGACCATTGTCGTTTCAACAAATATCCATGTATTCGAATCCGAAGCACTTTTGACTGCCACAAATGAATGCCCTGGGATGTTTATGATAACTGGTTCCATGCCAAGATTTTCAAAGAGAGATGCGAAAAGTATGGCTCCATCAGCGCAGTTGCCTGATTTTTCATTGATAGACTCGTATGGCAGCCTTACACGTTGAACAGTGCCTGGGGTAAATGATAAGATGCTATTGACATACGATACTCCCAAATCCTGCACCGCCTCGTATATCGCTTTCACTTGTGAATCAACGTCCCCCTTATAGCCAGACAAACTTCTCCCAGGCATTTTCTCCTTTGCAATGGAAAGGACACCTTCGACGCACGGATCCTGGGGGGTAACGGCATATGCGACCTGCTGGTTTGACCAATCAATGTCCCCCTTCGCACCGATTTGTGTACTTTTTGTATCGCTGTATATCTGTCGCCCCTCTTGCTGTGCGGTGAATGAAATTGTGGCGGACGTAGTAACCCCATTCGAGTAAAAATTGGAACCAAATTTATAGATGAAAAATATATTTTGTTGCTCGCCTGCTGGAAGATTAACCGTCTGTGTATTTGTGTCAGACCAGCTAGGAAGAGATGAAGTCATCGTAACAACCGCCGTTCTGGTTCCAGTGTTCGTGAGCAGACACGATACCGTTGATGAACCAGACATCGAGCCTGCTGGGTTTATTACCGCTGGAACGGCGCATGAAAAGGTAACTGACGGCTTGCAGTCGGCTGGGCAGCTGGTCAAATCCTCGCTATTTTCGCATACCTCGTTCCCGCAGCACATGGTGGAAGTCTTCTTCACGCATACACCTACCTCGCAGGTATTGTAGCGACAGATGGCAGGGGAACCACTGCACCCAGCCTGGTCGCCGCTCAGTGATTCATGGCGACAGGCAAATTCGGTGGCTCTGCTACAGAAATCGCGCGTGCATGGATTGCCGTCATCGCAGGAAGATGGACAGCTTAGCTTATCTGTCAATCCAGACGGATTTTCGGTGGAAACATTATATGCCAGTCCAATCCTCTTCCGCGCATCCGAGTCATCCAGAACCACTATCGCTATCGCGCTGCAAGCCCCGCTGGTGGAAACGGATGACGGAAACGAGAACTGAATTGTCGTTTGTTGATTCGGATCCAGCTGGATAGTTCTCTTTTGATATACACCTTGGGCGTCTTTTGGCTGAAAGATTCCCATAATGGTGATGTTATTCGCCTGGTTCTTGTTTGAAACAAGGATTTCAAGGCTGGTCGAGATGTCCGTCCCGCTGTTAATCAAGTCGCATCTGGAGATTGAAACAGTTGGTTTCTCTATGCTAAAGAAGGCATACCATAAACCCACCAATAGAAGCAGAAACAACCCTGCACCGATAATTTTGAAATTAATCGATGGGAGCTTAATCACTGAAACTGGCACAAGGGGAGGGGCGCTAGAAATCTCCTGTTTATTGCAATTCGGGCATCGTTCCCCCACGATTTCCGAGCCACACTCTCCGCAAAAAGACATTTCTTCATCCTCGAAGTTATACTCAATTAGTCCTTTATAAAGACTATAGTCCATCTCCTCATTTACATTGTTTAAATTCAGAGCAATGGAGACCACAATATCTCAAGAATACGGTGGTCTCCTTGAAAGAAAAATACAAGATGATGGCGTTGATAATTGGCGAAGGAGCACTGGAGATTCTCCAGTTTCTTGCGAAGCGGGAAGTCGGATATTTCAAGGAGCTTCGAGACCTGAAAAACATCAGGACAGAGAAGTTCTTCTCGCCCTCAACAATATCTTTCAGGTTGAAGGAGCTTATACAATGCGGTGCAGTCAGTAGGCAGATTGCTGTTTCCAGTGGAAGGAACGTGGTGGCTTACAAGATAACTGATACGGGCAGACAATCGCTGGAACTTGCGGACAAGTTCGAGAATGAGCTTCGAATGATATTGAAGGAATAGCACTAAGCGCAAGTCAAAACTAGAACGGTTAACCCTGTTTTTCACCGCGCAAATCCCGTCGTTGAACCAGTTAAACAATTCTTTATATACATCTGCCGCGATAATTGAACATGCCCAACCCAGGCACGGTTCAGTTAGACCCTGCGCAGAAGCAGGCGCCCGTTGCAACTGAGGTATTTGATATACGGCAGATAATGCTTCAGGCGAAGCAGGACGTCAATCTTCTTATTGAAAAGTCGAAAAGCGAACTTCAATCGTCCAAGCACGAAAGTCTTCAGATATTAAGTTCATTTCCAATCCCGATAAAAAAAGGTCACGAATGGGAAACGAGGGAGACCTATCGTAAGGCAGCCTGCGATGCAAACGACCTTCTGAGAAAGGAGGGTGCGCCCATTGCCATCTGGCTTGAGGATGTGGGAGATAAATTCCATATTGTGACTGGGAGATATGAGGAGCGGGCGCCCAAAGTAATGCAAAGTGAGGAACGGATGCCGCAGGTTGTGCAGAGCGAAGAGGGCGGAAAGGCAGTTCCAGTAGTCGCGTCCATATTCGACTTGACCGAAACTGATAGAAATGAGCTTCGTGTCACAAATGAGGTGCTGGCAGGCATGAAGCCCAATCAGTTGACAGATGGACAATGGAAAGTGCTGAACAAGATTATGGACAAAACAGCGGAGCACATATATGGGAAGAATTTCGACAAGCTTTCACAAGGCAGGAAAATCAATGTGCTGCGACACATATTCTCTCCCCACACCGATGAGGGAAAGGAACTCGGATTTACATATTCTGGGAGCGCCGAGTTGAAAATGGCTGCGGAAACATTATCTTCTCTGAAGGGAGACTGCGACGACTTTTCGTTCCTATACATAGCCTGCGCAAAACGCCTGGACAGCGAAGGCAGATTGCATGTGAAAGGCATAAAGCTGGCGGTTGTTGACTATTACGACCCAAAGAACAATGAAGTCGGGGCTCATGCAAATGTTTTTCCTCTCGTCCTCAACAAGGTTGGCGGAAAGAGGGCAAAGACATTTCTTGTTGATTTGACTTTCAACACCTCTACAACACCATTAGGACGTAAGGAAAACGAGATTGATGCGAAAAACGACAAATTCAGGGGCAAATTCCTCAAACATATGAACGAGAGCAGGGAAGAGAAGAAAATCGAGGCAATGGAATTGCGCCTCTATGACGGTTTCACTGAAGGGCTTGCCTACTACTACACAAACAGCGGGGCGACTCTTGCAAAGGAAACTAAGGATATTGGCAAAAACTCCGAAAAGCAGATCGATGCACTCATGAAACTCGATGAATACGACAAGGTAGTGGCGATTTACCAGGACATAGACAATAAATTTGAGGATGCGAAGAAAGCCCTCAACGAAGCAATCAAGATTGGAAAGGAGAGCGGCTGCAACTACGGAGATGCGCTTGTTAGGACGGGCATCATTTACTATGGACAGGGCAGCAATCTGATAAACTGGAGCACGCCGCTATCAGCAAGCGGGAAATCGGAGGACGGCACAAAGAAAACAGCGAGAGGCATTGAACTCCACAGCGATTGCTACGCATATTTCAAGGAAGCGCTCGAACTACCAGGCGTCAGTTCATTCGTGTTGAATGAGGGGGCAAAGGTGCTGCGCGAGAGCCTGAACTCGGAAGGATATCCAATTGCAGAACAGATGGTTGTCAAGGCAATCAAGGCAGCACCATTCAAGCCAGAACTATACGAAACGCTGCTGTCAATCATGAACAAGGAGGGCAAATCCTCAGAGGCTTTGAAGCTTTTGCAGGAATACGTAAAGGCTCCTGGGCTACCTCCAGAAGTCAAGAAAACGATTGAGGGTTTGATAACCGAGGCAGCAGGAGTGCCCACTGAGCGCTAGAGGGCGCTTATCTTGGGACTGGTTCAGTTACTTTCTGGTTTCTCAGATGCTTGAGTTCCTGCCATTCTTCAAGCAATGCCTTCACTTCCTTTGGCGTGTGGATTTTGAAGGCATTCGACGGGGTGGCGCCCTTGTCGCTGAGAAAAGCAACACGCAATTCGTTCTTTGCATTCTCCCAGCGGCGCTCAAGTTCTATCTTATCCTCCTTGGAATATGAGTTGAGGACTCTACCAGACAGACCGAAAGGCGAGGTGTAGTTTTCTGCATCCAGCCAAGCAGCACGGAAAGCACCTAGCTCAGGTTTTTTCTCTGAAAATGTCTTGTCACTTAGCGAATTGGAATACGGCATGTAGTGTTCAAGCGTCCTTACATCTGGAATTACCAGTTTAGGGATAGTGTCCATCGTCTTTGTCGTGTCTTTTTTCGCCTGTTCAATCGACTTGAAAGCCCCTGTTTGCATCAACAACACGGTGTCACCCCCTTTTTTCGTTTTCCTGTCCTGCGAGTGTGCAGTAGTGAATATGCCCGAAGTAAGTAAAAATGCACCTGTAAAGAGCGTGATGGCTACCCCGATCCTGACCGTGTGCCCGATGTTTTGCCTGAAATGAGCCGTCCTCTGCGACATGTATTTATTCTGTCTTCAAGACTATATAAAGGTGATTTCTCACCAAGTCTCTTCAGGAATTAAAAACCCAGATGATATTTTTCAAAGAAAGCTAGGGTTTTTGTAAAGTCATCGTTCATCTTCTTTATTTCTTCTAAATATGAGGGGCAACCAAGAAGTTCCATATACTTGTCAACAAATTCAATTAGTTTCCTCATAGCTGCTGTTGAGAAGCTGTATGGATTGAGATAATCTTCATTATATAACTGATAACTGCCCCATTCTGTAAATGGATCGTATGGGCTAGCTTTGTCTCCGCACGCTTTCACCCTCTGTTGCACTTCTTTGCTAATTTTGATGAAGTTTGCGTACCAGACTCCATCGGCACTCCTGCTCTCAAAACCTGTCTTTGTCAGCCCTTCTTGATGTATGACTTTTTCCCTAAAAAGATATATCAAATTGATAAAGTCTACATAACTGTTTATATGCTCGCGAATTGGCAGATTTTTCTCTCTGATTTTTTTTAAGAATTCTCTGCCACTTCCGTGGCTCAGGCTTATCCTTCGTTTATCGACAAAACCGATGCCTAGCTTAGTATTCGTCATTAGTGCAAGATTGTCGAAAATGCCCGTGAACAGGGTTATCAAATAATTAAAGTGATAGAGTGTATTGTCCATCGTATCATTGTTGACGCCATTATAGTACTGTATTCCTATCTCGTCCAGCGCCATAAGCGCGTAAGACATTCTCGTGGCTAATGCGCTACTCATTTCATCTCCACCATTGTAACGAGGAAGTCTCAACCTCAGAGACAAAAGATACCAATATCCTTTGTTGAGAATATAACCGTGCGAAGCAAGATATTGTCCATTTTTCTTAAAGAACAAATCTAAGAACAGCGAGGCTTCCGCCACAGACATTATGTTCAACGCACAGCCTGGGAAATGAGATTCGAACCACAACCGTTTTTTCAGCAGCAAATCATCATTTGTGATATATATGTTTGATTTTTCGAACTTGCTGAAAGATGCTTGGATGAATACTGCCAACACTCTTGCAAATTCGTCTTCAGTAATTTTTTCTTTGCCATATACTGCCTTCGCAGTTGACAAAATATCCTCTTTTTTGTACCAGAAGGCATTTCGTTCTGCGTACTCGCCCCTCTTAAGTTCTATCACGCCTCCTTTTTGTTCCGCATTCATCTCGAAACGGTAAGCTGCTATGCTCTTTAGCTCTTCGAGATCGCTTTCAAACGGGTTCCTCACAAAATCCAATAACTCAGAACCATTATGTCTTAGGATAGCGATAGCTTCTCTGTTGTTTTGCTTTGCTAGCTCGTGGAAAGTATTCGAGTCTACAAAGACCCTGATTTTGTTGGTTTTTAATAATGGTCGGCTATCCATAATAATGCATCTTCTTTCCCATGAAGAGGGCAGCCTACTCGCTGAGATTTTCTATGTAAACGGCGTCAATGGATGGTTTGTAGCTCTGATTGACTTCGTCACTTGTTGTCTTGGACTTCTGTGATGGGCGCAGTCGGATGATTCCAGTAATTACGACTGTGTCGCCTTGGGCGACACGATTGACCAAGTCGGATTCCAACAAGAGCGATATGGTGGCGCCACGCGTGCCCTTTCTCGGGAGTTCAAGAAGTTCCTGCAACTCGACCTGCCGCACGTCTTCGAAATCTGAATCTTCCTCTATCAGCTTGAACGCACGGCGCTTACATTCCGAGCATACTTGCGGCGACTGCCCCTTGTTTATCATGGGAACCCTGGTGGTGGCGTCGCACATCTGGCATTGGTAGACACCGACCTTCAGCTTCGCCCCAACTGGGTGGCACTTTGTTATTATGCCTTTCAGTGTGATGAGTTCGTCTTTGTTCTTTGCTCGGATGTCCAGAATGTGAAGTCCTGTCACGGGAAGGTCGAAAAAGCGCACATGAGGCTCAAATGGAGTCTCAGGATGCGCGGTCTTGAAGGCAACCTCTTGCGACTGCACAAGAGCAAGTTCTGCGGCGTTGATAAGGACTTCGGGCTGGCGAATAAGCAGGTCTGCAAGCTCGCGGTCATATCGCTCAAGTTCCTTGTAGTCAACCAACAGGCTTTTCTTGGCAGGATATTCTGAGCGGAGGCGGTTTATCTTTTCAGGTATTGCAGTTGAGTAGAAGCTTTCGAACTTCTCAACAAATAAAGAAATGTCAACATCAGATGTCATTCTCCTCACCCTTCCCTGGTCAATATTTGACGCTTTCCTTTAAAAGAGTTGGATCGAGAACTGTATCGTGGCGAACATGAAGTCCGAGATATACCTGGGGATCGAGATCGTGTTTCACGAGGTGGATGGCAGGGTATTCGCTGGCTTCCCGAAAAGACCGCAGGTTGTTTCTGGGCAGACCAAGGAAGAGGCGTTTGCTCAAATCAAGAAGATTGTGGACGGTTTCCCCTCAATTATCCATAAGGCATATATGGAAAACCCGAAAGCGATGCGCGAGATGGAGGATATGTAATTGTCTGTCAGGAAGAGAGCCTTATCACATTCACATCCCGAGCGTTGCATTCATCCAGCGCTGTGATTATCAACTGCACGTCGTTCCTTCCTTCAAACGCATCAAACAGTTTTTTTCTAGCGCTCTCGTCAGCCACACCATCCACTATGAACAATTTGGTTCCGTGTTTTGTAGCTCTCAGAATCGAGTTCACATCTTTTGGTGTGGCGTCTGCACAAAACATGATGCCATCTTTTTGCCTAGAACAAACAAAACCAATCAGCCTCGCAAGCCTACTCTTTCCAGAGCCATTTTCGCCCACAATCAAGTTTACACCCATGGTTTCACCCGCATTTTATTTCATAGCTGCAAAACCGTAAAAACCCTATTGACAAAGTACCTGCGGGTGGGTTGGGATGAAGTACAAGTTCCGTTTATGCTCGAAGAGAATGAAGGACGTGACAATCGAGGCAAAAAGCCACAAGGAAGCCATTGGCAAGACTTACGATATGATAAAAGACGGACTAGATGGAAAAGGAGTGATTGAGGTCAGCTATGTCGAAGACAGAAAGGATACTCTCAAAGTGCCACGACGTCTAATTCGAAAAATTGTGAATGGCGTCATAAAATTATAGCTATTTGGCTTTCAGAATCAAGTTGCCCCGCCCCGTCAATCACCCACTCGACTTCATCCGCTTGGTCTGGATACGCGCAGCCGTCTTTTCCACGAGCAGCTTCTCCTTGATGCTGGCAAGCTCGGCTTCCACCTGCTCCAGCCGATTGCTCTCCTTCGCTGTCCCCTCAAGGCTGAGACGCCTGTTGCAATTGAAGCAGAATTCGACGTCCTTGTCGTTTGTCCACCCGCATTTGACACATGCTGTTGGCGAGAATATCGGCTTCTCCATCTCTGGTTTGATTCCTGAAATCAGGCTTTTCGTCATCTCGTGGCTCTCCTCTTTCTGGAACACGAGGTATGTTTCGCGCAAAGCCTTGCTCCCAGCAGCCCAACCGCCGCGCTTTTCGATGATTTGGTCATTCGCGCCCATCTTCTTCCAGAATGTGCTTCCGCTTCCGCGGAATATGTGCGCATGGAGGTGCTTCTTGATGCCTGCCTTTAGCATGAGGGTCTTGAGCATGTCTCTAAGTGCGTTGTAGTCCAACATTCCGTAGTTTGTCGGTCTTATCACGCGCTCTCCGCGGGCTTCCTCTCTTTCACTGTCAATTTTCACCTGACGCACTTTGCGGCGCGCGCAGAAAACAAACTGGTCTGGGCGCGGGTCGGGATGAAGCGCGAGCCATTTCGAGAATGCTGGTTCGGAGATAGTCAGTCCTGCTTTGAAGGCTTCTTCCTCCTTCGTTTTCTCGAAGGTGAGCCAGATGTCCTTTCCTTGGCGCTTGACATCCTTCATCTTGAGGCGCAAGAGAGACCCGACCCTTACCATGAGGTCGAAGCTGACCATGACATACGCCTTGTCGCGCCAGTTCGTTGCTGCGTTGACAAGCTGTTTTATCTCATTCTGGTCAAGGACTTCCCTTGAGTTTGTCAGGCGGCTCTTTTTCGCCTTCATGACCTTGTCCCCGCCGCGCATGAAATAGTAGTGCAGTGGATTGAAGTCGTCCCCTTGAAGCTCGCGATAGAATTGTAGAAGGTGCTTGCGGTAGTCCTTTATTGTGTAATACGACTTGTCGCTTCGAAAAATCTTGCCGAAAATATCTTGCAGTTCCTCTCTACTCATGTCGGCGAGGGCTTTCGGTTTCACGAATTGAACCCAGAAGGTGTAGATGTCGCGCGCGGTTTTCTCAAGGTCGCGTTCCGAGTTGCCCATGTTTTTCTTCTGCTTGAAAATGCGCCTGACAACCTCGGCATCCTTTGGATTCATCCTTTCAACTGTCGTGTCAGCCATGGCTGCCCAGTCTTTCCTGTAGAATGCATCCCACGCCATATGGAATTTTCTCCCCGAAGGGCATAAAAAGCCATATGTTGGGAGTTGTATGCGTACTGTAGCGCCCCGACCGGGATTCGGACCCGGGTCACCAGATCGACAATCTGGGATGCTAACCACTACACCATCGAGGCATGGCCAAAAGCCGCGGCTTTTGGGCAGATAGTCGAGCGCCGCTCGACTGGAACGACAACTCCCGCAGGAGTTGGCGAAAATGATGTCCCGCCAGTGTGATGAGTTCAGCCAGAAGGATTTATGAACGTTGCTTTTGGCTTTTGAACACACAACATCTTGATGACTGCCGACACAATCGTCGGAGGCCGCGTTTTCCGTGACAGCATTCTGCTTTCGCAGAATGATGCGCATTTCCGCCGAAGCGGAAATTGCGACGCTTTTCGGATCGCCGAAAAGGGTTCTTCTACAGCCAAGCACTCTACCAGGTTGAGTTATGGCGGGAACGTAGATGCATAGAAGGCATAATATATAAAAAGCAGCAGCCAGCCTTCCGTCGTTTTGGCGCATCCCCCCTAACATGGCCCTTTCCTGATTTGTTTTTAATCCTTCAGCGCGCCTTTCCTCCCATGACACGAAGGTGCGACCGCTGCAGGGCGCCGTACGAGTCTGGCGCGGATTTAGGTGGGCATGACTACTGCATGACTTGCTACACCATTCTCAAGCAGGCAGACGAGCGCAAGCGCTACGGAGAGGAAAGGCTGCGCGAGAAAAAGGAGCAGAAGCTGATAGTCCAAAAAAAACACTATCTTCATCTGGATTACATGCGCGAGGCAGATGCGCGCAAGGTGCGCGCGCGCGACGAGGCGCAGGCGCGCCTTTTGCGCGAGGCCGCACAGGAGGCGCTTCGCGAGAAAAGGGAGCTGCCTACGATAAAGCGCCACTACGCAGTGAAAGGCACAGAGCCGCTGAAGATTTTCACGCCTCTCCTGAAAAAAAGGAAGCCCGTTCCAAGGCCTGAGCAAAAAAGCAACGAGCGCGCAGCCTACGCCCCGCCTCTGCAGCCCGCTGCAAAAAAGGATGGGAAAAAAAAGGCGAAAAAGCCGCAGCTGCCTGAAAAGCAGGCACTCTCGCTTTCCGTGGCATCGGGGCTCCCGGTTTCACTGTCAGTGGGCCAAAAGCAAATACAGCTGCTTCTCATAGGCAAGAATTCATCATCCGCGCCAATGGCGGTGGGGCTGAGGGCAATCGTGCTTGACTCCCAAAAAACTCAGGTGGCTGCAAAGCTCGACCCCCGCGCCAGCACAATCGACCCAGAAGGCGAATCAAAATTCAGGCTGGAGTTCGACCTTCCTGAAGGCATTGCGCGCGGAAGGCTCACGCTCAGCGCCCGCTTGAAGGAAAATGCAGTTTACATAGACAAGCAATCCGCGCAAAGCAACACAATCGCCCTGTCATCCCAGGTCAAGTTTTCTATGAGCTTGCAGTACAGGGGGGGGAGCGCAAAGTTCGCGGAAAATTCCATCATCCTTTCCTTCAGCAACGTTGGCGAAAGCGGGGGCATCCTGGAAACAGCATCATCAGTCTCGTACACGGGTGAGGGGGGCGTGGAAAGCAAGGCAAACCTCATTTCCCGCACCAAGGTGAAAGGCGGGCAGAAAAGCGTGGAGCTTGCCTTTTCCCCGGCAGAGCCCGCGCAAATCGAGCGGCTTGAGCTTGACTTGCTTGGCAAGGACTCGAATGGCAAGCCCTATGCCCTGAAGAAAAAAATAAATGAAAAAGAAGAGACTAATCCTTCCTGATAAACGCAAAGCCGCCGACAATGCCTATGAGCGCAGCAGGCAGGCAGCAGCACGAAAGCGCGTTTGAGGTGCTTGCCGCATCGTTGCCATTGCTTTCATTGGTCACTGTGCCTCCAAGAAGGTCAGCGCCGCTCGCTCCCCCGAATATCGATGAGCTGCAAAGCGTGCCAACTGCGTGGAGCCCGTCAGGGCAGCCGCAGTCAGTTGCCTTGTCAAGCAAATAGCCGTTCACGCACTTCTTCGGCTTTGTGGCAGAGCACACGCCGTCCTTGGTGCCGTCAGAGCAGACGATTCCGCAGGTTTCCCCGTCTAGGGTCTGGCCGACCGGGCAGCCGCATTCTGATGCCTTGTTCACCAGCACCCCGTTCACGCACTTCTTCACTTTTTTGGCAGAGCACGTGCCTTCAGGCACGCTTATTTCCCCGTCAGTGCATGGGATGAACTCGCAAAACAGCCCGCCTGCAGCCACTCTCTTGCCTGTCGGGCAGCCGCACTTGGTGGCGTTGTCAGTGTAAGTGCTCCCGCCAACGCACACCTTTGGCTTTGTGGTTGCGCAGTTCCCAGTCAAGGTGCCGTCACCGCATTTCGCCTGCACGCAGGTGGCCAAATCCCCGTCCCCCTGCTGCACCCAGCCTTGGATGTCTTCGCACCTGCACTTGCTCACATATATCTGGAGCGTCGGCGAGCTTATGCTTCCTATGCAGTAGCTTCCAGGGTTGACTGTGGAGCATTTGCCGTATTGCGTGCCATCGGCGCAATTGCCCACTGTGATTGCATGTGCCATGCCGAGCGCAAGCGCGGCAAAAGCCAAAACGAACGTGAAAAATCTCATCAGACCGCCTCATGGCAACTTTTCCCTTAAAATAATAAAAAGCTATTCCTGCGCCTCAGGCGATTTTCGCAAAGAAGTAGTCTGACAGGAACTCCGCGTATTTTGCCGAAACAATGGCGCTTCCCTCTGAAACTTTGCACGTCGCCATCGCGTGGGCCATTTTCTCAGGCGCGCCCAGACCGGCGGGGCGCCTGCACGCTTCCAAAAGCGCGGCTGCAGCATCCATCGTGGCGCGCCTCTCCACCGCCACTATCCTGTCATGCTCAATGTGGATATTCAGCGCGTTTTTGTGCTTCTTCACAAACGCGTCCACGTCGCGCGCAAAGCGGATGGAAGGGCCAGTGGCCTTCACAATTGCCGGAAGCTCCCCCCTGTCCAGCTCGAAAAGAACCATGCATTCATTGCCGTCGCTCCAGTGGTAGCAGCCGAAAACGGAAAAGTCAAGCGCCTCAAGCCTTCTCACAAGCGCCTGCGCTGTTTTCTTGAGCTGCGGCCAGAGCACGTCTGGCACCACTTTCGGGGCAGGGAAGCGCACAGCCAGGCAGAGCGTGCCCCTTTTCTTCATCGCCAAGGAAATCTCGCGCGGCTTCCTCACAATCTTTTTCGAAAAGAAAAACCTGTCGGACGGCGCCGCAAGGAAGCGGCGGCACTCGAAGGCGAACCGCGAGAGCGATGTGTGCGCCACCACCGCAGCAACATTCCTGCCCGGGTCGGTAGGGTCGACCACCACAAGCGGGGATGCGAAGTTCCTGCGGGCCGCGTCTTCGCTCAATTGCTTTTCAGTGTCAATCACAGGCTGCTCGCCCCACTGCGCTGCGGCTTTCATCAGAGCGCAAAGCGAGCCATAATGCACAATGAGAAGCTCGCACAAATAGCCCGAAAAGCCCTCCACGCGAAGCTCAGCCCCGTAAATGCCGAAATTCTTCATGAAGCGCTTGAGCAGCCGCACGTCGCCTTTGGCAGAATGGCTAAGCTTTGCGTTCACATATGCGGTGTGCAGCTGCGAGCGGTCCACGGACGAGCCGCGCTCCGAGATGCTGCCTATCTTGTAGGCCGGCACAATGTCCGCATGGTAGTCCCTGTAGAATACCTGGAGATAGGGGTGCTCGGCATAGCGCGCTTCGCAGCGCATGCCTGCAAAGGCATGCCTTGCATACTGCATCCCAAGCACGGTCATTTCATGGTGCGGGTAATGGCGCGGGAAAAGCAGGAAAATGTCAAACTCGTTGTTGCCTGAAAGCGCCGTTCCCTTGGCAAGCGAGCCTGCAAGCCTTATCTCAACGGCAGGCGGGGCCACGCGCTCAAGCTTTTTCATCATGGCAGCCGCGTTTGAAAAGCTTTCCGCGGCCTCGCGCTTGCTGGGCGTAATCTTTGGCAGAACTTTTGCAAAAATCTTATTTGCCTTGGCGTCGTTGTCCCTCTTCATGGGAGCCCTTTCTCAGGCTGGTTTAAAAAAGAAGCGTCTAGCCCGGCGCAATGCACTTCACTATGAGGGGCTTTGAG
>Ga0268276_1002263_pt1 | contig 16807 bp, 16 predicted proteins | sample saktaG_4_FD_190145 | JGI IMG/M metagenome (GOLD analysis project Ga0268276, IMG submission 190145) | Saline water microbial communities from Sakinaw Lake, British Columbia, Canada - sak_2010_1_5_45m | ecosystem: Environmental > Aquatic > Non-marine Saline and Alkaline > Saline ...
ATTTCAAACAAAAATGAGGTGTAACAATGGATTTTGAAGAAAACCTAATAAACCAGTACAACCAACTAAAATCAAGAGAGGACATTAAATCAGGACAACACACTTCTTCTTTGAGAGCGATTATTTTGTTAAATCTTTGAGTAACATCATATTCTTTTCCCCTGAATTTCATTATTACACTCACTAAGCCTTGATTATTATCAAAACTGAATTTTATTCTTTCAAGTGGTTTTATTTGTTTTTTACCTAAAATTTTTTCTGAACTAAATCCGAGTAACCGTTCCATCACTGCCTGCTGGTTCTCTTGGTGACTTATTCCTTCAATTGTAATTCTTTTTTTCTTTGCACGCGCAAGTTTGTAAGCAATTTTTAATTTTTTTCTAATAATCCTATCTGCAGCAATTCTTGGAGGAAGAACAACACTAGCAGGAACATTTCCATTAAGCCATACACGTGTTGCTTTTTCTTTGCCCCCATACTGCTTTACTATTGCATCACACTCTTTTTTCTTAAGAGAAGAAGTGGTTAATTCTCTTCGCATTCTTGGAACAAGTGCTACCCCTTTTGCTTTTTGAAGAATAAATCTTGCAGTGCTTTTATTTCTTTGGACAGTTCCAAAATAAAGTTTAGTGTTTTTTAAATTTAGTCTTGCTCCAAATTTTCTTGCAAGATTTACCCCAATTCTTGACAACCCAGTTTTTGTTGAATCTTTTCTGTCAGAGTGACGTCTTAAATTGAAAACGATTTTAGTAATTGTCACAACCTTATTTTTGTATCAATAACATTTTTCTCTAAAAGAACATTTTCCAAATTTCCTTTTGTAAACAAATTAAATATTTCTCCTGGCACTCCATCTAAGGTTTGAGCTAACTTTTCAAGTTTTCCTTTCATTCCGCCTGTTACATCAACTGAATTTGATTCCCCAACCATTTCTAAAATCAAAGGAACATTTTCTTTTGTAATATTTTCAATTAGTTTTGCTTTCAAGTCAACTTTTGGGTCTTTAGTGTATATTCCATCAACATCAGTACCCATCACCACTCGCTTAGGTCGAAGTTGTTTGCATAGTTCAGCAACAACTGTATCTCCACTCATTACACTCCACTTTAGTGATTTATCTTTAACCATTATTCCTGTTGTAATTGGGATAAATCCTCCATGTAGGGCTTTTACATATTCTTCTGTGTCAAACAAAATTACTTTTCTATTATCTTGTCTACATACAACGTACCCTGGAACTAATTTTGTTCTAAGCCCCACTCTTTCTAAAGCACTAGCAGTTTCCTGCGCAACAAAATTACAATCAGAAATAGTTTTTTCTGTTCCTTTTTCTTGCTCTTTAGTTTTAATTCCGCTATTCAAATCATATAACTTCACATTAGTGTGACCAAATGGACCTACTCCGCAAACTAAAGCAAATTTTATTTTTGTTTGCTTTATTACTCGTGCAAGTTCTTCTGCTGATTGATTCAAAATATCATAATTCATTTCGAATTTATTATCAGCTTTTTTAGTTATTGAAGAACCGCCAAATTTTATTACAATTAAGTCATCCATCTAAGTACACACCCACAAATTAGTTGAATTTATTTTTTTATTCAACAACTACTTTTCCAATTAATGCATCTACTGTTATTTTTTGTCCGTTTTTGATTTGTGAAATATCTATTTTGTCAACGCAAGGAATTTCTGAAATTATTGCGCCTACCGCAACAATTGTTTCGCATTCAGAATTAATCAAAGCAACTGGAGCAGTTCCTTGTTTTTTCATTCTGTACAAAGCATAGCTTCCAACGGTGGAACCTTTTCCTTGAGGAAAAACCAAAACTTTTCCACTAATACTTTTTCCCTCTAGTTCGTGTCCTTTTTCAGTAACAATTCCAGTTTGAGTATCTACTCCACCAAAAAAACTTAACCCTTGTGTTGTAACTAATGCTTCTCCTTCTGCCTTCCCTGGAGAAATTTTTCTTCCAACATAATCAGTCATTGTTTCACATCCTTAACTGCTTCTTCTACTAATTTTTCAATTGGCATTATTTTTGTTTTGGATTGATTCTTTGAATATGCGTAGTAGCATCCTTTTGCTGAATCGGTTGCTAAGCACTTAAATCTTCCTTTGATTGGTGCTACAACACAGCAAGTATCTGCAGCAAATTTTGCTCCTGCATCTGTAATTATTTTAGCATATCCACTTGCTTCTGCAATTTTCATTGTAGGCCGAGCAGTAGTAATCCAAAATTCTTTTGTAACTTTCTTTCCTTTTAGTAACTCAGCTAGTTTTGCAATTTCATTTATACTTGCGTGAGGACACCCTACACTAATAAAATCAACTTCAGAGTCCATGTTCATACTTTCAACTGCTTTATCTATTTCTAATTGTGTTACAATTACTTCTTCGGTTGGTATTGGAGTTTTGTTTGGAGTTATTCCTTCCATATGAAATATTGCTGCTCCACCGTATGTCGCAATACTTGCAGAGAATGATTTTAGTTCTTCTACAGTTGCTTCTTTAATTCCTGTAATGTAAGTTGGTTTGGCTTTTACTTTTTCGCCTATAACTTTTCCTAAAGCCCCAAATAAATAAGTTCCTTCTATTTTTGCTTCAACTTTTATTTTCACTTGTGCATTTCTATTAATATCTAAATGCATTCCGTATTCAGGAGTTTTTCCTGTGAGTGCACTAGCTAATGCACTAGGCCCGCCTTCTCTATTTGTCATTGCACCTATTACTGAATTAGAATATGCTACTGCACTACTTTCACTCCAAGCAATGTGTTGTCCATAGTGTGGATTATTTCCAATCAAATATGGTGTGCATGTGCAAGTTGAAAGTATCCCCATTTTTTCAAATGCTTGTATTACTAATTTTTGTTTTACTGCAAAATCTTCACTTATTCCTAAATTTTTGTAATTTTCTAAATCCATTCCTGCAGGGTTTAGTGTTGTAAGAACTTTTACTCTTCCGTCTTTAGCCATTTCTGCTAAAAAATCAAGTCCAGCATCTCCTAAATTATCATAACTTACTCCAGCAACTTGTACACTAGTTACATCAATTAGTTTTTTTGCGCCGTATATTTCTCCTAACGCAACAAGTATGTTCATACTTTTCTGCACAGCATTTCCGTGTTTTCCTTCAAGCATTTCAGTTTCGTATTTTGTCAAATCCATGTCAATCAACTCTCACAAATATTTTTTAATATCAAACTTTGGAAATTCTGTTCGCGTCATTTTTGCAACTTTTTCAAGTCTCATTGTCAAATCAAATCCGGCTTTTGCTGTTTCTCTTGTTATTTGATCTGCACTTGCGTCCAGCGAAGATCCTTTTTGTTTTGAGAAAACATAAAAGTTTTTATCAGCTTGGAAACGAGTAGCCATTGCCCACTCTACTTCAAGCGGATCATAAATATTTATGTCTTTGTCAACTACAAAGAAATGTTTTCCACTAGTGTGTCCAATCATTGCAGCATCAATTGCTTTTTTTCCATCTTCTTCACTTTTTTTATTTATTTGAATTAAAACGTGAAACCATGAACTTCCGCCTGGATTTACACTTACATCTAAAACATCCACCCCAGCTTTCTTTACTTCGTCAAACACTGTTGGTTCTCTAGGCATTCCCATTAGGATCTTGTGTTCAAATCCTCCTGGAAGTAATGCGTGATAAATATAGTTTGGCCGAGCATAAATTTTTTCTACAGTAAATACTGGTTCTTCTCGAATTATGTCGCTAGTTCCAGTTAAGTCAACAAAAGGACCTTCTTTGTGTCTTTCATTCAAACTTAATTTTCCTTCCATTATTATTTCACAATCAGCAGGAATTATTGCATCAAATGTTTGTGCTTTAACTACTTGAATTGGTTTTATTGAATTAGCAATTTCAAGTTCATTAACTCCTAATTTTGGAGCCATTGCTGCAGCTAGAGCAGTTTCTGCTCCAATTCCAATACAATAAGCAGCTTGAAGTTCGCCATTATTTTTTTTCAATAATTCCATTGTGTTTCTTTCTAAAATTCTTAATGCAATTTTATTTTTTCCTATAACCATTCCTCTATGATAGCACACATTTTGCCCAACAATTGGATCTTTAACAATTATTATTCCGCTTGAAACGTAAGCCCCACCATCTTTATCAGTATGCGTTAAAATTGGTAATTTTTCTAAATCAAGTTCTAGTTCTTCGTGATCAGTACTATTAACAACTTCTGGTTTTGTTGGATAATTTAGCGCGTTAATCATTAATGGAACTAAATCACTTACATTACACCCAAGATATTTTGCGACTTTTTCTTTACTAGCAAACACATTTGCAGCAACTTTATTTTTACTTTCTTTTAAATTTTCAAACATTATGCTCTTATCACCCGCGGAGTAAATTATTCCGCTTGCTTCCAAATTTTTAGAAACTGGTTTAGTTATTGTATAATCTGTTTTTGCTACAAATTCTCGAAAACTCATTTAAATCATCTCCCTCTTTTTGAATGTTCTTGTCTTAAACTTTCTAAATAACTTTTTTCTTCAGAAGGATCAACTCTATAAGGTCTTCTTGAGGAACTTTCAACAAACCGCATTCTCTCTTCTTTATTCATTCTTGGTCCTTTTTCACCCCAAGTTCTTATTGCGTGCTGAAATTTATCATCAAATAATCCTAACTTATCAGCTACTCTACGTGCTAAAGCAGGTCGCCCAGAAATTTCAGATATTGTTTTAAAATCAAGTTGAATTCCTTTTTTCTGTGCTAACCTAGCTAGGTCTGAACCTGCCCACCAACCGACAATCGCTCCTGTTGGGCCATGATTAAACTTATGACCCACTCCAAATCCTGCGAGGGTTGTAACCGTTTTTACATCTCTTTCTGCATTTTTAAGCAAAGAAACAGCTAATCTTCTTTTTCTAACAACACTAACATATTTTTTTGGAGACACCATTTTTTGTTTAACTGCTTTAACCTTTCCTAAACCAAATTTCATAAAAAAAACCACCTTGGAAGTTACTCCCATCTATTAAATGTATTATTCTTTACCCCTAATAAGTCTAACGCTTTACCTACAATAAAGGCCTCAAGATCACTTATTTTCTTTGGTTTGTGGTAAAACGCTGGGGAAAGAGGAAATATTATTGCTCCATAAAGTGATAACTTCCAAAGGTTTTCAAGTGTCGGACCACTAAGAGGAGTTTCCCTTAGGCCAATAACAAGTGTTTTTTTGGTTTTTAGCATATTGTCAGCGCACCTAGTAATCAAAGTGCTAGTGTGTGCATGCAATATTTCAGAAACTGTTTTTATTGAAGAAGGAATTATTATCATTCCATCCACTAAAAAAGAGCTTGAAGAAATGCTTGCAGCTAAGTTTTCGTTAGAGTAGGTTTTGTAAACAAGTTTTTTCAAATCACTTACTTTCTTGTTGGTTTCTTCTTTTAGAACTTCACTAGCCCATTCACTAATAATCAAATGCACTTCAACATTCTTTGCTTTCAGTTCGCGTAAAAGTGCTATTGAATAATTTATTCCACTCGCACCAGTTATTGCTACAATTATTTTCATAAATTTCAACCCATCAATCCTTCTTCTTAAGCATCCATCTGAGAAATTATTTTTTCACACTCTTTTGGAGAATATGCTACTGGGATACCTTCATTTTTTGCTTCAATCTCAAACACTTCTCTTTTTTCGCCCCACATTGCAAGGATTGTCTTTGCTCCGATTTGTTTAGCATTTACTAATTGCTTTAATGCATCATCAATTAAAATTATTTGAGAAATCAAAACCTTTTCTTTCTCTGCTATTTCTTTAATTAAAATATCTTTTGTCTCAACATGGGGCTTTGTAAGGATTTTTTCCTCAGGAAAATTTATTTTGTGGTAATTAAGCAAAGCTAAAACTGTTTCTCTTGCTTTTGTTGTAACAATATAAGTTGAATAATCCTTTGACATTTTATTTAACAAAGAAACTACTCCTTCAAATGGAGATTGTATTTTGAACCACTCATTTGTTTGCGCCATTTTTTTTCGAGTTTGAAAAAACTTTTCCTCAAATTCTTTTCCAACTTCTTTGTTCTTAATTGCATTTTTGTCAAAATCATCTTGAGATAAAATTGAAAAATCTAATTTTGGATTTTCATTAATCATCTTTATTAAAGTGTAATTTGTTTGAGCATTTAATGAAAAAGCTCTTCCTTTAGAATATTGCTTTGCATGTTTTTTGCTTATTGTATTTTTTTTAGTCATTTCATTATAAGTTCTTGCTGAAATTAAATAACTCTCGTAAGCAGTGTCAATTATTACTCCGTCAAAATCAAAAGCAACTATAACATTTTTTGACATCATTCACCACAAACCAAATGATTTAATTTACATTTTTCAATTCAACCAATAGTTGTTTTTGTAACTTCATATCCTTTTGCTTTGATTGCTTTAGCAACTTTTTCTTGTAAATCTTTTCCAGGAGTTAAACAAATTACTAACCCGCCTCTTCCTGTGCCGGTTATTTTTGCCCCGAGTGCTCCAGCACTATTTGCAGCACTAATAATATCCTCACTTTCTTTACATGAAACATTTATTTGTCTAAGAAGAATTTGATTTTGATTCATTAGTTCTCCTAATTTTTTCAAATCGTATTCACTAATTGCTTTTTTTGCACTTGTTACAACTAAATTATAATTATCAAATATTTTTTGCATTGCATCTGGATCACTTTCTTTTTGAATCTTAACATCTCCAACAACTTCTTTTGTTAGAGCAGTTTTTCCAGTATTTCCTAGAACAATTTCAATTGGTTGTTTTATTTTAACAGGAGTAATTTGATTTTCTCCACCGGTAAGATTTTTCTTAAAATACAAAAATCCACCATATGTTGCTACAGTATTATCTATTCCGCTTGGAGTTCCACTCCCGGCAGTTTCTCCTTCAAATGCAGCTTTATTTATTTGATAATCATTCCACTTAAGTTTGTATTCATCATTTATTGCACGTGCTACTGCAACTGCACAAGCGGCGCTTGCCCCCACCCCTGATGCGCAAAATAAATTTCCATTTAAAGTAATTTTTATTTTTTCAGTTAATTGCATGTAATCAATTATTCTTCTCAAAAGTGGTTCGTATTCCCCTTTCTTTTCTTCTTTGTATCCTGTTGTTGCGGGTCTATTATCAATTAAATCGTAACCAATTTTTCCGTGTATTCTTTCAACTTGGGCTGTGGTAGTATCCCCAATTGCTGCAGGAATTCCTTCAAGTCCATAAACAACAAAGTGTTCCCCGAATAAAATTGTTTTTCCAAATCCAATTCCTCTGCCCATTTATTCCACCTTCAAATAAATAAATTATTTTAAATTTAATTTACTTTTATTTTACTTGCCTTAAATCCTTTTCCAACTAAGGAAGCAATTAATTTATCTTGGTGTTTGTCATTTTCACATAAAATAAGTGCACTTCCACCCATTCCTGCCCCAGTTATTTTTGCTCCAAATGCGCCTTCAAAATTTGATATTCTAATAATTTGATCTAGTTCAGGAGTAGATATTCCAAGTTGTTTTAAGAGTTCGTTATTTTTGTTCATTAATTTTCCAATTTCTTCTGTTCCACCGAATTGAATTTCTTTTTTTACTTTTGATACAATTGATTTGTAATCAGCGCACAAAATATCAAAGTCTTTAGGATTTTTTTCCTTAAAACTTTTTACATGCTCCACAGCTTCTTTTGATTCATGTTTTACTCCACTATCAGCTAAAACAAAATACAAAGCTTTTCCACATTTAATTGGTCGAGCTATATTTTTTCCACCTTTCAGGTCTTTTTCAAAATAAATTGTTGTTCCATATGTGGCGCAAGTGTTATCTATTCCACTTGGATCGCCGTGCGCAACTATTTCTGCTAAATGTGCAAGTTCATTTATTTTATCCTCTTTCCAACTTTGATCATATAAAACATTCATACTTCTTGCTAGAGCAACTGAAAATGCACTTGAGTATCCTAGTCCAATTCCTGAAACAAAATTTGCATTAACTATAAATTTTATTCCTTTTTTTGGTAAGTATTCATCACTGTCAAACATTGCGTGAAACATTTTGAATTTCAAGTGTTCAGGATTTTCTTTCATTGAAATTTTTTCATTAAAAACTTTGTCATCAAATACAACATCATCAGAATCTTTTACTTTTTGTGCTTCTATTTGAACGTATTTATCTATTCCTGCGGCTACTCCGGGTAGTCCATACACTACAAAGTGTTCCCCGAAGAGAATTATTTTTGCATATCCTTTTCCCATAGCAGCCATTTTTCAATCCACATCCTAAAAATAATAAAATAACAAACTCTTTTTAAAATGAAAAAGAGTTTTTTAAAAAAAAATAAGTTAGTAAATTAAAATTTTGGAATAAATTTTGTTCCGTAGTGGATGATTCCTGCTTCCCCACTTTTATAAAATTTTCTAAAAACCGCTTCTACAGACAGATCAACTTTCAAATCTTTGTAATCACAATCAACTACTTGTCCTGTCATTCTTGCACCCTCTTCCAAATCAATTATTGCAACACAATACGCGCCCATTGATTCAAAACTTTCAGGCCCAGAATGTATTTGTGTGAATGAAACTATTTTCCCTTTTCCTGAAAATTCCATTTCTGCATAATCAAAATTTCCGCAAGTACATACCCCTTTTTTCTCAAAGTAGGTTGCACCGCATTTAGTACATTTGTATCCGTTTAGTTTGTAACGGTCGTTGTAGTTTCTCCATCTAATTATCGGGCTGTCTCTAAACATAGTTTCACTTCACTTCAACACATTTTGAATTTAATATCTTTTTCTTTTTACTAATGGGGTGTTCATTTCTTTGTCTTCTCTCATTTTTTGCGCTAATTTATATCGAGGAACAAATTCTTCTTGTTTTACTTCTTCTTCTTTTGCTCTTTGGGTTCCCATTCTTCTTATTGGTCCATCTTCTCTTATTTCTGGTCTTTTACCAAACATTCCTTTTAGACCTTCTAATATTCCAGCCATATTTTCACATCCTTAAATATAATCACTTTAATCATCGCATCTTCTTAAAAACGTGTACGCAAGCAGTTGCTCCGCTTCCACCAACATTATAAGTTACACCAATTTCTGCATTTGGTACTTGTCTTTTTTCTCCAGCCCCTCTTAATTGTGTTACTGCTTCTACTGCTTGCTTTATTCCGGTGGCAGCTACTGGATGACCGCATGCTTTAAGTCCACCTGAAGTATTTACTGGGTGTTTACCATCAAAGTAAGTTTGTTTTGAAGTGTAAAGCTGAGCTGCTTCTCCTCTTTTTGCTAGTCCTAAAGCTTCTACTGCATATATTTCTGCAATTGAAAAACAATCGTGAACCTCTGCAAAGTTTACATCTTTAGCAGTTATTCCTGCTTGTTTGTATGCGCTCTCAGCGGCTAATCTTCCTGCTTTTAATTCTAAAAGTGATTCGCGTCTGGCTAGCGAAAGTGTATCTGTTGCTAAACCTGATGCAGTAATGTAAACTTCGCTATTCATTTTTTTTGCAACTTTTTCATTTGCAATTATTATTGATGCTGCTCCGTCTGTAATTGGAGAACAATCAAAAAGTGTTAATGGATCTGCAACCATTGTTGCATTCATTACTGTATCAATTGTTATTTCATTTTGAAATTGTGCGTAAGAATTTCTTGCGCCGTGATAATGATTTTTTACTGATACTTCTGCTAAAACTTCTCTAATTAATCCATATTCTTTCATGTAAGAGTTTGCTAAGAGTGCATAAAGTCCTGGAAAAGTTAATCCATTAAATCCTTCAAGCTCTTCATCACCAGCTCCCATTAATGCGGTTGTAATTTGTTCTGTGGAAACATCAGTCATTTTTTCTACACCATTTACCATTACAATATCTGCGCTTCCACTTTCAATTGCGTGTATTCCTTGTCTTAGTGCAATTGATCCGCTTGCACATGCTCCTTCTACTCGAACTGAAGGAATATTTAAATTTAAATTTTCAGTAGCCATTGCTCCAACGTGTAATTGTCCGCTTGCAATTCCGCCAATCATATTTCCAGTATACATTGCATCAATTTGTTTTGAATCAATCTTTGAATCATTTAGTGCACGCAATTGTGAATCAAGTAAAAGATCTCTTAATCCTTGATCCCATCTCTCGCCGAATTTGGTAATTCCAATTCCAAGTACTCCAATTTTCATAAGTGTCCCTCAATTTATCTTTTTACTACAAATCCTCTGTATATTGCATCTGCTTTTTTTGCATCAAGTTCTAATTGAATTAATTCAGAGGGTTTCCCTTTTTCTTCTACTCTTATTGAAACAATTTTCTTGCCTGCGGTTTTTGAAGGAAATAATTTTGTACTTTTTACTATGTCTTGAGTAAGTATTGTTTCCTTTGTTGTAGCAGGAACTACGCCTGGAGCGCTTCTAGAAAATATTCTTATTTCTTTATCACCATTTATTGCAGCAGTAACATTCTTTGCTGCAGAAATTGCTCCTCTTAATCCTCTTGAAGTAACTTTAGCTGCTTCAAACTTTGGATTCCCCATTGATAAAATTAAGTTTAAATCAAGTTTTTGCCCAAATGCTTTGTTCCCTCTGTTGGTTTCTGCGTGTTGAGGAGTACTGTATTCAGGATTGAAAACCATTCCCATTATAGTTGATTTGTCAAGTATTGTACCTGAGTAAGAGGAAACAAATATTTCTCCGTTTTTATTTACTGATAAATAAGGATATTTTTTTGACACATCTGTTATTGCTTTTCTAAGTACTGGATCTCTTGCAAGTTCTGCTGAAAGGGTATGGCCGATAATATCAAGTTTTGATCTAAGGGATCTTCTTGATTTTAAATAATCTGAAACTGTTCTTACACCAAGAATTGTAAATATAACTCCTATTGCTTTATGAACTTTAAAATCTTTTTTCATGCTTTGGAATCTTTCACTTATTTGCCCAAAATAAGCTTTTCCTAAAAGGCCTTTTGCAGCTTTTTTGTAAGCCGCTTGCGCTTCTTTTACTGATCTAGGAAGTGTTGCTTTTGAACTTAATCTTATTCTAGCCATAAAAATTACCTTTAATGTGTTTGCTCCATATTTTTTGCATACCTAGGATATGTTAAATATTCTTTTCTATTAATGTAATCATTTACTTTTCTTGCTTTATTTTGTGCGAGCAAAATTTTATCAGTTACTGTAAAAATAAATGAATCTGAACCTGATCCTGAACCGTAGGAAGTTACTAAAATTTTATCATTTGGTTTTGCAATATCTAAAACACTTGCAAGACCCAAAATTGAAGAACCTGAGTAAGTGTTTCCAATTTTTGTTACAACTAGTCCAGGAGAAATTTGTTCTTTTGTTACTCCAAATAATTTTGCAACCCTAAGTGGAAATTTTCCATTCGGCATGTGAAATACTACATACTTAAAATCACTAATTTGCATTTTTGATTTTTCAAGCATTCTTTTTGTTGCACCAACCACATGTTTAAAGTATGCGGGTTCTCCAGTAAATCTTCCTGCGTGTTGTGGATATGGTTGCATTGCTCTTCTCCAAAAATCAGGAGTATCTGTTGTGTATGAACAAGTATCAAGAAGAATTGCAACTGATTCAGAATTTTGACCAATTATAAAAGCTGCTCCACCTGCTGCTGCACTATATTCAAGTGCGTTACCTGGTTCTGCTTGTGAAGTATCTGCTCCAATACTTAAACCGTATTTAATCATTTTTGAATCAACTAACCCCGCGTTAATTTGTATTGTTGCACTTCCTGCCTTGCATGCAAATTGTGTATCAACTGCGGTGTAATTATTTCCAATATCAAGTGCTTCTCCTACAATTGAAGAAGTTGGTTTTACTGCGTAAGGGTGTGATTCACTTCCAACATAAACTGCGCCAATTTCTTTTCTATTAATTTCTGCTCGTGCTAGTGCATCTCGTGCTGCTGCAACGGCTATTGTTGCTGCATCTTCATCTTTTCCTGGAACACTTTTTTCAGTTAAACCTAATCCTTCTTTAATTGCCTCCGCATCTCCTTCTTGAGCGTGCGCAATTTCTTCAGCAGTAATTCTGTACTTTGGGATATAACTTCCCCATCCAACTATTCCAGCCATTTTTTGTTCAATCCTTTACAATACTTATTCATTTGTTAAATAAAAACCCTCTCTCCTCATTGATTCTTTTCCTAAGGGGAGGCGTATATCAATTCCTTTTAGCATTGAACTTTAAAAACCTATGCAATTAGACGAACTTGATTACGTCAATTAACGAAGATTTAATTTAATGTTTTTTATAAAAAAATTAATTTTTGAAAGAAACTAAATTCTTTCAAAAAATTATTTCTTTTCGCGTAATTGTTTTATTATTTCTTCTGCAGCTAATTGATTTATTGTTTTTGCTAAAATCATTTTTTGAGCAACTATATCAACTTCATTATCTTTTGCCCCTGATTGTGCTGCGAGTGACTTTGCGTGTAACTTCATGTGGCCAGCCTGAATCCCTGTTGTTGCTAAAGCTCTGAGTGCTGCAAAGTTTTGAGCGAGTCCCACACTTACTCCAATTCGAGCTAATTCAGAAGAAGTTTTTATCCCTAAAATTTTTAGTGACAATTGTGCCATTGGGTTTGATTTCATTGTTCCCCCAATTGTTGCAAGAACCATTGGCATCTCTATTTCTCCAACCAAATCCCCATCTTCATTTTTGTAATATTTTGTTAATGAACTATATTCGTGACCGTACGCAGCAAATGAATGTGCTCCCGCTTCTACTCCGCGAAAATCATTTCCTGTTGCTACAGCTAATGCATCTACTCCATTCATTATTCCTTTATTGTGTGTTGCGGTTCTAAATGGGGTTGCTACTGCAAATTCATAAACATCTAGTACTCTTTCAATTATTTCTTCTCCTTTCATTCCTTCCATACTTTTTTCTAAAACTTCTTTTGTCCAAATTGTACTAGCACGAGCTTTTCTATGAATTGCTAAATTAGAAATTATTCTTAACCGAACTTCCCCACCAGAAAGCGATTCAATTATTGGAGAAATTTTTTCTGTCATTGTGTTAATCGCGTTTGCTCCCATTGCATCTCGAACATCAACTAATAATTGTAGTGAAATCATTTCTCCTCGAGGAGTTTTTAGAACCTCTCCTTTCAAATCACGTGGCCCACCACCAAATTTTACTAAAATTGGATCTATTTTTATTATTTCTTCAAATAATTCTTTTTTCTTTGATAAAATTTTAATTAGTGAATCAGTTGCGTTGGGGCAATTTACTATTTGAATTAATCCTATCATTACTGGTTCATCCGCACTAGTAGTAAATCCGCTAGAAAGTTTTGCAGCGTTTGATGCAGCTGCTACTACACTAGGTTCTTCTAATGCAAATGGAATAATATAATTTTTTCCATCAATTACAAAATTTGTTGCTACTCCATAAGCAAGTGGCATTGTCCCTATTACATTTTCTATCATTCTATCAGCAATACTAAATGGAAGGGAGCCTTCTTTTGCAAGCAAAATTTTTTCTTCAGTAGTTAAGTTGAACTCTTTTGCTACAATTTCTTGTCTTTCAGATATAGTTTTTTTGTAAAATCCTTTGAATGCTTCTGTGTCCATCTTTTTCAGCTCCTTTTCAAAAACTTTTTTCTAAATTAAATTTTCCTTCCTTAACTTAAATTCCCTAACTTAACCTAAAACTAAATAATCCTATATTTTAAATATCTTTGTTTGTCATATCTCTTTTTGTAATTATTTTTGGATTATCATCTATATTTTTTATCCCCATTGCATCGTTTGCAGTTCTTTTATCTAAATATTTTATTATTGATTGAGCGGTTTTTCTTCCAGCGTCAATTGCATGTATTACTGTTTTTGGACCATGAACACAATCCCCTGCTGCAAATACATTACTTATTGTTGTTTGAAGGTTCTCATTTACTTCAATGCACCCGTTTTTCCCAGTTCGAATTGGAGCTTTGAGTGAATCTTCATCATGTTCTTGTCCTATTGCGCAAATTACTTTTGTACAAACTATTTTGCCGTTAACATGATTTGAGTATAATACTCCTTCAACAGTTTCTTTTCCTACAATTTCTTTTACTTTTGCTTGAAAAATAAATTTTACTCCTTCTTCTTTTGCTTCTTCATAATCTTTTGTTGAAACATTAGCGAATGCTTCTTTTTCGTTTGCAATTGTAATACATGTAACGTCTCCACCTAACCTTATTGCACTTCTTGCTGCATCAATTCCAACGTAACCCGCTCCAACTACTAAAACTTTTTCGTTCTTTGCAATCATTGGAATATTTGATTGGTTTATGTTAATTAAAAATTTCATCGCACTCATTACACCTTTTAGAGAAGATCCGGGTACATCAAGCAGACGGGGTTTTCCTACTCCAGTTCCAATAAATACTGCATCATATTTTTTTGAAATATTTTCTAAACCATCTTCATCAATTTTTGCATTTGGTTCAAAATCAATTCCTAGTGAGTGAAGCCCTGCTAGTTCCTTTGATACTATTTCTTTAGGAAGTCTAAATTCTGGAACTCCATATTTTATTACTCCGCCAAATGCATTTGTTCCTTCTAAGATTGTTACGTGCATTCCAATTTGTGATAAGTATGCTGCAACTGCTAAACCACTTGGGCCCGAACCAATTACTGCAATATTTTTTTTAGATAAATTATTTTTTGGAGGATAGGGAGCATTATCTCCAACAAATCTTTCTAGGCCTCCAATACAAACTGCCCCGGCGGGAGTTTTTCCTAAAATACAACTTCCTTCACATTGCTTTTCTTGTTGGCAAATTCTTCCGCAGATGCTTGGAAAAAAATTTTTTTCTCTAATAAGTAGAACTGCTTTAATTGTGTCTCCTTCTCTTAGGGCTTTTATAAATCCAGGAATATTTACTCCTGCAGGGCACCCTTTTACACAAAGAGGTTCTTTGCATTGAAGACATCTTGCCGCTTCAGTTACTGCTTGTTCTGCAGTAAATCCGATTTCAACTTCTTTAAAGCTATTTTTTCTATCCTCTAAAGCAAGTAAAGGTACATTCATTTTCTTACACCAGGTATTTTTTACTATTAATTTTTGGAATTACTACTTTGCCACTAAATTGGCAAATTTAATTTGTGGAAGTACTCCTATAAAAAGCTATCTAAAAAACGAAGTGCCTTACGACAATTGACGTTTGAAAGTACTTTTTGAGAGGGTTTTTTAAAGAAAACTTAGTCAAAAGAAAAAAACTATTAAACAATATAGTACTTCAAAAATAAATACAAAAAAACTCAAGAAAAGATTATCAATCAATGTAACGATTTAATTTAGAAATAATTAATAGTGCTAGGAAAATAACAATTCCTTAACATTTTTTCTATTTTTTTAATTTATTGTTGACACAAAAATTATTTTTTGATTAAAGAATTTATTTTTTTAAAAATCAATTTTTTAAATTTTATTAATTAGTCAAATATCTAACAATAACAATCCCTGAACCGCCGTTATATCCGCCGTTTGATTGTGAACCACCACCGCCCCCTGTCCCTGTATTTGCAGTTCCTGCACTTCCTGCTGTTGTACCTCCACCTTTACCTCCACTAACACTACCACTCCCACCAGCTCCACCTTCTCCTCCAACACCTAAACCTTGATAAGCTCCGCCTCCACCACCACAAGCATAAGTAACACTTGTTCCACTTATAGAATAACTTAATCCACTTCCTCCATCACCTGTATATCTAGTAGGACTAGATTTAGCACCTGTGCTTCCACCTGTCGACCCTGCCCCTCCTCCTCCACTCCCAACATATAGAACTCCCACAGTTGTTCCCCCATTGTTTCCTTGTCCACCCGTTCCTTGTCCTGGTGTTCTTCCTCCCTCTTGTATTCCTCCACCAGAACCCCCATTAAACCCATTACCAGATGTAGAACGACCAGCACCTCCGCCGATAGCTACTAATGAACCAAATGTAGAATTACCTCCATTTGTTCCATCATATAATCCTCCTCCATTTGTATTTCCAGTTCCACCAGTTCCAATTATTACATTTATTACACTTCCATTAATAGAATAAGAATCATAATAAATTAATCCTCCTGCACCACCACCACCACCAAATCTTGAAGAACCTCCACCTCCACCAGCAACGACTAAAACTTCAGCAGTAAGGCTACTTGGGCAAGTTAAAGTTCCACTAACTAAAAAAGTGTGAATGGTATATCCTCCAAGGTAAGTAATTGTTCCGCCGGTACAATCAATTTTTTGTTCAACTGCAACTCCGACAGGAGTTGCAACACTAGTGCAATCAAGTGGAATGTTTCCAAAGTCTGCAGTTTTAGTTAAACCGCTTGCACTAACATATTCAACTTTTACAGAATAATTTTTATTTTTACCAACACAACTAGAAATACTTTTCAACTTAAAACTTTTTTGATCGCCAGCAACAATTTGCGCAGAATAATTATAATTAATTCCATCAACAACAATTTTTGTCAAAGTCAAATTTCCAACATCAATATTTTTTATAACCAACAAACCATTCCCATCCACACCCGCAACTGAAGAACCCAAACTCAAACCACTAACACCAACCTTTTGCTTAATCTCACTAGAAGTACCAGAAACATCAGAACTATTACCAACCTGAGTAATAACCAAACCAACAACAACCAAAGAAATAACCACAACAACCGCAATAATCATCAAATACTCGATTGTCCCTTGGGCAATCGATTTTTTCGCCAACCTTTTTCCAAAAGGTTGTTCGATTGTACCCTGCGCCCTATTAATCATTAGAAAATAACACATTTAAGATATATAAAACTAATTTAA
>Ga0268276_1002265_pt1 | contig 16802 bp, 18 predicted proteins | sample saktaG_4_FD_190145 | JGI IMG/M metagenome (GOLD analysis project Ga0268276, IMG submission 190145) | Saline water microbial communities from Sakinaw Lake, British Columbia, Canada - sak_2010_1_5_45m | ecosystem: Environmental > Aquatic > Non-marine Saline and Alkaline > Saline ...
TCCAAGAGAATTTCTGGTTTAGAATTAGAGGAAAGATTTGTTCCTTTTTTAGAGGATCTTCCACTAGTGGCTAATGAGTGCGCAAAGGAGTGCGATTTTGTTTTTGTTTTTGCACTGGTTGATGATGTTGAGGATGCGCGGTTTGTTAAGCAAAAATTAGTTGATGTTGAATTGTCAACAGGTACAAGAATATTAAAAGCTATTACTGATGATGCAATTTCTGGGATGGATGAGAACGATTATGTTGAGGCTAGGGCTGAACTGGTCAAGGGGTATTCTGACACAATAGTTAATATTTTATTTAATGAAAGAGAGTTTGAGCCAAAAGACGTTGATTTTGGGTTATGATTTTTTAGAAACTAATCCCTTACTTCAAATAAGAAGTAGCTGTCTTGTTTGTTCATTGGTTTTTTTCCAAGAGCTTTTTTAAGTGAGTTATTTCTTTTTCCTGTTCAGAAATTAATTTATTTAAATTAATATTGGAAACAGTTTTTTCCTCAAGTTCTCTTTTTAAGTCATTTATTTGTTTTAAGTATTTTTCTCTGATTTTTTCTTCGATTTCAGCTTTTTTCTTTTCAAGCTCAAGTAATTGGTGAGTATAACTGTTCCTTATTGACATTGTTTCGTGTTCTACTTCAAGAGCAATATTTTTTGCAAAATCTCTTTCTTGCTTTAGTTCTTTTATAAGTTCAAGGGCTTTTCTTGAAAAGTGTTCGTGTTGTGATTCTATTTTGTCAACTTCTTGTTTTAGTTGTGAAAAACTTCCTTCCACATATTGTATTTGGGCAAAGTGTCCTTTGAGTGTTTTTGTTGCTTCGCTTACTGATTCTGAAAGTTTTTTTTCTGAATCAAATAATTCTCTTTCTATTTCCGCAATACTTTTTTCAGGAAGGTTACCGAAAAAGTTTTTCCTTTTGAGTTCGAAATGTTTTTCTTTTACCGACTTTAATTCGTTTTCTTTTTGTTCAAGCATTTCAATAAGCGCACGGGCAGTGCTTCCTTTTTTTACAAAAGTGTTTTGTTTTGCAAGCAAAAAGGTCTTTGCTCTTTCAATAGAGTGTCTTATTTTTAGTGATAGTGCAATCAATTTTTGTTGCATTGAGGAATATAGTTCAGGAACTTCAAGCTTTTCTGTTTGATTTACAAGAGTGTCCCTGATTTTTTTTGATTTCTCCATTTTTATGTTTGATTCAAGTACCGTCATTTCTCTGGAAAGTTCGCTTAAAATATCCTCAAATGTGGGCGAATTTCTTTCAAGAAGCATTTTGAATTCGCGATTTGCTTCTTCCAAATCAAGAAATATCTCTTTTAATTTGTGCGAGGCGCGCTCTAACTCAAAAACAAATCCTTCGCGACTTATTTTTGCCCAGTCATTTCTGTTTACTGTATCATGCAAAGAATTAACATTTGTTATGATTTCCTCTATTCTTTCTTCGAGCTTTGACATGTCAAAATAGTGTTTTTTCTGATTTAAATAGCTTATTGATATTCACGTTTTGGTTTTTGCTGTTGTTTTTATGGTTGTTTTTGCTGTTATTTTTGCGGTACTTAGTTCACTTTTTATTCTCTTTTAGCGTTTATGTTATTTATGTTTGAGCATAAAGGGGGGTTGGTTTTTAAGGATTTGATTATTGACCCTCATCGTTCGCCAAAACAAGACAAAGTGATTTTTACTCATGCTCATTCGGATCATGTAAAACTAAACGCTAAATCAAATTTTTTTTCTACTCCTGAAACAAGAGCGCTGATAAAGAATAGGTTTAGTAAGAGTGATAAACACAAATTTGAAGAAATTCCTTTCGGTTCAAAGAAACAATTTAATGGTTGTGAAGTTGTTTTGCGTCCTAATGGGCATATTCTTGGTTCCGCTCAAGCTGAAATTATTTCTGATGGAACAACTAATGCAGTTACTTCCGATTTTCGCTTAAAAGATTCTTTATTTTTTAAAGGAGCTGAACCGATAAAGGCCGACACACTTGTTGTTGAAACTACTTTTGGCGACCCCAAATATGTTTTTCCTAATCAGGACGATGTTGTTTCTGAAATGGTTTCTTGGATTGAAGCTAGTGCAAAAAGTGGTTTGGTTGTACTGGGGGGTTATTCTTTGGGCAAAGCACAAGAACTAACTTACATAGCTAATCAAGCGGGGTTTACTCCTCTTGTTCATGAAAAAATATTTGAATTAAATAAAATATATAATCAATTTGGGACAAATGTTGGAAAGTATGAAAAACTTGATCATAATTTAAAAGATTTTAGTGTTTTGATTATGCCTCCTCAACTTGTTGATAGGCACTTGATGGCTGTTTTGGATAATTTTGACAAGAGAAAAGTTTTTAGTGCGATGGCTACGGGTTGGGAATTTCGCGGAATGTTTAACAAAACTTTTCCTTTAAGTAATCACGCTGATTTTAATGACTTGGTTGAATATGTAAAACTTTCTGATCCGAAGTTGGTTTTAACCGATCATGGTTTTTGTGAGAGTTTTGCAAGAAAATTGAATAGATTAGGTTTTAACGCAAAACCATTACAGCAACATAATCAGCGGATTTTGGGGGAATATTAGTTCAAGGCCCTTGCGGAGCAAGGGTCTCCCATATTGGCAGTGGGCTGCCACAACATAATCAAAGGATTTTGGGGGAGTACTAATTTGCCAAAATTTTCCTTTAAAAAACCTTTTTAGTATTATTTTTATTATTGTTTTGTGTTTATTTTTGTGATTTTATGGCCAAAGTTGAAGTTACTAAGGATTTAATAAAAAAAGTTGCTGAAAATGCAAGGCTTAAACTTACTGAAGAAGAGCTGAAAAAGTTTGTTCCCCAAATAAAAGAAGTTATTGTTGATTCTTTTAGTAAGTTGGACGAGATTGATGCGACTGAAGAGCCTAGTTTTCAGCCCCTTCCTTTGAGTAATAAATTTAGAAAAGATGAGCCGAAGGGTTCAGTGAGTCAAGAGAGTGCTCTTGAAAATGTTTCTCCTAAGTTAAAAGAAAATGGTTACATTAAGGGGCCGAAGGCATTGTAATTGAAAATAGTTTTTTCATTGATTTTTTTTGGTTTGTTTTGATTGGTTTTATTTTTTTGAGTTGATTGTTGTGAAAAAAGAAGAAACTGTGAAGTTTTTTGTTGAGCAGGCAAGAAATAATTTTTCGCTTGTCGAAGAAAATTTGCATAAAATTATTGAAGAAGTTAAAGAGACACAAAAAAAAGAGCTAAATTATTTTGAAACCTTTGATGAAGAGTTTGTTTTAAAACAACTTGAAGAGTTAAAAGAAAAATCAAAAAGCAAAGATTTTGTGAAAGGAAAATTGTTTGGTGTTCCTGTTTCTGTTAAAGATGCTATTTGTGTTAAAGGGCTTGAAAGTAAAGCTGGTTCAAAGATACTCGAAGGGTATGTTCCTTTGTTTGATGCTACTGTGATTGAGAGTGTTAAGCGCGAAGGAGCAATAATTTTAGGGAAAACAACGCAGGATGAATTTGGTTTTGGGACATTTAGCACTAATACTGAAAAAATCCCGCTAAACCCTTTTGATAATTCGCGTTCTTGCGGTGGCTCAAGCGGTGGCGGTTCTGGTTTCGCAGCGTATACAAAAAATTATCACTTAAGTATTGGAGAAAGTACTGGCGGAAGTATCGCTTGTCCTGCAAGTTTTTGCGGAGTTAATGGTTTTACTCCTACTTATGGTTTGGTTTCCAGATATGGTTTGATTGATTATGCAAATAGTTTGGACAAAATTGGTTCAATTGCAAGAAATTTTGAGGACTCTGCTTTGTTGCTTGAAGTTATTTCAGGGAATGATGTGAAAGATTCAACTAACTTGGGGCACAAATTTTCTGTTGGTGAAGAGCCAATGAAAAGAATTGGAGTCATAAAAGAACTAATTGATTCTTCAGATCCTGAAGTAAAAAAAATCATTCAAGACAAAATTGTGGAATTAAAAAAGTTTTTTGTTGTTGAAGAGGTTTCTTTGCCCCTGAATTTTAAATATGCATTGTCAGTTTATTATATTATTGCGACTTGCGAGGCTTCAACAAATCTTGCAAAATTGTGCGGTTTGCGTTATGGTGTGCAAGGTAGTGTTGAAGGGAAACACTTTGATGATTACTTTTCAGAAATAAGAAGTGAAGAGTTTTCTGCAGAATCAAAAAGAAGAATAATTTTGGGGACATTTGCCAGAATGTCTGGTTATCGTGATGCGTATTATCTCAAAGCGATGCGCGTTCGTACAAAATTAATTAATGAGTTTAATTCTGCTTTCAAGAAATTTGATATTCTAATTAGCCCAACAATGCCTGTTGTTTCTCCAAGGTTTGATGAAATAGAAAAGCTCACTCCGCTCCAAAATTATTCGATGGATTTGTGCACTATTCCTGTTAATTTAGCCGGGTTGCCTCATGTTAATATTAATGCGGGTTTTTCAAGAGGGCTTCCTGTTGGCTTAATGGCAATTGCTCCTCACTTGAAAGAACAAAGACTTTACTCATTTGCAAAGGTGGTTGAATGAGCGAAACAAATCTTGATAAAGTAATGATTGGATTAGAAATTCACGCTTATCTTGATACTAAAAGTAAATTGTTTTGTTCTTGTTCGACTAGTGATGAGACTGCTGAGCCAAATTCTTTGTGTTGTAATATTTGTCTGGGTCATCCTGGGAGTAAACCTGTTCTTAACGAAAAAGCGGTTGAGCTTGCGGTGAAAATTGGTTTGGCTCTTAATTGTACTATTAACAAAGATTTTTTCTTTTCAAGAAAAACTTATTTTTATCCAGATATGAGCATGAATTATCAAATTACTCAATATGAAGTGCCTGTTGCAGAAAAAGGTTTTGTGATTCTTTCAAGTGGAAAAAAGGTTCGGATAAAAAGAGCGCACATTGAGTGGGATCCTGCTGCTTTAGTTCATCCTAATGGGATGGGCAAAAGTCAATATGTTTTAATTGATTATAATCGTTCAGGCTTTCCGCTAGTAGAAATTGTTACTCAACCTGATTTAGAAAGTCCGCGGGAAGCAAGAGAATTTCTCAACTTGTTGGAAAATATTTTAGGTTACCTAAATGTGTTAAAACCAAACACAACAATGAAATCTGATTGTAATATTTCTATTCATGGAGGGAACAGAGCTGAAATAAAAAATGTTTCTGGTTTTGCGGCTGCAGAGAAAGCTCTAACTTATGAACTTGCTAGGCAAAAAAAAGAGGTTGATTCTGGAAAAATAATTGAACAGCACACTAGGGCATTTAATGCTGATACTGGGGTAACAACCATGTTAAGAAAAAAAGAAACAGAAGACGATTATGGTTACATTTTTGACCCAGACCTTGTCAAAGTAAGTTTAGAAGAACAATACATTTCAAAGATAAAAAAAGAATTGCCTGAATTGCCCGAGGCTAAGTCAAAGAGATACCAAGTAGAGTACAAGCTACCTGAATTTGATGCGGTTGTTTTGTGCGGAAATTTTGGTTTAACAAAACTATTTGAAGAAATGGTAAAGCAGTCAGCCGACTCTATTATTTCAGCAAGGTTACTTACACGAGAATTGCTTGCCGTATTAAATCATGATTCTTTGCAACTTGGCGACGTTAAAGTTTCTGCCGGAGCTTTAGTTGAGCTGGTTGATTTGATAAAAATAGGAAAAGTTTCTGACAAAAACGCAAAGCAATCAATAATTAATTATGTAAGCGGGGACAAAACAATGCCGGTTGGGTATTTGAAAAAAAATGACTTGTTAATTTCTTCAGATATTAATCTTGAAGAAATTGTTTCAAAAGTTGTTGCTGAAAATCAGAAGGCTGTTGCCGATTACAAATCAGGGAATGAGAAGTCATTAAATTTCTTGGCAGGCCTTGTGATGCGACAGACAAAGGGTACTGCTGCTCCACAAAAAGTTCAGGAAATGCTTAGGCAAAAACTTTCGTAATTTTTTTTATCTAGTTCGTTTAATTTGATTTGTTTTTTTGGTGGTTTGTTGTTAAAGGAAATTGCATTAAAAACTTCAAAAAGATGCGAACTAAAAGACATAACGCAAAATGTTGGACGACTTTTGGTTGGTAGCGGAGTGAAAGACGGTTTGTGCGTTATTTATTGCCCCCACACAACCGCGGGGTTATTGATTAATGAGAACGCTGACCCTGATGTAAAAACTGATTTATTAAATGCGCTTGAGGCGCTGGTTCCTGCTCTAAAGTTTAAGCATTCGGAAGGGAATTCGGACGCGCATCTAAAATCGTCTCTTGTCGGAAAGTCATTAACTTTAATTGTGCGTGATGGAAAGCTTGTTTTAGGTACTTGGGATGCGATTTATTTTGCTGAATTTGACGGTCCAAGAAACAGAAAAGTGTTAATAAAAGTTATTGAGGCTTAGTAACTTCTTTTTTTAAGGTACAACTTTGTTTTTAGGGTTTTCCTCTTCGTACCAAAATCGCTTTATAATATACAAACCAATTGTTAGTTATCCTATCATCTATCCTCCTTTGTAGCGGAAAATTAGATTTATTAAGGGGTTTACCCCCTTAATTACAAAGGTGGTAATCATGTCTGTTCCATGGGAATTTTTAAGAGAACCAATGAATTTGGTTAGCGGCTTTTCAATGCCAATTAATGTGCTTTTTTTTATTGTAGCATTTTTTTTGTTTGCTATATCTTTCCTTGCTTGGAGGAAAAAACCTTCACAAAAACTTTTATTGGTTGCCAGCGCATTTGGGATCTTTTTCTTAAAATCAGTATTAATGGTTCTTGATTATTTCCTTTCGCCAGGATATTTCATGAATTATGCGGTTCAGGGCTTTTTTGATTTAGTAATTTTAGGTTTGCTGTTTATTGCAATCTTTAGAAAATAAGTGCTGGCAAAAAATTTGGTGTGATTTTGTGGATCCTAGATTAGAAGAAGCAGTTGCCTTAACTCCTCGCGACCGTGTGTATTCTGAAGTAGTGCGAAGTCCGGGGCTTCATTTTCGCGAGGTGCAGAGAAGAACTGGTTTGGCCACTGGCGCCCTACAATATCACCTTGATTATTTGAAAAAAAAGAACTTTGTTTACGAAAAAAAAGAGGGAAAATTTTCGCGTTTTTACTCGACCCAGGAAAAAAATGTTGACCCTTCTTTGATGAACTTATTGAGACAAGATCAGGTTAGAAAAATTGCTTTGATTTTGCTTCAAAAGAGAAGGGCGTCTTTACCTACTTTGAAAAAAGAAACAGGGATGAGTGTTTCTACCCTGAATTTTCATTTAAGCAAACTTGTGGTTTCCGGAATTGCTCAAAGTAAATCAATGCGTGGAAAAGAATATTTTTTCATTAAAGATAAAGAGCCTTTGATAGATGTGCTGTACTCTTATCGCGAAAGTTTTTTGGATTCACTTGTTGATAGTTTTCTTGATTTGTGGGAAAAAGAGCTTAGGTAGGGTCTTTTTTTTTAAAGGGATTTGTTAATTAATTTAGTTTTCTTTTTTTTGTTTTTATTAAGCAATTATTGGCAAAACAATAGAAATAACTGCTACTAAAATGTAAATTGCTCCAAGCGCTAGGCAAAATTTTCCAAAGTTTATTTTCTTAGCTATTTTTAATAAGAAATCAATTGTTAAGTAACCCACAATTGCTGCTGCAATTATTCCAAAAATCATTTCGGGGCTCAAAGCAGGTTGTTCTAGCAAGTTGAATGAAAGTTCTCCAAGAATTACTGTTGGGACTGAAATCAAAAAGCTTAGGTGAAATGCTTTTTCAGGAGCAAATCCTTCAAAAAGCATTATTGATGTTGTTGTTCCAGATCTACTCATCCCAGGAAGGACAGTTAATCCTTGCCCTAAGCCTAAAAATAAAGCATTTTTGTCGGTAAGCTTTGCTTCTTTGATTTTTTTCTTTGCCAATTGAAGAAACCCTGTTATTATTAAAAAAAATCCAACTACTAAGACAAAAATTGTTTGTGAATAAATAGTCAAACCGAATAGCTCAAGCGAGGATGTTTCGAGTATTTTTTTTAGTAAAATATAGTTCGGCAAGGCCATTACTCCGGTGAAAATTAATGTAATTATGATAAATCTTAAGAGTTGTTTGTTTTCTCCGCGTGCAAGTTCGGCAATTTCTTTTCGGAAGTAAATTAACGCAGCAAGAAAGGTTCCTATGTGAAGAATTATTGCGTAAGCAAAAGCGTCAGTTGTGTTCATGCCAAGTAATTGCCCTAGTATCGCAACATTTCCTTTGCTTGAGACGGGAAGCCACTCAGTTATTCCTTGAACTATTCCAAGTAATATGCTTTCAAGCACCCCTACCACAATATCATCTTCTCAAAAATAACTTTTTTCTTGTCAAATATTAGCTCTGAAAGTATTTTAAATTCAGTTAGCGCAATAGTATTGGGTTGTTGATGGTTTCTTCTTTGCTTCTTTTTAGGCACGGCGCTCTTGATACTAAAGAGAATATTTTTTGCGGATGGCTTGATATTCATTTGAACAAAAAAGGAATTAAAGAAGCAAAAATTCTTGCAAGAAAAATGCGAAAAGAAAAAATAGATTTTGCTTTTTGCTCTGATCATTTGCGGAGCAAACAATGTCTTGTCGAAGTTTTAAAATACCATAAAAAAGCAAAAGTTATTGTTGATCATCGCCTGCGTGAAAGACATTACGGCGCATTGACTGGGCATAGTAAATTAATGGCGAAAGTAATGCTTGAAGAACATTTTCAAAAAATTCATCGAGGTTATCACACTAATATTCCTTCAGGAGAGAGTTTTAATCAGGTCAGCAAAAGAGTTTTTGCTTTTATGAATGAGTTGTTGAGATTTATGCAGAAAAATAATTGCAGTGTTGCAATAAGCGCTCATAGTGCTTCTTCGCGTTTAATTCAACAGTACCTTGAGGGGCTTTTGGTAAAAGAAGCAGAAAAACTTGAGCATCATCCTGAAAAGTATAAGAAATATTTGATAACATTTATTGAATAGTTCTTTTTGATTTTTCTTTATTCTTTTTTATTTTTTTTAAAGTTTGAATCCTGCAGCAACTAAGATAGGGAAAGTAATTGTTGCTTCTCCCCAAACTTTTACAGAATTTCCATCGTGGGCAGCTTTTCCCCAACTTTTTGCTTCTTCAGGATTTGCTCCAGCGTTGCTTCCTTCTCCTTCATATCCTGTGTTTAAATAAACTGTATAATCAGCTCCTTCTCTTGTCATGCACGCATTCATTATGAAGTGTTTTGGCACGCTTCCCCCAATAATTATTGCCCCAATTTTTTCTTGTGATAAAACAAAGTCATATATGTGCTCCACTTCTTTTACCATGTCAACAGCAAAGTCAGGGTGGTCTTTTTTGAAGAAATAAAAATGATCTCCTGTTGCCCCATCATTTATTGGCTCGCACAGCAAAGGAATATTATTTTTGTATGCCCAATAAGTAAAGCTCTCTTCAGCTTTTTTTGTTCCTTCGAGTTCTTTTCCTAGTGCTTTAACAATATCAATTCCTGTTATTGGTTTTCCTAGTTTTTTGTTTTGATCATAAACCTTTTTTATTACTTCTTTGCAAAACTTTTCGTACCAAATATATCTTTCATTAGGGACAAAAATATTTCCTGTTCTATTAACCCCGCTTTTTCTCAATTGTGCGCCATCAGCTTCAAATGATCCGTGCAAAAAATTTCCGTGAGTTTTTATTATGTCTTCTTCTAGTCCACCAGTACTTGTTACAACAAAATGCACTAATTTATTTTTCACTAAATAAGTAATAATATCTCTTATTCCTGATGTGCTTATGTTTGAGGTAAAACCAAGAATTATTGTAGCTTTTTCTTTCCTCATTTTTTTTGTTAACTCAATTGCTTTTCCTAAATTTGTTGCTTGAAAACCAGTATCTTTAAATGAGTCAAAAAACTTTTTTGCCTCAAAGTTTTCGTCAAAATTATATCCTTGTATTTTTCCTTCGCCAATTTCTTTGCTTTTCTTGTACAAAGCTTTTTTTGGATTAACCTTCATAAAAATCACTTTTTTTGTTTAATTTTAATTAAAAGTGGGCAGCGGGAGATTTGAACTCCCGACCGCTCGATTATCAGTCGAGTGCTCCAACCGACTAAGCTAGCCGCCCATTACTAAAAAGTTGCTGACGGAAAGCTTTAAATTGCTACTTCCAACCAATATTTTAGTAGAGCGATTGATTATAGCCCCTTCGTCCAGTGGCCAAGGATGCAGGCCTTTGAAGCCTGAGACCCCAGTTCGAATCTGGGAGGGGCTAATTTTATTATAAAGTTTAATTCATTTTTTGTGATTTTTTATGGTTAAAGTAAAAGTTCTTGTCGCGGGTTCTATTGGTTTGGATGAAATTAGCACTCCTTTTGGTTCGGTGAAAGATGTTCCTGGTGGATCAGCTACTTTCGCTTCTTTAGCTTCTTCTATTTTTTCAAAGACAGCAATGCTTGGTTCTATTGGAAAGGACTTTCCAAAAGAAAAATTAAAAGTGTTTGAAAGTAAAGGAATTGATTTGAGCGCGTTGCAAGAAAATTCACAAAAAAGTATGCGTTGGAAAGCTCATTATGGTGTTGATGTTAATGTTGCGCACACTGATTTGTTTGAAGCTAATGCTTTAGCTGAGTTAAGACCAGAAGTGCCTGAACAATTTAAAGAACTTGATTATGCTTTTATTGGGAATTTTGATCCAGATGCCCAACTCGCTTTGCTTTCTTCGTTCAAAAAGAAGCCAAAGGTTTTTGTTTCTGACACAATGGATTATTATATTAAAAGCAAAAAAGAAAAAGTTCTTGAAGTAGTGAAAGCCGCAGATATTGCTCTAATGAATGATTCTGAAGCAAGAATGCTTTTTAACACACCAAATTTAGCAAAAGCTGCGCAAGAAATATTAAAACTTAATTCAAAGTATGCCGTAATAAAAAAAGGAGAACATGGTTGTTTGTTGTTTTCAAAAAGTACTCACTTTTCCTGTATTGGTTATCCATTAGAAAATGTGCTGGACCCTACTGGTTGTGGAGATAGTTTTGCAGGGGCATTTATAGGTTATCTTGCTTCTACTGAAGATTTTTCCGAAAAGAATTTGAGAAAAGCGATTGTTAGTGCTTCTGCTGTTGCTTCTTTTAACGCGGAATCCTTTTCGTTTGAAAGACTTTCCCAAGTTACAAAAAAAGATGTGAAAGAAAGGGTAAAAGAGTTCAAAGAATTTGCAAAATTTTGATAAATTCTTAGTAGTTTGAGGCATATCTTTATTTTTAAACATTTTGCAATTAAAAATGATTAAAGGAGGATTTATTTATGGCACTTCTAGATTTAGTAATTGGCTTGTTCGCTGTTCTTTTTCCTTTGGTAGTAATTGTCCTGATAATTTTATTAATTTCAGGAATAAGAATTATTGCCCAGTGGGAAAGAGGCGTTCGATTCAGGCTAGGTAGATATAAAGACACTTTAGAGCCCGGATTTAGGCTTATAATACCCGTATTGGATTCAGTTAGGCGCGTTGATATTAGAATAATAACTATTGATATTCAACGACAACAAGTTATCACAAGAGATAATGTTCCAATAATGATTAATGGTGTTGTTTATTTCAGAGTGACTGATCCTGCAGCCGCTATCATAAAAGTACAGGAATATGAGTACGCAATGTCACAGTATGCTCAAACAGCTCTAAGAGATGTTGTTGGAAGCAGAAACCTGGATGATGTTTTGACCGAAAGAGAAAGTATCGGAAGACAAATTGAGGAAATAGTTGACAAAGCAACAGATCCTTGGGGTATCGAAGTAACTGAAATAAAGTTACAAGATGTTGATATGCCTGAAGATTTGAAGAGATTAATGTCTAGACAAGCTAGTTCTGAAAGAGAAAAAAGAGCTAACATAATTAAGTCCGAAGGAGATAGAATGGCTGCTGATAATTTATCAAAAGCGGCTACAATAATGGCTAAAACTCCTGGAGCAATGCAGCTTAGAACTCTTCAAACAATTGATGGCTTAGGACCAACAGCAAGTAATACAGTAATAATGGCTGTGCCTGTTGATATCCTTGAACTAGTTCAAAACCTTAACAAAGCATTAGGCAAATCTAAAAAAGCAAAGAAAAATTGATTTTGTTTTGGCGGCTTTGCCGCCAAAAACTATTTTTTTCAAAAATAAACAATATTTCTCAAAATGAACAATATTTTTCAAAAACAAGCAATATTTTTCAGAAGCAAACAAGGTTTTTTAAAAACAAGCAATATTTTGTAGAAATAAACAACGTGCATCAGATATAAAAATAACAAAACAATTAGTTAGTTATGTTCTGTATGGGTTTTATTGAGGGTGCGCAAAAAGAAGCTCTTTTTGGAATAAGGAAAAATCACGGAGGTCCTTTTGGTGCTGTTATTACAAAAGGAAATAAAGTAATTGCTTCCGCCCATAATGAGGTTTTGAAAACAAATGATCCGACAATGCATGCGGAAATTAATGCGATAAGAAAAGCAACAAAAAAATTAAAAAGATTTGATTTAAGCGACTGTGTGTTGTACACTTCTTGCGAGCCCTGCCCTATGTGCTTTTCGGCAATTCATTGGGCAAGAATAAAAAAGGTTTATTATTACGCAGAACAAAGTGATGCAAAAAAAGCTGGTTTTGATGACAAGTTATTTTATGATGTTCTCAAAGGAAAAAGAAAACCTGAATTTAAGTTAGTGAAAGTAAAAATGAGCCGTCCGTTGAAAGAGTTTGACGAATGGGCTAAAAAGAGCGATAAAAAGATTTACTAATTTAGTTAAAATTACTTGTTTTTTCCTTTTGTGGGTAAGCTTTTATTGCTTTTTAGCTTTGAGGGTTATAGAGCTTACTTTAGTTTGGTGTTTTGATGAATGACGAGATTGTTGGAAAAGTTCGTCACATTATAGGGATAATTGTTTTTGATGGGGAAAGATTCTTGTTGCTTCGTCGTTGCTTGAATTGGCACGGCTGGGAATATGCTAAAGGGGGTATTGAGGAAAATGAAGGCTTTGAAGAAGCTATAAAGAGAGAACTTTTTGAAGAAACTGGTCTTAAGAAGTACGAAGTTATTGGGAAAGTTAATGAAGTAGAGTTTTTTGATAATGTCAGAAAAGGAAAAGGGCATATGTTTAATTATTTAGTCAGGGTTTCAAGCAATTCAGTGGTTAAGTTAAATAATGAGCACGTTCTTGATTCAAAGGAAGTAAGAGAACATGATGATTTTAAATGGTGTTTCCCGCAAGAAGCACTAAAAAAATTGACTCATGCTGATACAAAAAAATCTTTGAGAGAAGCAATCAAGATGCTTGGGTTAAGTTTGAAAGAAAATTGAGTTTGTGGAAATTATTTTTGGTGATAAATTATGGATTTGCCGTTTTTAGGGAAAAAAGAAGAAAAAATTGAGGACAAAGAAGAAGTTGATTCTGACGGAGATACAACTTCTGGAAAATATAACGAACCTTGCGGGGTTTGTGGAAAACAACCCACAGATAAACACTGGGCCGGGCAATACTTCCACAAAAAATGTTTTCGAAGAATGCGAAGAGCTGCGAAAGGAATGATTTGAAGTATTTATCCTAAGTGGTGTTTTTTTAGTTTTTTGATAATTTCTTTTATTTCTTTACTTTCTTCTACAGGGTATTTTTGTTTTGAATAAATTGATTTTGAATCTTCTTGTAGTTTTGGGAAGTTTTTAAAAAATCTTTTTTTTGTTTCAAAAATGCTTTCTCTTTGAATTATTCTTTCCCCTTTTTTAATAAATTGTTTTAGCATTGCTTCTCCGAGTTTTTCTGTTTCAAGTCCGATTATGTCTTTTTTCATTTTTCCATTAGAGTTATAAATTCTAAATATTTGTTTTCTTCCGGGGTAGGATTCTTTTCCTTTTGTTAATTTGGCTTTGTATTCAACTTTTCCATTAGGGTAAATTATCTCCGATATTTTGAAAACCAGTTCAAGTGCTGGTGCGTCTGTAATATTTGTTACTTCAGTTACGCAAATATAATAATCAATGGGTGCTTTTTTGTCTTCGAGTTTTTTTATTTTGTATTCTTGTAAGTTAGAAAAAGCGGTTATATTTACGTGTTTCAATCCGTTTTTGTCTAGTTCTTTTCGCATATACTTGGCGGATTTTATTATGTCTCCGCTATCAATTGGTATTCTTATTTTTTCTTGTTCTTTGCGGGTTAAATGTTTCATTTCTTCTATGAGTGTTTTGAGTCCTTTTTTCATGTTGTAAGTATCAACCATAATTGTCACCATTTGGGTTTTTGGAACAACTTCTTTGATAGCAATTTTGTATGCTTCTCTTTCTGTGTTAAAAGATTTTATTGTTGCGTGGTTTATGTTTGGTTGGAAAAAATAGTTTCCTTTATCAGCTTCTTTTGTTCTTTTGTAAAAGTTTGGTTGAATTGGACTTGCGTCTCCCGTAATAAAAGCGGCTTTTTGTCCTATAATTACTTGTTCAAACCCTTGTCCTCTTACAACCGCAACTGCTGGTGAAACTCTTTTTCCATTTGAGGCTGTTCTTACTCTTGAACCTTTTGTAATTACTCTCATGGGGTAAGAGAACGCATTAAGCGCAAGGGCTGTCATTAGGTTTACTTGCCATAGCTGTCCTGAAATTCTTATTATTGGTTCTTTTGCAAAAAAGGGGACTCCTTCTTCTATTGACCATACATCTCCATCAAATTTAAAGTTCCTGTAAAGTTCTTCTTGTTCCTTGTCAACAAGATTCATTTTTCTTAGTAACACAATATCTTCTTCGCTAAACTTAAAATTTTTTATGTGGGTAAGAAATCTATCCAGTCCGTACATTATTAAGTACCCCCAGTTTTTTGGCAAATCCCTAACAACTAAATCAAAGGTGGCTTCTTCCATTCCTTTCCCTGCTTTCATCCACATGATATTTCCAAGGAATATGTTTGCATATTCCATCATTGGGATGTCATCTTCTGAGAAAGAGAATTGGTGTGTTTCCATGTTGGTCATTTCCTTAGTAGTCACAAGTGTTTCTTTTTTACTTCATTATACATTTTTTTTAAATCCTTGCTGATTTCAACTTTGTATTTATCTTTAGCATAAATTTTCTTCAACTCTGAGGGGATTTTTTCGATTTGTTCTTTAACAATAATTTTTGTTTCTTTAAGTGGAGCCACTTCAAGAATTCTTTGTCCTTTTTTGATGTACTGTTTTAGCAAGGGTTCTCCTAGTTTCTCGTTTTCAAGTCCAATAATATCTCTTTCCATTTTTCCTTTTGCATTAAATTTTCTGAATATTTGTTTTCTTCCGGGGTAAGACTCTTTTCCTTTTGCGAGTTTCGCTTTGTACTCTATTTTTCCATTAGGGTAAATTAGTTCAGACATTTTGAACACCTGTTCAAGTATGGGAGCATCACTTACGTTCACCACTTCAGTAATACAAATATAGTATTGGATTGGGGCTTTTTGAGCTTCAAGTTTTTTAATTTTGTATTCGTCAAGGTTTGAGTAAGCCATTATCCCTATTTTTTCAAGCCCGTTTTTGTCAAGCTCTTTTCTCATATAGTTTGCTGTTTTTAGAACATTTCCGCTGTCGATTGGAATGTTTAATTTTTCCTGTTCTTTAGGTTCCACTTTTTTTATTTCTTCAATTAATGTTTTGAGTCCTTTTTTCATGTTGTAAGTATCAACCATTATTTGTAGTGCAGTGGAGTTTGGGAGTATTTTTGTAATTGCCACCCTCATCGCTTCTCTTTCATTGTTAAAGGATTTTATTGTTGCATGGTTTATGTTTGGTTGGAAAAATAGTTTGTCGTGGAGGAATTCTTTTGATTCTTTAAAGAAGTTCGGTTGAGTGGTACTAGCATCTCCTGTAATGTAGGAGGCTTTTTGGCATATTACTACTTGTTCGAATCCTTGCGAACGAACAATATTAACTCCTGGGGCTACTCTCTTTTTCCCTGCAGCAATTTTTACTCTCGCTCCTTTTGTAAGTATTCTTACTGGGTAAGAAAATGCGTTGAGTGCTAGTGCGGTAAAAAGATTTACTTGCCAAAGTGGTCCGCTCACTCGGATGATTGGTTCTCCTGCATAAAATGGAGTCCCTTCAGGAATGCTCCAAACATCTCCCGAGAACTTGAAATTTTTATAAAGTTCTTCATGTTCAGGTTCGATTAGTTTGAGTGTCTTTAATACATATGTATCTTCTTCACTGAAATGAAAACTTTGAATGTAAGCAAGGAATCTGTCCAGCCCGTACATTAATAAGAATCCCCAGTTTTTTGGCAAATCTCTAACAACTAAATCAAAGGTGGCTTCTTCCATTCCTTTTCCGCTTGAAAGCCACATAGTGTTTCCAAGAAACATGTTCCCGTACTCCATCATTGGGATGTCATCTTCCGGAAAAGAAAATTGGTGTTTTTTCATGTTTAATCCATATTAATTTTGGTCAATTCTGTTTTTAAAATGTTAACGGACTAATTTATTTATGCCTGTAAAAAGAAAAGCTTCGGTTATATCTAGCAGAGCGAAGATTAGGCGAAGAGTTTTTGTTGGAGGGTCTTTTTCTTCTCCTATTGCGCCAGAGTATTCTTGGGTCGGGGATGTTTTAGGTAGGCATAAGTTAACTCTTGTTACTGGGGGTAGGCTTGGTGCTGTAAAAGATGTCGTTGAGAAAGCGATTGGTGGAAAAGCAAAGAATGTTTCTGTTATCTTCAAAGGTTGGGACAAAAAGTTTAACCCAAAAATTTCTGGGAAAGCGGGGAATGTTGTTGTTAAAAGGAATGCTTCTGGTATAAGACCTTTTAACCAGAGATTAGGGTTGTTGCTTTCAAGCAATATAGGTGCTTATGCTTTTTTGCCACCAGAAGGTAAGGTTTTTTCAGGCACAATGC
>Ga0268276_1002266_pt1 | contig 16786 bp, 21 predicted proteins | sample saktaG_4_FD_190145 | JGI IMG/M metagenome (GOLD analysis project Ga0268276, IMG submission 190145) | Saline water microbial communities from Sakinaw Lake, British Columbia, Canada - sak_2010_1_5_45m | ecosystem: Environmental > Aquatic > Non-marine Saline and Alkaline > Saline ...
CCTAAGGTTATTATAAAAAAAATTGATGGAAAGGATTGTGAACCATTTGAAGAAATTATAGTAGATGTACCAGAAGAATTTAAAGGAACAGTTATCGAAAAATTAAGTTCTCGCGGAGCGCAATTAATACATATGGAGATGAAAGAAGGACGTTTTTTCATGCAGTTTGAAGGTCCAACCCGTGGTTTATTAGGGTATCGAAACCAATTTATTATGGATACGAAAGGAAATGGGATTTTAGCAAGTCGGGTTGTTGGATACCGTCCACACATTGGGAAAATTGCGCATAGGCAAGTTGGATCTATGATTTCTGGATTAACAGGCAAGGTATTGGCTTATGCGCTTGATAATTTGCAAACTAGAGGCGCTTTATATATTAAAGCAAATACTCAAGTATATGAGGGGATGGTAATTGGTAATACATCAAAAGGAAATCAAATGACGGTAAATCCAATTAAAGGAAAACATCTTACTAACATGCGTGCTGCTCGTAACGACGATGCGATTTATCTTTCAACTCCTAGAATAATAACTATTGAAACAGGATTAGAGATAATGGATGAAGATGAGTATTTAGAGATAACACCTAAAAGTGTTAGGTTGCGAAAGAAATATCTTACAGAATTAGATCGCGCAAGAGCGAAACGAGAAAATAAAGAATAAAAGATTTTTAGAATTTAGATTTTATTCAGTATTTAAAATAAAAAGATCGTCTTTTCTAAAGGACGGTTTTTTTAATATAATTAACATATAAAACTTTTTTTCAAAATCTGGTATAATTAAAGAGTGTAGCAAAGGTCGCTAACATTAATAAATAATTCTTAATAAATCATGACAGAAGTTGTTAAAAAAGATGGGACAAAAGAACCATTCAATCCTGAAAAAATTAAAAAATCAATTGCTGGCGCTGCTCAACAAGCTGATATTCCAGAAGAGAGAAAAGAAGAAGTAGTATATCAAGTAGCAGGAATAGTGATTCCTCTGCTGGAAGGCAGAGAGGAAATTGATGCAAGTGATATTAAGCAAGCTATTCTTAGTGAGTTAGATAGGGTTGAACCAGCTGTGGCTAGTGCTTGGAGAAAATATGAAGAAGGTAAGAGTAAAGTTGGATAAAGAAGAATGAAGGGCGCCTCAATTGGGACGCCTTTCATTTTAATTAATTTTTCAGATAATGAAAGAATTACAGATATTTTTTATAATATTGATCATTCTGGGAGGTATTTTTTTTATTTTTCAATTATCATCTAAATGGTCATTTGAAAATATTCAGCCAGAAGAAAAACTTAGTAGAGAAATAACAATTAATGAAGATTTAACAACAACAACCATTACTACGACTACAACTATTACAACGACTACAACTGTTACAACAGAATTTATAGAACCTTCTTTTGGGGTTTCATTATCAGCTACTGAACTTTATCAAGGAGATACTTTAATGATTACGGCAAAGAATGTTCCTGAGGGAGAAAAGATTATAGGAAAATTTAATGGAAAATCATTTAATTTTTTTCCAACTGAATCAAAAGGAAAATGGATAGCTCTTCTGGGAATTGATGCAAAAAAAGCTCCGGGAGAATATTCTTTATCAGTTTTTCTTTCTGATAAATTAAAAACTGAAGAAACAATAACAGTAAAAAAAAGTGACTTTTTTGTAACCAAAATTGTAATAACGCCAGAATTGGAAGAAAAAGATTTAACTTCATCAAATATATCAAACACTATTGCTACCAAAGACGGAGTTATTATTTATGAGGTTTTAGTAAAATATAGTCCAGAGGCATATTTTAATCAGAGTTTTGTTTATCCGTTAGATGAAATAATAAATGTTGGGGCTTTTGGAAATATTAGAAAAGATGGGGATATCACAATTCAGCATTTAGGAGTGGATTTGGATGCTATTGAAGGAATGCCAATATATGCGATTAATAATGGTAAAGTAGCCCTTGTTAAAGAATTGACAGTTTATGGGAATACAATAATTATAGATCATGGATTAGGAATTTATTCTTTATATCTACATCTTTCTGAGTTTAAAGTTTCAGAAGGGGAGATGATAGAAAAAGGGCAATTAATTGGGCTTGTTGGAAATACTGGTTGGTCATTAGGGCCTCATTTACATCTTTCCATAAAAGTAGACGGAGCAAGTGTTGATCCTTTGAAATTTATTGAAACAATAGCTAGTTTTTGAAATAAACTTGAAAATATAATTATTTATAGTATAATATAATCTACAATTGAATATTTAGTTATCAAGAGTGACAGGTAGAGTGCTGGCTCGTAAATCTGTTCAGCAACCATTTAAGGTGACTCCTTAAAGAAGGTGCTAAATCCAGCCCGAAAGGGAAAGATAATTGGTCGATTTTTTATTTCTTAAATAAAAAAAACAACTCTTTCTTTTTCGGGAAAGAGTTTTTAAATTTAATAAATAAAATCTATGAACATAAAAACAGCAGAATTTGTTTCGCCAAGACATCCAGATAAAATTTGTGATCAGATAGCAGATGCTATTTTAGATGCTTATTTAATAAAAGATAAATACAGCCATACGGCAATCGAAGTTATTGGCGGACATAATTTAATAGTTGTACTGGGAGAAGTTAAAAGTTCTGTAAATATTAATAAAATTCCTATAATGAAAATTATTAAATCTTTTGTTGGGGATAAATTTGATATGCAGGTTCATCTAGAAGAACAAAGTTCTGAAATTTCTAAAGGAGTAGACATGGGCGGAGCAGGTGATCAAGGTATTATGATTGGTTATGCTTGTGATGAAACAAAAAATCATATGCCTCTGGAATACGAATTAGCTAGGAATTTATGTCGCAGAATTTATCAAAAATATCCTTATGATGGAAAAACGCAAGTAACGTTAGGAGGAAATAAAGTTTTAAGAATTGTAGCCAGTTTTCAGAATACAAAAACAAAAGAATTGGAAAATTTAGTTAAATCAATCATTAAATCAAAAGAATACATTATTAATCCAGCTGGAGATTGGAAAATAGGTGGCTTTGAAGCAGACTCTGGATTAACTGGAAGGAAATTAATAGTCGATAGTTATGGTCCAAGAGTACCAGTTGGAGGGGGTTCTTTTAGTGGTAAGGATTCAACGAAGGTTGATAGAAGCGGAGCTTATATGGCTAGAAGAATTGCAGTTGATTATTTGAGGAAATATAAGGCAAAAGAGGTCTTAGTTAAATTAGCCTATGCAATTGGTCAAGAAGAACCTTTAATGAAATCAGTAATTATTGATGGCAAAGAAAAAGAAATAAAAAATTATGATCTAAAACCCAATAGCATCATAAAATCTTTAGATTTAAGAAATCCAATATATACAAAAACTAGTCAATGGGGTCATTTTGGCAATGATTTTAAATGGGATTGTTAGAATTTTGTTTTAAGATGATACGATTTGATGACTTTTATAAAATCTTAAAATCATGTAAAATATGTTTGGATGATTAATTTGAAGACAAAATTTTAACACATAGAATCAAATTCGTTTGTTTGTAAGGAAGTATCGAAAAACAAATTAAGAAATTAGTTTTATCAAAGATAAAGAAAGTTCAATTATGCAGATAACAGAGATTAGAAAGATATTAAGAAATAAATCAAGTAGAAAAGTCAGAAAAAGTGCATTAAAATTTGTGCCTACAATTGAAAAACAATATGGAGCAAAAGCGTTAGTGTTGAATGAGATTGTAAAAAAGATTAAAGAACCAGATTTTGATTTAGTTGAGAAATTATGGAAAAGCAAATATTTTGAAGAGAAATTATTAGCAAGTAAGGTTTTAGGAAAGATTTGTAAGAAGAATCCAGAAAAAACATTAAAATTGATAAAAAAGTTTAGTAAGGACATTTCAAATTGGGCAGTTTGTGATACTTTAGCTTGTCATGGCATAAGGAAAATTGTTATAATAAAACAAAAAGAGATATTTGAGATTTCAGAAGAACTTATAAAATCAAAAAATCTATGGCAAAGAAGGTTCGCTTTAGTGCTTTTAGTAAATTTTACTAAGGATAAAAATCTTAAGAAAGAAATTGAAAAAATTCTTAAAAAAGTTAAAGATGATAAAGAGCATTATGTTAAAAAAGCTATAATTTGGTTAAAAAACGAGTTAAAAAAATAAAAAGTCGAAAATTAATAAAAAATAATAAAAATATGAATAATAAAATATTGAAATTATTAAGAGAGGATCTAATTGGGGAATTAGGAGCTATTAATCAATATCAGGAGCATATTGATGATATAAACGATGATGAAGTTAAAAAAACATTAGGGCATATTAGAGATAATGAAAAAGAGCATGTTGCTGAGTTAATTAAGATAATCAGAAGATTAGATGCTACAGAGGAGGAAAAGTTTCAAAAAGAGGATCTTTAGATTGTGGGGCTGAATTTCGTAATAATCTGTTATAATGGACCTAGGATTTATAAATAAGTTTTATGAGAAAAGAAAAAGATATTAGTAGAGGTGAGATTATTATTTATCACCCAAAAAGTGGTGAAGTTGAATTAAAAGTTAAATTGGAAAAAGAAACAATTTGGTTAACACAGGCACAAATTGCTTTGCTTTTTAATATTGAAAGAAGCGTAATAACAAAACATCTACGCAATGTTTTTAATTCCAAAGAACTGAATAAAAATTCAGTATGTGCAAAAATTGCACATACTGCTATTGACGGAAAAATGTATAAAACACAATTCTATAATTTAGATGTTGTTATTTCTGTTGGTTACAGGGTGAATTCTAAAAAGGCGACACAGTTTAGAATTTGGGCAACAAGAGTCTTAAAAGAATATATTGTTCAGGGCTATACTATTAATGAAAGATGTTTATTAGAAACTCGGTCTAAGTTTAATGAATTACAGAACGCTATTGCTTTTTTACGGGAAAAATCAAGCAAGAAAACACTTAAAGGTCAAGAAAGAGAAATTTTAGATTTACTTGGTAGTTACGCCAAAACGTTAACTATTTTAGGGCAGTATGACAAAAGGAGAGTGAGGAAGCCAAAGGGTAAAGAAGCTAAGTTTGTTTTAGAATATGAGAGTTGCAGAAATATTATTGTTTTATTGAAAAAGAATTTGATGGTAGGAAAGAAAACTAGTGGTTTTTTTGGCGTTGAACCCGAAGGTAGGTTTGAAGGCATAGCTAAAAATTTATACCAGACATTTGATAAAAAAGAGTTATATAAAACGATCGAAGAAAAAGCAGCTCATTTACTTTATTTTACTATTAAAGGTCATCCATTTGTCGATGGTAATAAGCGAATTGCTTCATTTTTGTTCGTTTATTTCTTAGATAAAAACGATTATCTTTATAGAAAGAATGGAGAGAAGAAAATAAACGATAATGCTTTAGTTGCTTTAGCTCTCTTGGTTGCGGAAAGTGATCCACAAGAGAAGGATATTTTAATTAAAATAGTGATAAATCTTATAAACACTTAATACATTTTTAATTTAAAAAATAATTAACAAAGAATATGAAATTAAATAAAAAAGTAGCTTTAATAACTGGAGGTTCAAATGGTATTGGAAAAGCTATTGCTCAAAGATTTTTAAGCGAAGGGGCAAAGGTTATAATCTTTGATATTGTGAAGCCAGATTATGATGTGGATTTTTATCAGGTTGATATAACTAAAGAGGAAGAAATAAAGAAAGCGTTTCAGAAAATTGAACATTTAGATATTGTTGTTAATAATGCTGGGATATATTTTCAAGCATCTGTTGAAGAAACATCAAAAGAACAATTAGATAAAATTATCGATGTAAATTTTAAAGGAGCATATTTAATTTCTAAATACGCCCTTCCTTTAATTAAAGAAAGCAAAGGTAATATTATTAATATTTCTTCGGTTGTTGGAATTATTCCTGACTCAACGTCTCCAGCATATTCTTCCACAAAAGCAGCATTGATAATGCTTACTAAATGTATGGCTCGAGAATATGGAGCAAAAGGTGTAAGAGTAAATGCTATACTGCCAGGTCCTATAGATACCCCATTACTAAGAAGAGTTTTATCTTCTGAAGAATTAATTCAAAAGTATGCTGCGTTAAATCCTATGGGAAGAATTGGAAAACCTGAAGAAGTTGCAAACGTAGTAGCTTTCTTAGCTTCAGATGAAGCAAGCTATGTAACTGGTGGAATATATTCAGTTGATGGAGGACAATCTTGTTAAAATTATGGAAAATGATTTTGTAAAATATCTATTCTTGTTTCTTATTGGAATGTTTGGGGTTTTTATTGGTAGAAGAATGGCTATTAGGAGAATGATAAAAAAGCAATCTTCATTAGATGAAGAAGATATGGTATAGTAATAAAATAAAGATTTATATATGTCTCAATATTATAATTCACGAAGAACAAAATATTTATATGATTCTAATTTAAAAGAACCGTTTAGAATTTCACGGTCAAAAATTGACTTATTTTTAGCATGTCCGCGATGTTTTTATTTAGATAGAAAATTGGGAGTTGGACGACCTCCTGGATTTCCATTTAATTTAAATAATGCTGTTGATAGTTTACTTAAACAAGAATTTGATATTTATCGTGTTAAAGGCACAAAACATCCTTTTATGGAAACTTATAAAATTGATGCTGTTCCTTTTCAACATGAAAAACTTGAAGAATGGCGTGATGCTAGAACAAGAGGGATAACTTGTCTTCATAAACCAACAAATTTATTAATTACTGGTGGGGTTGATGATGTTTGGGTAAATTCAGAAGGAGAATTAATAATTGTTGATTATAAAGCAACATCTAAGAGTGGACAGGTGAGCTTAGATGCTGATTGGCAGATTAGCTACAAAAGACAAATGGAAATATACCAGTGGTTATTTAGGCAAAACGGATTTAAAGTTTCTAATACTGGATATTTTGTTTATTGTAATGGTAAAACAGATGTTGAAGCTTTTGATGGTAAATTAGAATTTGACGTTACTTTAATACCATATGAAGGTGATGATTGTTGGATAGAAAAAACTATTCTTAATATTCATAAATGCTTAAATAGCGATCAGATTCCAAAAGCAGACCCTGATTGCGATTATTGTGATTATGTTGAATCGGTAAAATCTAAAACAATAAAACCTGAAAACGGAAGGTTATTTTAAAAAACATGGATAAAAGAATTTTTTTAATTGGTTTAATAATTACTTTGGTTTTGGCGGGGGCTGCTGGATATTTTTTTATTACTGGGCAAGAAAAAATCACAACAGTAAAGATATTTTTTGGAAATATTAAAGAAGATCCAGAAGTTTTAGATTGTGAGAAAGTTTATTCTGTGGAAAGGGAGGTTTTTAAAAACAAAGAAATGGTCCAATCATTGGAGGAACTTTTAAAAGGACCAACTTTAGAAGAACAAGAAAAAGGATATTTAACCAATATTAATTCTGGTGTGAATATTAATAGTTTGATTGTAGAAGATAATATAGTTAAAGTTAATTTTGATGAGCAATTAGGATTTCAAGTAGGAGGGTCTTGTCGAGTACTGGCTATTCGTTCTCAAATTACTGAAACTCTAGTACAATTTTCTGAAATTAATGATGTTATAATTTCTATTAATGGTCGCATTGAAGATATTTTACAACCTTAAATATATTAATGTTAATTAAGGTCAAAGTTTTTTCTCATTCAAAAAAGCGAGGGATAATTAAAAAATCTAATGATAGTTTTGAGGTCATGGTAAAAGTGAAGCCCTTGCAAGGTCAAGCAAATAAAGAAGCAATTAAAGTATTAGCAGAATATTTTAAAATTTCAGAGTCAAAAGTAAGATTGATTAAAGGGTTTAGGCATACTAATAAAGTTTTTTCAATATCAGAAATAAAATAAATTTATGAAAAAAGAAATCAAAATTAAAAGAAAAATACATACTCCATTGCGTCGTCCGCCTAGATTAAGTAAAAAAGTACATAAATTTGGAATAAAGCCAATTAAAAAAACAAAAAGCCAGAAATAAATTAATTTAAATTTTAATAAAAATATGGCTCAATCTTTATTAGTAAGTTTTTTGTTAGCAAATCCATGGATTATCTGCTTAATTCTTCTTTGGACTTTACCTTGGAAAGGCGTAGCTCTTTGGAGAGCAGCTAGAAATGAACATAAATGGTGGTTCATTGCCTTATTGGTATTAAATACAATGGCTATTCTCGAAATTATTTACATTTTCTTTTTTAGTAAAAAGAAAGATATAACGGAAAAGAAAGAAGAAATAATAGAAACACAGGAGCAGGAAAAAATAGAAGAGTAGAAATAAATTAAAGGGCACTCTTTGCAGGGTGTCTTTTTTATTATCAATATTATTTATGTGATATAATTAAAATATGGATTTTATAGATAAAAGCAAGCCATTAGCTGATAGAATGAGGCCAGATTGTCTGGATGATTTTTTAGGTCAGGAAGAAATTATTGGTAAAGGAAAATTATTAAAGCAGGCGATTGAATCTGATAAATTACCTTCTATAATTTTTTGGGGTCCGCCAGGAAGTGGTAAAACCACTTTGGCTTATATCATTGCTAAACAAACCAAATCTGAATTTAAACGAATGAGCGCTGTTTCCAGTGGGATAAAAGATTTAAGAGAAACTGTAAAACAAGCAGAAGCAAATAAAAGATTAGGAAAAAGAACAATTTTATTTATTGATGAAATTCATCGTTGGAATAAAGCCCAACAAGATGCATTACTTCCTCATGTTGAACAAGGATTAATAACACTTATTGGAGCTACAACAGAAAATCCAAGTTTTGAAGTTATAGGGGCTTTGCTTTCCCGTTGTAGGGTTTTTGTTTTAAAGCAACTTAATAAATCTCAAATTTCAGAAATTATTAAAAGAGCATTGAAAGACAAGAAAAAAGGATTAGGTGAATTGAATATTAAGATAGATGAAAATATAATTGATACAATTTCAGATATGAGCAATGGAGACGCTAGAATTGCTCTTAATGTTCTTGAATATGCTTCCTCTATTTCAAAAAAAATTACATTAGATATTGTAAAAGATGCTTTTCAAAAATCCAATTTATTTTATGATAAAAATGGCGAGGAACATTATAATATAATTTCTGCTTTGCATAAATCAATGCGGGGATCTGATGCTAATGCTGCTTTGTATTGGCTAGCAAGAATGTTGGAAGCAGGCGAAGATCCTTTGTATGTTGCTCGCAGAATAGTTCGTTTTGCTTCTGAAGATATAGGTTTGTCTAATTCTCAAGCCTTAGAGCAAGCAGTTGCCGCTTATCAGGCATGTCATTTTATAGGAATGCCTGAATGTAATGTTATATTAGCTCAGGCAGTTGTTTATATGGCTAAATGTAAAAAATCAAATGATTTATATGTTGCTTATGAAAGAGCTGCAGAAGATGTAAGAAAATATGGAAATTTACCAGTACCTTTGCATATTCGTAATGCTCCAACAAAATTAATGGAGGATTTAAAATATGGTAAAGGATATAAATATAGTCCGGATTTTGATTATAAAGAAAATCAAGAATATTTACCAAAAGAGTTAAAAGATAAAAAGTATTTAAAATAGAGATGGACAATTTTATAAGTTAGTGTTAGAATAAAATTAGTAAGTAGCAAATTGATAATATATTTAATAAAAAAAAGGAGGTGATAGAATTGGCTCACTTGGGACATTTGAAAAGGCGGACTCAACATGAAAGATTGGGAGAAATGCCAAATAAAACTAATCTTTGGATGAAGTTATTTCCAATGCATAGGCAGAAAGCTGCAATGTTTAATAAAGCAAAGCTAGAAATAGAAAAGAGGATGGTTTTTCAAGAGAAGTCTCAGGAAATTGGTAAAAAGAGGGAACAGAAAGTTTTTTGCGCGCTTCAATCTTTAAAGAGAAAAAAGGGGATAAAAGATTTTATAAAGACAAAGAAACTTGGTTTAGCAGATTTGATAGATGGAATAGATTTTATGGTTATTTATATTGATAAAAAATATAAAGTTTTAAATTTTTCTGTTACCGGACAGAAATGGGTTGAGGAACATCAAAGAAAGCATCCAAAAATTCTGATTTTAGTTGTTTTCCTAGAAGAAAGCATAATATCTATTGAGAAGAAAATATTAGAGTTGCTCGACAAAAGTAGAAGAATTAGCAATGATTGAATAATTTTTCTAAAAAAGTAAGAGCTCTTAGTTGATAAAAGGCGGATTGTCTGATAAGCAGATAGCCGCCTTTTTTCTTTTCTGGAAAACTGATAAAATATAATAGAATGAAAAACAATTAATTAAATGGAAAAAATACAAATTAAAGCTTACGCTAAAATTAATCTTACTTTGGAAATTTTAGATAAGTTATCTAATGGTTATCATAAAATTAATTCTGTATTTCAGGCAATTGATATTTATGATACGCTTTCAATTCTTAAAACAGAAGATCGTTTTTGTTTAAATAGTTCAGTTAATTGTTGTGATAAAGAAAATTTAATAACTAAGGCGTGGGAAAAAATGAGTGATTTTGTAAAAAAAGAGCTATTATGTACAATCGATTTATTAAAAAATATTCCTGAAAGTGCTGGATTAGGCGGCGGTTCAAGTGATGCAGCGGCAACCTTAATAGGATTAAATAATCTTTTTAAATTAAATTTGAATATTAAACAACTTAGTAAAATAGGCACATCTATTGGGAGCGATGTGCCTTTTTTTATATATAACATAGGGACAGCTTTGGTTAATGGTATGGGTGAAAAGATAAAGATATCAAATAGAAAACCTTCTAATTTTTATGTTTTAGCAAAACCAAATAAGGGGATTAGTACATCTGAAATCTATTCATTATTTGATCAACACAATAAAAGTAAAAGTTTTTTTGAGTTAGTGCAAAAGATTTATCCAAGTATAAAAACTATTTATTCATACTTTTCTTTAATATCAAATGATTATGCTATGTCAGGTACGGGGCCAACAATATTTGCAGGTTTTAATTCTTACAAAGAAGCTTTAAGAGCAAAAAATAATTTTAAAGATGAAACATTCAAAGGAAATTTTTATATTTGCAAACCATCTAGAGAAACTTATAAAATTGTTTTTTAAAGATTGATAAGATATAATAGAGCTTGAAATATAAATATGTTTTTATTATATAGTTTAGTTTTTATAATTTCTTGCATCGTACTTTATTTTTCAGGCAATTGGCTAATTGATGGATTAAAAAGAATGGGTAGATTTTTGCGTTGGCGGGAATTTATTGTTGCTTTTTTTGTAATGGCTTTCGCAAGTTCTTTGCCAAATCTTTTTGTAGGAATTAGCTCAGCTCTTCATAAAGTTCCACAACTTTCTTTTGGAGATGTTGTTGGAGGTAATTTAATTGATTTGACCTTAGTTGTAGCTTTAGCTGTATTAATTGGTGGTAATGTTATTCCTACCAAGGGTAAGATTTTAGAGAGAAGTGCTCTTTTCACGACTTTTGTTGCTATTTTGCCTTTGCTTTTAATATGGGATGGTGTATTAGGAAGAGGCGATGGGTTAATACTGCTTTCTGTTTTTGTTTTTTATATTCTTTGGCTCGCTTTAAATAAAGAAAGATTTAAAGAATTTTCTGGAAATGGGGAAAAACAAATGCCAAGCATTTTAAAGGAATTCAAGTTTTTTATAAAAGATTTGGGGCTAATAATTTTATCTATAATTTTTCTTTTATTAGCAGCAGAAGGTATAGTGCAAAGCGCTAAATTTTTTGCTGTAGCTTTAAATATTTCTTTGCCTATTATTGGGATTTTGATTGTGGGATTAGGTAATACTTTGCCTGAAATTCGTTTTGCTATTGCATCAGCTAAAGAAGGGAAAACAGAAATGATTTTAGGAAATTTAATGGGTGCTGTTATTATACCTGCTACTTTGGTTTTAGGTACAGTTGCTTTAATTTGTCCAATTATAGTTCCTAATTTTACGCCTTTTGCTATTGCAAGAATTTTTTTAATAATCTCAGCAATAATCTTCTATATTTTTACAAGAAGTCACAGAAAGATCACCAAGAAAGAAGCAATAATCTTACTTTTGCTTTATGTTGCTTTTGTCATAATTGAGATTTTGATAAAATAAGATAACTTGACAAAATGGGGAGAAACATATATAATTAGGGTAGTTATGGAGAAGATTGAGTTGCACCTTTACAATTTTAAAATAAATAGAAGATAGAAAATATATATAAAGGAGGTAAAGAAAATGAGAAATCGGATTTTTTTTGGATTATTAGTATGTCTTGTTTTATTCTTGGCTTGTTTTTCATCCAGTCTTGCCTATTATAATTTTTTGTCCCCAGAAGGCAATATTTATTTAGAAGAATTGAAAGAAAAATTTAGGGAAAAGGAAATTGTTTTAAAAAAAGAAGAAGGGATGATTTGGACTGTAATTACCCCGAAAAACAGCGGAGTTGAAACTAGACAAGCAGTAAAGGAAGCAGTTTATAGCGAAGATGGGAAGTTTGAAGCAGTCTATACATTTACTGACATAATTATTAGAAATCCTCAGAGCTGGACAAGAGTTGTATGGGGATTTGCTTCAAAGTTTCATCCATATGATATTCCACGATTGCATTTTGTATTTGACAGTTAATCAAATCTATTTCAAAGGAGGTGAATTATTATGAAAAAAATTATGTTAGTTTTACTAATTTTTTTCTTTTTAAGTACTTTCTTATGTTTATCTGCTAATAGCATTGTACCTTATGAGGATTTTCTTGTTATGTGGAAACGAGCTCAATCCAATATTGAGATTAACAATCCAGGCGGGCACTCCAATATTTATACAGATACCGAAGTGATACCAGAAGACGTAGAATTAAATTTTGGTTGGATTGAAAGCGTTGGTGTTTGGGGCATAGGCTTTAATTGGTTTGAACAGGGCGTTATACCAGCGATAGGAAATGGTTATTATGATGAAGATGGTATTTATATACCTACAATCGTAGAACCATCCTCTCCAGGGGATAATTACACATATTTTCAAATTACGTTGCCACCAGATCCTGTTAATATTCCACCGGGGATGATATTTCCTAGTATTGGATTCTATACGCCAGATAATTTATAAGAAGCAAAGGAACAGAGATTTTAGAAATTTCTCTGTTCCTTTTTATTTTATTTGACAAACTATTTTTTTTGCTATATATCAATAAGCAGCAGCATTTTTTTTGCACTTTTTGATGGTATAATAAAAATATTAATTATTATGATAAGTTTAAATTAAGTAAAAAAGTAAAAAGTTTGAAAAATTAAAAAAAGAGGTGAAAAATTATGATTTTACTAAAAAATGTTAACAAAAGTTTTGGCGGGAAGATTGTTTTAAAAGAAATAAATTTGGTAATTCCTAAAAAAGGACACGTTGCTCTTGTTGGAAAGAACGGTTCAGGTAAATCGACACTCCTTAGGATAGTCGCTGGTTTATTAGAACCAGATGATGGTAAGGTTGAAAATCTTCAAGGATTAAAAATTAGTTATTTTCCTCAAGAAATTCCAGAAAATGATCAGGATCAAACAGGAGAAGAGTTCTTTAATTCATACTTGTCTGTAAGCGTGAATAAGATTTACGGAGAAATGGGTTTACTTTTTAAAAAACTTCAATTTTCTCCAGAAAAACTTAAACAAAAGATTAAAGTCTTAAGTGGTGGCGAAAAAAGTAAAATTTTGCTTATGCTTATTCTTAAATCTTCTGCAGACATCTTTTTGCTTGATGAACCGACAAATAATCTTGATTTGAGAGGGCTAGTTGTGCTGGAAGAATTTATTGATTCTAGCCAAAAAGGTTTTTTTATTGTATCACACGATAGAAAAGTATTAGATCGTTTTGTGGAAAGTGTTGTTGAAATGAATGATAAAACCAATACAGTGGAAATTTATCGCAACTGCAGCTACAGTGAATACTTACGTGAATGTAAAATGAAGGAGGAGCGAGAACTGGAAGCTTATAACAGGTATGAAAAAGAAAGGAAAAGACTTGAAAAAACAATTTTGCTCAAAAAACAAGAAGCAAAAAAAATGCAGAAAGGTTCTAAGAAACCTCGAGATAAAGATAAATTTGTTGTTGGTTTTAAAAAGGATCGTTCCAAGAAGATAGCTTCTCAAGCATTAACTATTGAAAAAAGATTAAAGCGAACTGAAGAGATAAATCGCCCTTATCAACCTCTTCCTCTTAATTTGGGATTTGATTTAACAGAAAGAAGCGGTAACATTGTTTTTCGTCTTGAAAAAGCGAAGGTGAATTATAGTAATTTTTCTGTTGGTCCTGTAGATCTTGAAATTCATTATGGAGACCGAGTTGTTATTTTAGGACCGAATGGAGAAGGTAAGACTACCTTATTAAAGCTTTTAATGAGAGAAATTAAACCAAGTAGCGGATTTAATTATATTGGTTCTCGGGTGAATATAGGATATCTTTCTCAGGAAATACGTTTTGACAACCAAGAGAAAATTTTGGGCTGGTTTTTAAAAAACACTCAAATAGATGAAACAAATGTTCGGCGAATCCTTGCTCGATTTGGTTTTTTGCAAGAAGAAGTGTATTCAAAGATTGGGAGAGTGAGTCCTGGACAACGTTCACGCCTTATCTTGGCTTCACTCATGGCTCGCAAAATTAATTGTTTGATTCTTGATGAACCCAGCAATCACTTAGACCTTGAAGTTCTTGATCGTTTAGAAGGGGCGCTTAAGATGTTTCCTGGCACTATTGTTATGGTAAGCCATGATCGTTATTTAATTGATCAAATTGGCATTACAAAAACTTACCTTATTGAGAAAGGAAAGATCAATCCTCTTTTAGATTATCATGAATATCAAAGACGAATCCTTGGTGATTGACAAACTTTTTTGTTATAATAGATATGCTGTCGTTTTGAGAAGCTTGCTTCAAAAAGACGACAGCATTTTTTTATACCTTAAAATTATGTTAATTAACATGAAAATAGACTATATTTCTAAAAATATAGTATAATAAAACATAGTAAAATTATGAAGTTAAATTTTATAATCAACGAAGATTATCTCATTACCCATACTCTTTCCAGTACTGCTCCAGACAGATTTTCTTCTAAAAAACATAAGGAAGACATAGTTTCATTTCAGAATTTTGCTTGGAAAAAATCAAAGAAATGCTATAACTTTCTTGCCGAAAGGGTTTATCCTGAAGATTTTCTATACTTAAAATCTATAAAATCTGTAGCTAGAGAGTTACCTAAATTTTTATTAGCGCTTAAGAAAAATAAGTATTATAAAAAGATCTTGATGCAAACAAAAGATTATTTGGATTTTTGTGAAAAACAATGGAATAACAATTATCAACGCACGAGTAAAATTATCAAAGAATTAACAGAATTTAATCTTAATAAAAAATTTACAGTTTACATTACTCACCCAAGTTTAAAAAATGATTGTTGTATAGAAAATGACAAGATTGTGTGGGGGCATAACGAAGATTGGCCTAATTATTCAACCGTATATCTTTGGCATGAAATATTACACTCATATTTCAGGTCTGCTAATGTTAAATTGAGCAATAAAAATATAGAACATTCTATCATACAACTTATTGCAGATAATGAATTGAGGATTAGAGTAAATGGTGGAAAGTATCCACCTTTTAAGGGACATTCAAAACTTTTCCCCTCAATGAGAAAAATATCACCTTATTGGAAAAAATATCTTAAATCTGAGAAGAAAGATGTACTGAAGTTTCGAAATATGCTCATAAAATTAGAAAAAAGTTAGAAAAGGACTAGATTTATCTGAATTCTATTCCAAAGTGCAACATTTTGTTTTCTGATTAAAGACTTCATAAGGGGTTGACAAAATATTTTACTTTGCTATAATGGAGATGCCGTTGTTTTGAGGAGCTTGCTCCAATGAACAGCGGCATTTTTTTTTGAAGATTTTGATGGTATAATAAAATATAGAAATAATTAAAAAAATAAAATATTAATTAATATGATTAGCTTAAATCAAGTCAAAAAGAATAAACAGATATTAGAATTTATTAAACAATCAGATGAATCTTTAATAGCAGCAGGATATACGGAGCATAGTTTGTCTCATGCTAAGATAGTTTCTATTAGGGCAATGGAGATTGCTAAGGAAATTGGTTTTTCAAAAGAACAACAGGAATTATCAGCTATTGCCGGTTTTTGTCATGATATGGGTAATTTTTTAAGTAGAAGTCATCATCATTATTTTGGTGCTTTATTATTCCATCAGGTGTTTAATCAAGACTTTACTCCGGAGGAATTAGTAATAATTATGAATGCTATTTCTAATCATGATAAAGATGAAATGAATTTTTCTAATATTATTACAGCAGTTCTTGTTTTGGCCGATAAAACAGATGTACGTCGTTCAAGAGTGGTTAATAAAAAACCAAAGGAAATAAAGGAAGATATTCATGATAGGGTTAATTTTGCGACAAAAATATCGAGAGTAAGAATTAATAAAAAGAAAAAATTAATTACTTTAATTCTTAAAATTGATACGAGCTTTGTTCCAATAATTGAATACTTTGAAATCTTTACTGATAGAATGGTTTATTGCAGAAAAGCGGCAAAGTTTTTAGGGTATAAATTTGGTTTGATTATTAATAATTTTAAATTACTTTAATCTTAAAACGAAATGGCAAATTTATTTATTGTTGCCACCCCGATAGGAAACTTAGAAGATATTTCTTTACGGGCGCTTCGTATTTTAAAAGAAGTTGATATAATATTGTGTGAAGATACTAGAGTAACAAGAAAGTTATTATTGCGTTATGATATTAAAACTCCAGTTTTAAGTTATCATCAGCATTCACAATTGAAA
>Ga0268276_1002267_pt1 | contig 16784 bp, 17 predicted proteins | sample saktaG_4_FD_190145 | JGI IMG/M metagenome (GOLD analysis project Ga0268276, IMG submission 190145) | Saline water microbial communities from Sakinaw Lake, British Columbia, Canada - sak_2010_1_5_45m | ecosystem: Environmental > Aquatic > Non-marine Saline and Alkaline > Saline ...
TGAAATTAAATTAAAATATAAGAAAGACAAGCCATTGATTAAGGCTATAAGAAAAATTAGTAAACCAGGTCGTCGAGTTTATATTAAAAAAGATGAAATAAAGCCAATCAGACAAGGGTTCGGCATGTCTGTTATTTCTACTTCTCAAGGATTAATGACTAATAATGAAGCAAAGAAAAAAGGATTGGGCGGAGAAGTGCTTTGTGAAATTTGGTAATATTATGAGTAGAATAGGAAAACAATTAATTATAATTCCAGATAACGTAGAGGTTAGTATTGATAATGGCGAAATTAAAGTTAAGGGTCCAAAGGGAGAATTATTTCAAAAAATTCCATATGAAATTGAAGTTATAATTAAAGATAAACAAATTACAATTAATCCCAAGAATAAAACAAAAAATTCTTCAGCTCTTTGGGGTTTATTAAGAACTTTAATTTTTAATATGATAGAAGGTGTTGTTAATGGATATGAAAAACAATTAGAGATTGAAGGAGTTGGTTATAGGGCAGTTGTTGAAGGTAACAGACTTGTTTTAAGTCTTGGTTTTTCTCATCCAATTAATATAGATGCTCCTAATGGAATTGAATTTAAGGTAGAAAAGAACTTGATTACAGTTTCTGGTTTTGACAAACAATTAGTTGGTCAGATATCAGCAGACATTAGATCCAAACGTAAGCCTGAGCCATATAAAGGGAAAGGAATCCATTATTTAGGAGAAGTTATTAGAAGAAAATCTGGCAAAAAAGCTGTTGGAAGTGAATAAAAAAATATGTTAGAAAAACAACGAAAAAAATATAGACGACATTATAGAATTAGAGCAAAAATAATTGGAAGTGAAAAACGTCCACGACTTTCTGTTTTTCGAAGTAATCAACATATTTATGCTCAATTAATTGACGATGAAAAAGGTAAAACATTAGTTAGTGTTAATGATCTAAAATTGAAAAAGAATATAAAAAAGATGGAAATGTCTAGTGAGATCGGTAAATTAATTGCTGAAAAAGCATTAGAAAAGAAAATAAAAGAAGTTGTTTTCGATCGTAGTGGATATAAATACCATGGTAGAATTAAGGCAGTAGCCGAAGCAGCACGTAAAGGAGGATTAAAATTTTAAATATGTTTAATCAAAATTCACAAAAAGGAAATAGAAAACCTCTTCCAGAGAGGGAATACGAACAAAAATTACTTGACATTGCTCGTGTTGTTAGGGTTGTAGCTGGTGGTCGTCGATTTAGGTTTAGAGCAACAGTAGTTATTGGCGATAAAAAAGGTAAAGTTGGAGTTGGTGTATCTAAGGGGCAGGACGTTAGCTTATCTGTTGAAAAAGCTGTTGAAGATGCTAAAAAACATTTAATTAGAGTTAAAATAATAGATGGAACTATCCCTCATGAAGTATATGCCAAATTTAATACTGCTAAAGTCTTATTGAAACCAGGTATTCAAGGCAGAGGTATTGTAGCTGGTGGTGCAGTTCGTGTTATTTGTGATTTGGCTGGTATCGAAAATCTTTCAGGAAAGATTCTAGGAAAGACAAAGAATAAATTAAATAATGCCAGAGCTACAATTAAGGCATTAAAAGAACTATAATTATGCAATTATATCAATTAAAACCTAATCACAAGAAAAAGGATCGTAAACGAGTTGGCCGAGGAGGAAAGAAAGGTACTTATTCTGGTAAGGGAATAAAAGGACAAAAATCTAGAGCAGGTAGAAAGCCTAGGGTTGGTTTTGCTGGTGGAGATACTACTATGATCGAACGTCTACCTAAAAGAAGAGGTTTGTCTGGTAGGTTAAATATAAGGAGAGGAGTAAAAACAGCCAGAATAACAGATGGTCCAATAATTTTAGATTTAAAGAATATTGAAAAGAAATTTAAAAAATCAGAAATAGTTTCTCCTAAAAGCTTGTTTGAAAAAGGATTAGTTAGTAAAATAAGAAGAAGTATTCCTAAAATTAAGATTTTAGGTGAATCAAAAAAGGAATTAAAGTTTAAAGGGGTTATATTAACTAAAAAGCTTCAAGAGAAAAATAAGAAATCTTAATATTATTTATGAATTGGTTAAAAAAGGTTATACAAATTTTTAAAATCAAAGATTTACGCAAAAAGATATTTTTTGTTTTTATGATTTTAGTAATTTTCCGAATTGCTGCTAATATTCCCGTACCAGGAATTGACGCTGAACGTTTAAGTCAATTTTTTAGCAATAACCAATTATTTGGTTTATTAAATATTTTTACTGGTGGTGCAATGAGCAATCTTTCAATTATAATGCTTGGTTTAGGTCCATACATTACTGCTACCATTATTATGCAACTCCTAACTATGATTTTCCCTCAACTAGAAGCATTATATAAAGAAGAAGGAGATAAGGGACGACAGAAATTTAATCAATATGGAAGAATATTAACAGTTCCTTTGGCAGCTCTCCAGTCCTATGCCATGTTGACCATTTTAAGCCGGCAAGGCATTTTAGATATGCTTTCAAGTGTTCAATGGATGACTTCTATCACTGTAATTACAGCTGGTGCTGTATTTTTAATGTGGTTAGGTGAATTAATCTCTGAAAAAGGAATTGGAAACGGAATCTCTTTATTAATTTTTGCTGGAATTGTTTCAGGTGTTCCTCTCTCTATTAGAGAGTTAGTAGTAACTTATACTCCTTCAAAAATTCCTTCTTATTTAGCTTTTCTTGTATTGGCTTTAGTTATTACAATTAGTGTAGTAATTATTACCGAAGGACGACGTAATATTCCCGTTTCTTACGCTAAGAGAATACGTGGTAACAGAGTTTATGGTGGTGTTTCTACTTATTTACCTCTTAATGTTAATCCAGCTGGTGTAATCCCAATTATTTTTGCTCTTTCAATAATGCTTTTCCCAGGTATGGTAGCTAACTTTTTTAGTACTTCTAGTGTTGGTTGGTTATCTAGTATGGCTCAAGGAATTGGAAAATTATTTGAGAATGTTTGGTTTTATGGTGTTGCATATTTTCTTTTAGTTGTCTTATTTACATATTTTTATACAGCAGTTACTTTTGATCCTAAAAACATAGCTAGTAATTTACAAAAAAGTGGTGGTTTTATCCCTGGGATTAGACCAGGTAAGTCAACTTCTGATTTTTTATATTTTATTCTTAATCGTGTATTGTTATTCGGAGCTATTTTCTTAGGTACAATTGCGGTTTTGCCTTCAATTGTACAAGGATCAACTGGTATTACTGCCTTTGGATTTGCTATTGGTGGTACTGCTCTCTTGATTGTTGTTTCTGTGGTTTTAGAAACTATGCGACAAATTAATTCTCAATTAACCATGAGAGATTATGAGGGACTTTAATTTATGGCAGATAAACAACCTAAAATCATTATTCTTTTTGGTAGGTCTGGTTGTGGAAAAGGAACTCAGGCAAAGCTTTTAATTAATGAGTTTGGTTTTGAGTATTTAAGTAGTGGTGACTTATTAAGAGAAAGAAGCACAAAAGACAATTTTACTGGAAAAAAATTAAAAAAAGTTGTAACAAGAGGAAAAAGAGTTCCTTCTCCAATTATGTTTAATATCTTAGCAGAAGAAATAGGAAAAATGAAAGAAAAGATAGATAATAATGGTGTCGTTATTGATGGTAGTCCTCGTTCATTAATAGAAGCGAAATTAATTGATGATATTTTTAAATGGTATGAATGGGAAAATGTAAAAGTGATTTTACTTGATATTTCTGAGCAAGAAGCATTTGATAGATTAACTAAACGTCGAATTTGTAAAGAATGCAATCGTTTAATTCCTTGGGTAGGAGATTTTAAAAGCATAAAAGAATGTGATAAGTGTGGTGGAGAATTAATTACTAGAGTTGATGATAAACCAGAAGCAATCAATGCTAGATTAGAATATTTTAACAAAGATGTTCAGCCAGCTGTTGATTATTATGAAAATCAAGATAGATTAATTAAAATTGATGGAGATAAACCAATTGAAGAAGTTTATGATAATATTAAAAAAAGAATTTAATGATTTCTATTAAAACAATAGAAGAAATTAAAATAATGACTCAAGCAGGTCAGATTCTTTCTAAAATTATGAAAGAATTAAAAGCTAAAGTTGAGCCCGGTGTAACTACCAACGAATTAAATAAGCTTGCAGAAGAGCTTATTTTCAGTTTTGGTGCTGAGCCTGCGTTTAAGGGATATCGTGGTTTTCCATCTGCTTTATGTACTTCAATTAACGAACAGATTGTTCACGCTGTACCATCAGATAGAATATTAAAAGAAGGCGATATTTTAAGTTTGGACCTAGGAATTGTTTATAATGGATTTAATTCTGATATGGCAATAACATTACCAATCGGTTCTATTGATCCAGAAACAAACCGTTTAATAAAAGTAACAAAAAAAGCTCTCAAAAGAGCAATTGCTAGAACAAAGTCAGGTAAAACAATTGGTGATATTGGGCATGCTGTTCAAGGGTATATAGAAGGACAGGGCTTTCAAGTAATTAGAGATCTTTGTGGCCATGGAATTGGTAGACAGCTTCATGAAAGTCCTGATGTTCCTAATTTTGGACAACGTCATAAAGGAGAGTTGTTAAAGTCAGGAATGGTTTTAGCTATTGAACCAATGACCGTTATTGGTCAACCGAAAATAAAAAAAGGCCCAGATGGCTTTTGTTATCAGACAGCTGACAATAGTTTATCAGCTCATTTTGAACATACTATTGCTATAAACGAAAAAGGTCCGAGAATATTGACTAAATGATTATTTCTTCTTCTTAATTTCTTCTTTAATCTTTTCAATAAATTTATTTATTTTCATAGTACCTATATCTCCGTCTTTTCTATTTCTTACAGCAACTAATTCGTCTTTTTGTTCTTTTTCTCCTACAATTAAAAGATAAGGAATCTTCTGAAGTTCGCCTTCACGGATTTTTTTACCTAATGTTTCGTTGTTATCATTTAATTCAACTCTAATTCCTTCTTCATTGAGTTGTTTTTTTATTTCTTCTCCATATTTATTAAATTTTTCACTAACAGGAATAATTTGTGCTTGAACAGGAGACAACCAAGAAGGAAAAGCTCCGGCATATTGTTCGATCAAAAAGGCCATAGTTCTTTCTATACAACCAATAGAAGAACGATGAATTACCATAGGTCTTTGTTTCTTTCCTTTTTCGTCTGTGTAAGTTAGATCAAATTTTTCTGGTAAATCAAAATCTATTTGAACTGTGAAAGCAGTTTCTTCTTTGCCATTAATATTTTTCATTTGGATATCTAGTTTTGGACCATAAAAAGCAGCTTCTCCTTCTTCTTCGGAATACTTAAGCTTTAGTTTATCTAGTATCTTTTTCATTTGTTTCTGTGTTTCTCTCCATTCATTTGGTTTGTCAGCATATTTCTTTTTATTCTTAGGATCCCATTTAGAAAATCTATATCCATAATCTTTGATACCTAATGTTTTCATGGAATATTGAATAAGCTCTAAAACTTCTTTGAATTCTTTTTCAATTTGATCTGGTCGACAAATAATATGAGCATCAGCTAAAGAAAATACCATTACTCTCATTAGTCCGGATATTTCTCCAGATTGTTCTTTTCTATATTGTTTGGCAATTTCAGAATATCTTAAAGGAAGTTCTCTATAGCTTCTTGGTCTAGAAATATAAATCATGAATTGATGAGGGCAAGTCATTGGACGAAGAACATATTCTTCACCATCAATATTCATTGGTGGATACATGCTTTCTTTATAGTGTTGCCAATGTCCTGATTTTTTATAAAGTTCTACTTTAGCTAAATCAGGAGTATAAGTTCTTAGATATCCTCTTTTTGTTTCTTCTTCAATAATAAATTTTTCTAATTCATATCTGATTATCGCTCCCTTAGGTGTTAAAAGAGGAAGTCCTTTGCCAACTAAATCAGAAAATATAAATAAATCTAATTCTTTACCGATTTTTCGATGATCTCTTTTTTCTGCTTCTCTTTGTCGTTCTAAATATTCATTTAATTCTTTTTTTGTATTAAAAGCTACGCCATAAACTCTTTGAAGCATTTTATTTTTTTCACTTCCCTTCCAATAGGCACCGGCTAGGGAAGTTAGTTTAAAAGCATCAAATCTAATCTCTTTAGTAGATTTAACATGGGGTCCTTTGCATAAATCAACAAAATCACCGGTTGTATAAATGGTTACTTTCTTAACTTTTTCTTTTTCTAAATCTTTAATTAATTCTACTTTGTAAGGTTGTTTAAGTTTTTTGAATAATTCAATTGCTTTTTTTATTTCTAATTCTTTTTTTTCAAATTTTAAATCTTTTTTAATTAATTCTTTCATTTCTTTCTCAATTTTAGGTAAGTCTTCTGGTGTTATGCTTTTAGAAAGATCTAAATCATAATAGAATCCATTTTCTATTGTTGGTCCAATGGCAAACTTAACTTCTTTAAAAAGCTTTTGAATTGCAGCTGCAGCAATATGTGAAATTGAATGTCTAATAATATCTATATTCATTCTAATATCTTAACACTCTCGCAAATAATTTTCAAATTTCCATCGCGATCACTTAGCCGACCACTGACTAATACTATTTTTTCTTCTTGCCAAACAGTAGCAGTTTGTTCAAGTATACTAGGGAATACTAATGCTTCTATTCTTCCTGTCATATCTTCTAGTTCAACAAAAAGCATTGGCTGTCCATTTCTCGTGTTAACTTTTTGAATTTTATTAATTATACCACCAATTTTTATTCTACGACCAACTTCTTTTTTAGAAAGAGCTTGGCAAGGATATGTAATTTTTGCTAATTTCTTTTGATAATCCTTTAATGGATGTTCAGAAACGTATAGGCCTAATAATTCTTTTTCCCAACTAAGAACTTCTTTTTTATCAGCTGGCTCAATTTCAGGTAATTTTAATAATGGGGTTTCTATTTTTATTTGATCACTGAATAAACTTATCTGACCATTTTTCTTTGCTTTTTGAATTTCTCTAGTTAAACTTAATATTCGTTCAGTTCCTGCCAGAAGTTGATTTCTTTCGCCAAGGATATCTAAAGCTCCACATTTAATTAAACTTTCTAATGATTTTTTATTTAAATCTTTGGATTCAACACGCTCAACAAAATTAGCGATTGATTTATAAACTCCATTTTTTTTCCTTTCTTCAACAATTGCTTCAACTACATTATGTCCGACATTTTTAACTGCATTAAGACCAAAATGAATAATTTTTTCTCCTGCTTTACTAAAATTCTTATCACTTTCATTTATATTAGGTGGTAAAACCTTAAGATTCATCTTTTTGCATTCATCAATTAAAAGAGCAACTCTTTCAATGTCGTTTTGTTCTGATGTCATTAATGCGGCCATAAACTCAGTAGGGTAGTGCGCCTTAAGATAAGCTGTTTGATAGCCAATAAGGGCATAACAAGCGCTGTGCGACCTATTAAATCCATATTGAGCAAAAGGTTCAATAGTTTGCCAGATTCTTTTAGCAATAGTTGAATCAATCTTGTTTTTAATCATGCCATCAATCATTTTATCTTTTTGTTCATCAAGAAGTTTTTTAATTTTTTTACCAACTGCTTTTCTAAGAACATCCGCTTCTGAAAGAGTAAATCCTGCTAAGTCACGAGCAATTCTCATTAATTGTTCTTGATAAACCATAATTCCATATGTATTTTCTAAAATAGGTTTTAATTTTGGATGTAAATATTTAACTTCTTTTAATCCATGTTTTCTAGCGATAAAATCTGGAATAAATTCTATTGGTCCAGGACGATAAAGAGCAACCATAGCAATAATATCTTCAAAAACGTTTGGTTTAAGTTCTTTAAGATTTTTTTTCATTCCTCCTGATTCTAATTGAAAAACGCCTGTTGTATTAGCTTGTTGAAATAATTCAAATGTTTTTTTATCATCTAAAGGCAATTTTGTTAAATCAATTTTTTCCTTAATAGAATTAAGGGTATTTTGAATTACTGTTAGTGTTTTAAGTCCTAAAAAGTCCATTTTTAATAATCCAAGAGCTTCAATGGAGTGCATTTCGTATTGAGTAACAATTGTTTCGTTGTTTTGAGTTGGATGTTGGCAAGGGATGGTAAGATTAAGAGGGTCTTTTGTAATAACAACACCACAAGCATGGGTTGAAGCATGACGAGCTACACCTTCTAATTTCATAGCCATATTGATTAACTTTTTTGTATTTTCGTCTGATTCATATGCCTGATGAAGCTCTGGTGATTCATTAATTGCTTTTTCTAAATTAGAACCAAATGGTATCATTTTAGCTATTTGATCGCAAAAATTATATGAATAATCAAGAGCTCGTCCAACGTCACGAATAGCTGCTCTAGCAGCCATAGTTCCAAATGTAATAATTTGAGCTACATGATCGTGACCATATTTTTTAGAAACATATTCAATAACTTCATCTCTTCTGTCGTCTGCAAAGTCTAAATCAATATCTGGCATGCTAATACGTTCAGGATTTAAAAATCTTTCAAAAAGCAAGTCGTATTCTAAAGGATCAATCTCTGTAATGCCTATAAGATAAGAAATTATTGATCCAGCTGCACTACCTCGTCCTGGTCCACAAACAATATTTTTAGATTTAGCCCAATTAATAAAATCTTGAACAATTAAAAAGTAAGAAGCAAATCCGGTCTCTTTAATAACGCCTAATTCATAATCAAGCCGTTCTAATATTTCATTTAAAGGTTTATTAAATTGACGTTTTTTTAATCCTTGTTCACATAGTTCTTTTAAATATTCGTTAGAATTTTTATTACCTGGGACTTCAAAGTGAGGAAGATAAATTTTATCAAGTTTAAATTGAAAGTTACATTGTTCAACAATTTTTTGTGTGTTTTCAATTGCTTCGGGAACGCTCTTAAAATTTTTAATCATTTGTTCAGTTGATCGTAAAGAGAAATCATCTTCTTTCATTGTTATTCTTTCTTGATCGTCAACTTTTTTATCTGTTTGAATGCTCATTAATATATCTTGTGCTTCAGAATCATCTGGTTTAACATAATGAACATCATTAGTGGCAACTAATGGGATCTTATTCTTTTGAGCTATTTTAATTATTTCCTTATTAACCTTTGCTTGTTTTAATAGCCCAGGATGATGTTGAATTTCTAAATAAAAATTACCATGACCAAAAATATCATGGTATTCTAATGCAATTTTTTCTGCTTTATCTAGGTTGCCAGCAATAATAGCTTGAGGGATTTCTCCAGCTAAACAAGCTGACATGCCAATTAATCCATCACTATGTTTTCTAAGTAATTCTTTATCAATTCTTGGTTTGTAATAGAATCCTTCCAAATACGACTTTGTTGTTAGTTTAACTAAATTGCGATAACCTTTTTTATTTTTAACTAAAATAATTAAATGATGACGCTTATTATCAACATTGGGTTGTTTTTCATACATTCTATTAGGAGTAACATACATTTCATTTCCAAGAATGGGTTTAATGCCTCTTTTTTTTGCTTCTCTATAGAACTCAACTATTCCATACATAGAACCATGATCAGTTAGTGCAATAGAAGACATTTTTAATTCTTGGCAAGCATCTAAAATCTGGCCTATTTTGGCCATACCATCTAAGAGAGAGTAATGCGAGTGAACGTGTAGATGTGTAAATTTCATAATTTGATTATATCATCTTTAATACTTATAGCAAATTAACTTGAAATCATGCTTTTAAACAGCTATACTACATATATATGGACAAAAAAGAAGCTAAAAAACGAATAGCCAAATTAAGACAAGTTGTTAATCATCATAACTATTTATATCATGTTTTAGATACACCAGAAATCAATGATGCGGCTTTTGACTCTCTAAAACACGAACTTTTTAATTTAGAAGAACAATATCCTGATTTAATTACTTTAGATTCACCAACTCAAAGAGTTAGTGGTCGAGCATTAAATAAGTTTAAAAAAATTAAGCATAAAAAGAGAATGCTTTCTTTAGAAGATATTTTTTATCAAGAAGAGTTTGAAGCATGGCAAGAAAGAATTCAGAAATTAGTTCCTTTGCAAAAATTAGATTATTTTGCTGAATTAAAAATAGATGGGTTTGCTATTACTTTGATTTATAAGGATGGAATTTTTATCCAAGGAGCTACTAGGGGAGATAGTAAAATTGGTGAAGATGTTACTCAAAATTTAAAAACTATTAAATCAATTCCTTTAAAATTAGAAATTCGTCAATCATTTCCTAATAAGGAAATAGATAAAAGGGCTAAAGATTCTTTAAAAAAGGGCGAGATAGAAGTCAGAGGTGAAGTATATATGACTAAATCTGTTTTTAAAAAGATAAACGAAGAGAGAAAGAAAAATAATTTACCTCTTTATGCTAATCCACGTAATACTGCAGCTGGTAGCATCCGCCAACTTAATTCAAGGATTGCAGCTTCTCGTCAATTGGATTTCTTGGGCTATGATTTAGTAACTGATTTAGGACAAAAAACGCATGAACAAGAACATCAGATTTTACGTGCATTAGGATTTAAAACAAGCAAAGAAAAATATTTAGATAGCATGGAAAAGATAGTTAAATTTCGAAAAGAAATTAATTCTATTAGAAATAGATTGGCTTATCAGATTGATGGGTTAGTGATTAGTGTTAATAATAATGAGATTTTTAAAAAACTTGGAGTAGTTGGCAAAGCCCCTCGTGGAACAATTGCATATAAGTTTCCAGCTAGGGAAGTTACTACTGTTATTAAAGATATAGTCGTTCAGGTTGGTCGTACTGGGGCATTGACTCCAGTAGCTGTGTTAAAATCAATTCGTTTAGGTGGAGTTTTAATTACTAGAGCTACTCTTCATAATGAGGATGAAATTAAAAGATTAGACGCCAGGATTGGCGATACTGTCATTATCCAAAGAGCTGGTGATGTTATTCCGGACATTGTTAAGGTAATCAAAAAATTAAGAAATGGAAATGAAAAAAAATTTAATATGCCTAATAAGTGTCCGGCTTGTGGTGGTGAAATAATTAGAAAAAAAGATGAAGTAGTTCGTCGTTGTACTAATTCAGAATGTGGTTTGATTCAAAGAAAAAGAATTATGCATTTTGTTTCTAGAAAAGCTTTTGATATTGATGGTATTGGTCCACGAATTGTTAATCAATTAATGGATGAAGGATTAATTTCTGATCCATCTGATTTATTCTCATTAAATTATGGTGATTTAGTTTCGTTAGAAAGATTTGCTGAAAAATCAGCTGATAATTTGATTAAGTCAATAGAAATAAGTAAAACAATTTCATTAGATAAATTTATTTATTCTCTTGGAATTCGTCATGTTGGTGAAGAAACTGCTATTGCTTTAGCACAATATTTTGGTAATTTAGAAAATATATCCAAAACAGAAGAAAAAGATCTTGCTCAAGTTGAAGATGTTGGTCAAATAGTTGCTCAAAGTATTGTTAAATGGTTTAATAATAGGAGAAATAAGAAATTAATTGATAACTTAATTAAAAATGGAGTTAAAATAGGGAAAGTAAAGATTTTTGAAAAAAAACTATCCGGATTAATTTTTGTTTTAACTGGAGAATTAAATAGTTTTACTAGAGAAAAAGCTAAAACTAGAGTTAGGCAATTAGGAGGAGATATTTCTAATTCAATTTCTAAGAATATAGATTTTCTAATTATCGGTAATAATCCAGGATCTAAATATATAAAAGCTAAAAAATTAGGAGTTAAAATTATTAATGAAAAGGAATTTTTAAAAATAATTAAAGAATCAGAATAAATTATGATAACTAAAAAAGAAGTTGAACATATTTCTAGGCTATCACGATTAGGATTATCTGAAAAAGAAAAAGGAAAATTTAGTAAAGAACTTTCAGCTATTTTAGAATTTGTAAATAAGTTAAATGAAATTAAAGTAGACAAAATTGAACCAACTGCCCAGGTAACTGGATTAGAAAATATTAGTCGTAAAGACGTGGCAAAAGAGAGAACAAAAAAAGAAACAGATAAATTATTAAACCTAGCTCCAGATGTTGAAAATAGACAGGTTAAGGTAAGGGCAATATTATAATGGAATTAAATAAATTAACAATTAGCCAGGCACATCAAGGATTAAAAAAGAAAGAATTTTCATCAATTGAATTAACTGAATCTGTTTTAAATAGAATAAAAAAACGTAACCAAGAAATTAATGCATATTTAACTGTTTCTGAAGAATTAGCATTAAGTCAGGCAAAAAGAACAGATAACAAGATAAAAAACAAAGAAGAAATTAGTGTTTTAGAAGGTATTCCCTTGGCAGTTAAAGATGCTATTTTAGTTGATGGAATTAGATGTACATCTGCTTCTAAAATTTTAGAAAACTATATCGCTCCTTATGATGCTACTGTAATTAAAAAATTGAGAAAAGCAGGGTCTGTATTTGTAGGTAAAACTAATCTAGATGAATTTACAATGGGTGCTTCTGGTGAAAATTCTGCTTTTGGTCCAACTAAAAATCCACATGATTTAAAAATGGTTCCTGGTGGTAGTTCTAGTGGTTCAGCAGCAGCAGTGGCTGATGATCAAACTATTTATGCCTTAGGTACTGATACTGGCGGTTCAATTCGTCAGCCTGCATCATTTTGTGGAATTGTTGGTTTGAAAACAACCTATGGGAGAGTTTCTCGTTATGGTCTAATAGCTCATGCTTCTTCTTTAGATCAAATTGGTCCAATTACTAAAACAGTTGAAGATGCAAGAATAATTTTTGATATTATCAAAGGAAAAGATGTAAAGGATTCTACTAACATGGATTCTCAAAATGAAGAATCTGAAATAAAAATTAAAAATTTAAAAATTGGAATACCAAAAGAATATTTTGTCGAAGGAATTGATCCTGATGTTGAGAAAATAGTTAAAGAAGCAATTAATGAATATGAAAAAATGGGTGCTAATATTGTAGAGGTTAGTTTGCCTTATACTGAATATGCTTTAGCTTGTTACTATATTATTATGCCAGCAGAGGCATCAACTAATTTAGCTCGTTATGATGGAATCAGGTATGGATTATCAGAAAAAGGAGAAAATTTATTAGAAGGATATTTAAAAACTAAACAAAAGGGTTTTGGAGACGAAGTGACTAGAAGAATTATGATGGGTACATATGTTTTGTCAGCTGGTTATTATGATGCTTATTATCTTAAAGCTCAGAAAGTTAGAACTTTAATTAAACAGGATTTTGATAATGTATTTAAAAAAGTTGATGTTTTAATGGGACCAGTTTCGCCAACGCCTGCTTTTAAAATAGGGGAGAAAATAGATGATCCAGTTTCAATGTATTTAGCAGATATTTATACAGTTTCTGCTTCATTAGCTGGAATACCAGCTATTTCTATTCCTATTGGTAAGATTGACAAACTACCAGTTGGTCTTCAAATAATGGGAAAACAATTTGATGATGAAAAAATTCTTCAAGTAGCAAAATTTTATGAGAACAGAAATTTATAAATTAATTGATTCTTTTCCAGAATATCTTTCTTCTGTTAATTTTGAGCAGAATATTTTGCCTCTTAAAATTATTTCTGTAAGTGTTTCCATTGGTTTATTAATAGTTATAATCTATTTAATTTTTCAAATCAGAAAAAATATTAAAACCTCTTTAGAGGTGATAACTGAAAATGCAATTGTCTCAGGAGTGCATAAAGAAAACCTTATTAAAGGGTGGCAATCAGTTTTAGATAAATTAGAAATTGGTGATGAAGCTAATTATAAATTAGCTATAATTGAAGCAGATAAGATTTTTGATAATTTGCTTAAAAATATTGGTTATCAAGGAGAAGATATGGGGGAGAGGTTAAAACAAATTACTACCACTCAATTAGCTAATATTGATGAAATTTGGCAAGCTCATAAAATTCGTAATCGTTTAGTTCATGAAGAAAACTTTCAATTAAAAGAACACGAAGCCAGAAGAGTTATTGAGATATACAAGAAGGCGTTAAATGAGTTAGAGGCAATATAGATAAGCTCTTTACAAAATTCAATTTATATGATATATTAATATAAACATAAATTAATAAAGGAGGGCATATTATGAAAAATCTGGAATGTCAGAATAGTTTCGGAGATCTTTTTTTGAAAGAGCTCCAAAAAGAAGCTCTTAAGAAAATTGTAAGAATAGTGTTTATATCCTTAATAGTTGTGTCTCTGATTGGCGCAATAAAACATTTCTGGATGTGATAATCCAGACAATAAAAAACCCTGCGGTAACATACCCGGGGTTTTTATTTTAATATTATGCGGGGACGACGCGACTCGAACGCGCGACCTTCTGCGTGACAGGCAGACGCTCTAACCAGCTGAGCTACGCCCCCAATATATTTAATTCAGTAGCGGTGGAGGGATTCGAACCCCCGACAAATCGATTATGATTCGATTGCTCTAACCAACTGAGCTACACCGCCATAGAAAAAACTTGTTGCGGGACCGGGAATTGCACCCGGGTCTTGAGGTTATGGGCCTCACGAGATACTACTTCTCTACCCCGCAAAAATAGTATATCTCATAAAATGAATAATGACAATAGGGCTTAAAATCAGAGGCATCGTCTTGAAAATGACGCCCTTGTGCTCAAGGGACATCATTTTACAGGACAAGCCTCTTAACTATTACTTTAATATTTGATTCTTGCTTTGAAAGGTAATTTATAGTAAAATATAAATAAGATAAAGATATGAATTTACCGGTTTATTTAGCGGGATTAGTTTTTGCTGTATTATTGGCCGGAGGATGCTTAACGGCTATTTTGGTTTATCTTAATCCTATTTCTTCAGATTTATTAGTATTTATTCTTTTTTATTTAAGCTTATTCATTGGTTCATCTGGTGTTATTACTTTAATAGGATTTTTCATTAGACGCATTTCTAGAAGAAGAAGAGCTTCTTTGCCTATTGAACAAGCAATTCATAATTTAGAAGTTTCTTTTCGTCAGGGACTTCTTTTATCAATAATTTTGATAGTTACTTTGATTTTACAAAGCAATCGTATTTTAACTTGGTGGTATTTATTAATTTTAGTCGGAGCGATTGGGTTAATTGAATGGTGGTTAAGTAAGAGATAAAATAATCATGTCTAATCAAATTAAACAAAAAGCTATTGAAGAAATAAATCAAGCTAATGACTTAAAAAAGCTTGAAGAGATTTATCGTATATATATTGGTCGGAAAGGTAAGCTGACAAAAGTTTTGCGTTCTTTAAAAGATTTATCAGAGAAAGAAAAAAAAGAAAAAGGTAAGATAGCTAATCAAATTAAGCAGGAAATTAAACAAATGATTAAAGATAAAGAACAAAAATTATTTGCTAAAAAAGACGTAAATGATAAAAAGGAATGGATTGATATAACTGCTCCTGGGATTAAAGTACCACAAGGACATCTTCACCCAATTACTTTAGTACAAAGACAAGTAGAAGATATCTTTCAATCAATGGGTTTTTCAGTGCTTGATGGTCCAGAAGTGGAAACAGAACACTATAATTTTGATGCCTTAAATGTTCCAAAAGATCATCCAGCAAGAGATATGTGGGATACTTTTTGGTTAAAAGATTTAGATTTGCTTTTAAGGACTCATACTTCGCCTATGCAAGCTCGTTATATGGAAAAGAATAATCCGCCATTGAGAATAATTATTCCTGGTAGGTGTTTTCGTTATGAAGCAACTGATTCTACTCATGATGTTCAATTTAATCAATTTGAAGGATTAATGGTTGGCGAGAATATTTCAGTATCTAATTTCAAAGCTATTATTGAAGAATTTTTTAAACAATTTTTTAATTCATCTGATATTAAAGTTCGTTTAAGACCTAGTTATTTCCCTTTTGTTGAACCTGGATTTGAAGTTGATATTAAAAGAAAAGACGGAAATTGGTTAGAAATTATGGGTGCTGGTATGGTTCATCCTAATGTTTTTAAAACAGCAGGATATATTAAAGAATGGCAAGGATTTGCATTTGGTATGGGTATAGATCGTTTGGCTATGATTAAATATCAAATTGATGATATTAGATTATTTTATAAAAATGACTTAAGATTTTTAAAACAATTCTAATGAAAATATCATATAATTGGTTACAATCTTTTTTCGAAAAAAAATTACCAGTTCCTAATAAACTGGCTGATTTATTGACTTTTCATTCTTTTGAAGTAGAAGAAATTAAAAAATGTGATCAAGATTGGATTCTAGATATAGATATATTACCTAATAGAGCTCATGATTGTTTAAGTCATCAAGGAATCGCTAGAGAAATTAGTGCTCTTTTAAAATATCCATTTAAATTAATTAATTATAAGAAAAAGATTAAAGAATCCAAAGAATTGGCTAGTAAAGTTATTGATATTGAGATAGAGGATAAGAATTTGTGTCCTCGTTATACTTCTCGCGTGGTTGTAGATGTTAAAATAGGACCTTCTCCTAAGTGGATTCAAGAAAGACTTATAACATGTGGATTAAAGCCAATTAGTAATGTAGTTGATATTGCTAATTACGTTATGCTAGAAACTGGTCAGCCAATGCATGCTTTTGATGCAGATAAAATTAAAGGAAATAAGCTTATTGTCCGTAGAGCAAAAAAAGGAGAAAAAATGGTCTCTTTAGATGATGAAAAATATGATTTGGACGAAAATATTTTAGTAATTGCTGATGAAAAAGATCCAGTTTGTATAGCAGGTATTAAGGGTGGAATTAATCCAGGAATTGACGAGAAAACAAAACGAATCATTTTAGAAGCAGCTAATTTTAATCCATTGGTTATTAGACAGGGTTCTAAAAAATAGATT
>Ga0268276_1002268_pt1 | contig 16776 bp, 13 predicted proteins | sample saktaG_4_FD_190145 | JGI IMG/M metagenome (GOLD analysis project Ga0268276, IMG submission 190145) | Saline water microbial communities from Sakinaw Lake, British Columbia, Canada - sak_2010_1_5_45m | ecosystem: Environmental > Aquatic > Non-marine Saline and Alkaline > Saline ...
AGATGTCCGGGGAGCTCGCTTCCTGAGGACAGAGACAATATCGTCTACCGGGCGGCCGAAGAAATCCTTGCTCATGTGTCCGGGCACACGGCCGTGGATATCACGATACACAAGAAGATTCCTGTAGCGGCGGGGCTGGGTGGTGGAAGCTCAAACGCCGCAACCACCCTTGTCACCTTGAACGAAATGATGGGAACACCCTGTAGCACACAGGAGCTTATGAGCATGGGGGCGCGGCTGGGGGCCGATGTCCCCTTTTTTGTCTTTGGAGGGACCGCCCTGGCCTCCGGCAGAGGCGATCGCCTCAAACCGGTGGAAGGTATCCCCCGTCTCTGGTTTGTATTGGTCAATCCCGGCTTTGAGGTTTCCACCCGGGATATCTATGAAAGGTTGAGATTGGGATTGACAAAAGAACCAATAAAATATAGGATGCCCCGATTTGTAACGATGTCCCATATTGCACAAGGACTTTACAACGATCTGGAAAAGGTATCCCTGCGTTTGTACCCTATATTGTCGGAGATCAAGGAACTTCTGATGGCACACGGGGCTGTGGGTTCTTTGATGTCGGGGAGTGGTCCCACGGTTTTCGGTATTTTCAGGAATGAGAATGATGCGAAGAAGGCCGAGAGACGGTTACAAGAAACTCGAGTCGGATCAGTCTTCGTGGCATATTCGATATAGTGGGGCGTCGTCAAGCGGTAAGACACAGGATTTTGGTTCCTGCATCCGGAGGTTCGAATCCTCCCGCCCCAACCAGTTTGTAAAAAAAGGAGCTCCGATGTTAGAGAGAATGAGGATTTTTTCCGGTAATTCCAGCCGGATTCTTGCGGAGGATATCTGTAAGAAACTGGGGATATCTCTGGGCAGGGCCACTGTTTCCACCTTCAGCGACGGTGAAACGAGTGTTGAAATTGATGAGAATGTGAGGGGGATGGATGTATTTATCGTACAGTCAACCTCCACACCGGTCAATAACAACCTGATGGAACTCCTCATCATGATAGACGCCTTGAAGAGGGCGTCTGCCGACAGAATCATCGCCGTCATGCCTTATTACGGGTATGCCAGACAGGACAGAAAGGCCGCTCCGAGGGCGCCTATCACGGCGAAGCTGGTGGCGGACCTGCTTACGAAAGCCGGAACAAGCCGCGTTATAGCGGTTGATCTCCATGCCGGTCAGATACAGGGATTCTTCAATATTCCTGTCGACAATCTCTATGCGACCCCGATCCTCCTTGAATACGTAAAACGCAATTATCCCGGTAATCTTACTATTGTCTCCCCTGATACGGGGGGTGTCGTAAGGGCGAGGGCCTTTGCAAAGAGATTGGGTGCCACGCTGGCGATTGTCGATAAGCGGAGAGACGCCCCCAATGAATCACAGGTGATGAATGTCATCGGTGATGTGAAAGATAAAAACGCAATCATTCTAGATGATATGATCGATACGGCCGGTACGGTCGTCCAGGCCGCCGAGGCCGTAAAGAATGAGGGGGCGATAGAGGTTTCCGTCTGCTGTACCCACCCCGTGCTGTCGGGGCCTGCCATAGAGAGGATGGAATCTTCCATCATCAAAGAGGTTATTGTGACGGATACCATTCCCCTGCATGAAAAGGCCCGGACCTGCAACAAGATAAAGGTCCTTTCGATGGCGGGTGTGTTGAGTGAATCGATAAAGAGGATATACTATAACGAATCTATAAGTTCGCTTTTTATTTAAAGTCCGTGGAGAAGGTAACAGCCCGGGGGTGGAGGCTGTCGGGCTGATCGATGTATGAATGTATGAGTTTTGAGCTTTTTAAATAGGAGTTGCAAATGAGAACAGTTGCATTAAATGCCCAGGTACGTGAGGGAGTCGGAAAAGGTCCTTCGAGGAGGCTGCGTTCGGAGGGGTTCGTGCCCGCTACATTCTACGGGTATCAGGCTGAACCGATGGTGATCAAGGTGAATTCTTCCGAACTGATCAAAACCCTGGTCAGGGAAAGAGGAGAGACGGTTTTTGTGAAGCTCGGGATACAATCCGGCACGAGCAAGAAGGTCGAAAAACTCTCGGTCATCAAAGACCTGCAGATTGACACGATAAACAGAAGGCCGGTGCATGTCGATTTCTATGAAATCAGGATGGACAGGACCCTCACAGTGGATGTTCACGTTCTCTTTTCGGGTACCCCGGTGGGCGTAGATGATGGCGGCGAGCTGCAGCAGCTCAAGAGGGACGTGAAGGTGTCGGGCCTTCCTTCTGATCTCCCCGAATCTATTGAGATAGACATCAGTCACCTTGGTATAGGTGATTCCATCAAGGTTAAGGATCTTGTCGTTAAAGATGGGATCCAGCTTCTCGATAACGCTGATGTGGCCATCGTGGCTGTGGCAGCTACGAGGGTGAGCCTGATGACAGAAGAGGCTGGTGGTGAAGAGGGAGAAGGAGGGGCGGCTTCTGCTGAACCGGAGGGTGAAGAGGAACAGTCCGAATAGTGGCGGTTCTCCGACAGGGGGACAGGTGAAACTTATAGCTGGACTGGGAAATCCCGGCGTCAGATACTCGTACAGCAGGCATAATGTAGGGTTTCTGGTCTTGGATGCCCTGGCCCGGACGGAAGGTATGGAGATTAATCGTGAAAGGTTTGATTCCTGCCTCGGCTGCGGGATGATTTCCGGGGTTCCGGTTATTCTGGCAAAGCCCCAGACCTTTATGAACCTCAGCGGGGTTGCAGTAGGAAAGCTGGCCCGTTATTTCGGGATAGGCGCCGAAGAGATACTCGTTGTTCATGATGATATGGATTTCCCGACCGGTGATATCCGGATAAAAGTGGGTGGCGGCGCCGGAGGACACAAGGGGCTGCTCTCCATCACCGATCACCTTGGCGGATCTGAGTTTACCAGGATTCGAGTGGGTATAGGCAGACCGCCTGCAGGAGAGATGATCGAAGGGTATGTGCTTGAGCGGTTTTCAGAAAGCGAAATGCAAATAGTGTCGCATGTCATTGAACGGGCATGCGATGCGGTGTTTGAAGTTGTTTCATCCGGCGTTCAGGCGGCGATGAATAGGTTTAATGTAAAAATCACACAAAACTCAAACGAGGAGGTATAAACGGGACTATGGAATTTTTGGTAGATTATGCGTGGTTATGGGGCGTCATAGGACTGGTTCTGGCGTTCATAATTTACAGATACGTTATGACCTTTTCCCCGGGTAACGACGTAATGGTTGAGATCATGGACAGGATACATGATGGTGCCATGGTCTTCTTGAAGAGGGAATACAAAATCATCGCGATCTTTGTCGTTATCGTATTTTTCTTGCTTTTCTTTGCCCTGGATAACAAGATGTCATCCGTGGCCTTCCTGGCGGGGGCTGTCTGTTCTCTGATGGCCGGTGTGTTCGGGATGCAGGCGGCCACACTCTCCAATGCGAGAACCGCTGAGGCGGCCAGGGCGTATGGTCAGGGCAGGGCTCTGACAGTTGCCTTCTTCGGTGGCTCCGTTATGGGACTTTCCGTTGCATCTCTCGGGCTGCTCGGACTTGGCGTATTCTTCCACTTCTTCGCCGAGACAGATCCCGTCGTCATCAACGGTTTTGCCATGGGCGCCTCTTCGATCGCGCTCTTTGCCCGTGTCGGCGGCGGTATTTTCACCAAGACGGCCGACGTGGGATCCGACCTGGTTGGAAAGATTGAAGCGGGTATTCCCGAAGACGATCCGAGAAACCCCGGTGTCACCGCGGACAACGTTGGAGACAACGTGGGCGATATCGCCGGTATGGGCGCGGATCTTTATGAATCATACTGCGGTTCCGTTGTTGCCGCCATCGCGATCGGTGCTACGATGGGTCTTGGTGTGGAAGGAATGGCGATGAAGTGGATGATGCTGCCGATGCTGTTCATCATTGTCGGACTCCTTGCATCGGTCATCGGAATCGGACTGTTTAATTTCCTCAAAAACATGAAACCCCAGTCGGCGCTGAGTAATTCTCTCTATATCGCCGGGATTCTCTTTATCGTCGCTTCGTACTTCGTAGTAAAGGCCACTACGGCGGGGATGTCTGCCGAGTATCTGAACAGTGTAGGGATGATCAGCCCTCTGGGACCCTTCTGGGCCGTTCTTCTTGGAATTATTGCCGGTATGCTGATCGGCGCCATCACGGAATACTATACTGCCCGTGGGCCCGTTGTCAGGATAGCCGAGTCGTCTCAGACCGGTCCCGCGACAATCATTATCAGTGGTTTTGCCATCGGTCTCGAGAGCGTGGTAGCCCCGGTATTCTGCATCGCCATAGCTATCTGGCTGTCCTACATAACCTGCGGTATCTACGGTATAGCCATTGCGGGTGTCGGCATGCTGGGTACGGTCGGTATGACCATGTCCGTCGACAGCTACGGTCCGATTGCAGATAACGCGGGTGGTATCGCGGAACAGGCCCACATGCCTCATGAGGTACGGGAGATCACGGACGGTCTCGACGCGGTGGGTAACACGACCGCTGCTATCGGTAAGGGTTTCGCCATCGGCTCGGCGGCGCTCACGGCCCTGGCCATGTTTGCGGCCTACACCGCCACGGTAAAGACCTTCCCCGGTTTTGAGAATTTCGCTCTCGATCTGACCGAGGCGCACGTTATTACCGGTGTGTTCCTGGGCGGGTTGATCCCCTGCCTGCTGGCTGCCCTCACGATGACCGCCGTCGGTGAAGCGGCGTTTGATATGATCAACGAGATCAGAAGGCAGTTCAGAGAGATCCCCGGCATCATGGAAGGGACGACACCTCCCGACACGAACAGGTGTGTGGATATCGCCACAACGGCAGCACTGAAGAGGATGATCCTCCCCGGTGTTTCGGCTATATTGGCCCCCATTCTCGTCGGAGTCCTTATCGGTCCCCAGGCGCTGGGAGGATTCCTCGCCGGCGCGACGCTGACAGGCGTGATCCTGGGTCTCCTGATGGCCAATGCCGGTGGCGCATGGGATAATGCAAAGAAATACATCGAGCAGGGCAATTTCGGCGGTAAGGGTTCCGATGCGCACAAAGCCGCTGTTATCGGTGATACCGTCGGCGATCCCTTCAAGGATACCTCGGGACCTGCGATGAATATCCTGATCAAGCTGATGTCGGTTGTTTCTCTTGTTACCGCTCCGGCGATTATTTACCTCTATCAGCTGATTTACTAAACCGGAGAGGCAGGATATAAAACGAAGGGGGGTGGAGGAATCCATCCCCCTTTTTTTTGAAAGGAGGAAGCCATGGGTTTCAGATGCGGAATCATAGGGCTTCCGAACGTCGGCAAATCCACCATCTTTAATGCCCTCACCGCTGCCGACGCCGAGGTGGCGAATTATCCCTTCTGCACGATCAATCCCAATATCGGCATCGTTTCTGTTCCCGATCCAAGACTGGAAAATATCGCAGGCATCATCCACCCCCCCGTGTTCACCTTTACGACGATGGAGTTTGTCGACATCGCCGGTCTGGTGAAGGGGGCGAGCAGGGGCGAGGGATTGGGAAATAAGTTTCTCGGGAATATACGGGATGTGGATGCGGTCGTACATATCGTACGCTGTTTTGACGATCCCGATGTGGCTCACGTTCACGGAGTCATAGACCCTGCCGGTGATATCGAGGTCGTCGGGATGGAGCTGCTTCTGGCGGATATTGAAACCGTCGAAAAACGGATACAAAAGCTGGAAAAATCGGCAAGGGGGGGCGACAAGCCGCACCGTGGTACAATAGAACTGTATCACAGGATACACGAATCCCTGGGAAGGGGTATCCCGGTAAGGAATATCGGGCTGAGTCCCGAAGAGGTGGCCGTGCTGAGAGAGGTGAACCTTATTACGGCCAAGAAAGTCTTGTATGTTGCCAATGTCGGTGAATCGGAATTAAGAGAGGGAAGTGGATACGTCGCTGCCGTAGAGGGGATAGCGCGGCCGGACGGATCGGAGACGATTGTTATTTGTGGTGATATGGAGGCGGAGATAGCAGTGCTCCCGGAGGAGGACAGACGGGAGTTTCTTGAAGATCTTGGTCTGCGAGAATCGGGGCTCCAGAAGCTGATCAGGGCCGGGTACGACCTGTTGGGGCTGATCACCTTTTATACAGCAGCGGGTGACCAGCTTCGTGCCTGGACAATTCCGGATGGCACCAGGGCGTCTCAGGCTGCCGGAAAGATACACACCGACATGGAAAGGGGTTTTATACGGGCGGAAGTTCTTCATTATGAAGACTTTGTAAGGGCGGGGAGCATCTTTGCTGCAAGGGAAAAGGGTCTTGTCAGGATAGAGGGAAGAGACCACCGTATTGCTGACGGGGATATTGTATATTTCAGGTTTAATGCCTCATAGGAAAAGAGAAGGTGCTGTTTCCTGTAGAGAGAGTACAAAAAATGGGCGGCAAGAGGCCCGAAGGCCTCCAGCCACCCGATATATAAACAAAGAGACAGTGCAGAACCCCATCTCTCAGATTCACCCATAGGCATAGGGGGGGTCGGTGAGCGGAAAGGAGGGAACATAAAACCACTCACCGACTTACAAAACCTCTGACCGTTATCTCATCCTCCGGATTCATGGGGGGGGCCGGTGAGCGGAAAGGAGGGAACATAAAACCGCCCACCGGCAAAAACCCTAATCTCCCGAAAGATCCGAGAGGAAAAATTCTTCGCTCAGGCCGGCATTTCTTGATCTCTTTCCTTTAATATCCCCATCCGCATCGCTGTTCGATGACGGCGAAAAAGCTGGCTTCCTTGTATCCTGATCTTTATCGGGCTTGAGAGAGCCCGAAATTCTTTTTTCAGAGCCCTGCTCTGATTCACTTCTCTTTGTTGTGTCGTCCATGAGACTCTCATCACTCGTCCAAGACCATTTAAAGAACTCATTTATCCGTATAAGCAACAATGGTGCCAAAATGAGGTTTTGGGATACAAATTTAGTTTTTTAATTGTTTAAAGAATTAAGATAGTTATAAAATCTGCTTGGGGAAATAGTATATTGCGTGGTGTTAATGGGGGAGAGATTCATGGGTATTGTGGTGAATGGCTTTTCGGATATGTGCCCTTCTCGCACAAAAACGCACGCATGGGACAGCCGGAAGGAGCAAAAACACGCAAAGCGTGCAGATATAGAACTATATGTTCGAGTATCGCACTTTTATGGGGCGGCAGCATCCGAAGGGGTGCTGGTTTCCAGTTTCTTGAGTTCACGTATGAGGGTATACCGTGAAATACCAAGCTGCCGTGCCGCGGCTGCCTGATTGCCGCGGTTGACCTCAAGCGCCTTTCCAAGGATCTCTTCTTTGATCTTATTTGTCAATTCATCTATCGCACGCCTATAGTCTGCGGGGTAAGGGGCGTTCAGGAGAGAAAATTCTCCGGTATGTATCGCCAGCGTCTGGGGTGCTACGACCTTGATCTCTGCGGGAATATTATCAGCAGTAATGAGGTTGCTTACGCTTTGAAGGATCATGATCCTTTCAATAATGTTTTTCAGTTCTCTGACATTCCCCGGCCATTGATATCTCTTAAGAAGTCTCTCCGCATCGGCTGTAAAGCCCTTCACGCTTTTGTTCAATTTTGTGTTGAACTCTCCGAGATAGTGATAGGCCAGGGGCATGATATCTTCAATTCTATCCCTTAGGGGCGGTAAAATAATAGGAACCACACTTATCCTGTAGAAAAGATCTTCGCGGAAGGACCCTTCACTGACCATACGACCCAGATCCCTGTTGGTGGAAAATATGAATCGGACATCGATGGGAATATTCTCTATGCCTCCAAGGCGGCGGATATGGTTTTCTTCGAGCATTCTGAGAAATTTTGCCTGTATGGAAGGGTTCATTTCACCTATCTCATCCAGGAGAAAAGTTCCTCCGTTTGCGTGTTCAAGGAGTCCTATCTTTCTTTTCCTGGCATCGGTGAAGGCACCGGCCTCGTAGCCGAAGAGTTCACTCTCCAGCAGCGAACCCGGTATCGCGGCGCAATTCACCTCCACAAAGGGTTTTGATTTTCTCATGCTCTGCCGGTGAACAGCACGGGCTATCAATTCCTTTCCTGTACCACTCTCCCCCCGTATCAGGACACTGGTATCGTGCCGGGCAACATCCTCTATCATGTGGAATATATTCAGCATCTTGCTGGAATTTCCTATAATATTGTGAAAGCCCAGCAGTTTGTTTTCCCTCTCCTTGAGCATCGCAACCTCCGTTTTTAGAGATTTTGCCTCCAAGGAAAGTTGAGAGTGCATGATTGCGCTATCATATGAGACGGCGGCGTTGATGATAAGAATATCCAGGAGACTTTTCTGGTCTCTCGAATAGCCCCCTTGTTTCTTACCAAGATAGAGGATGCCCTTGAACTTCCTCTTTATACTCAGGGGAATGGCTATCTCGGAGGGGTAGCCGTCGAATATGGGACGTGTGGGCGCATTCTGGCCCGGGGCTTGAGCTATTATCGTTTCCTCATCCAGGGCCCTCTTGATGATGCTGTTTTTTATCTTCGGGGAGTATATGTTATTCTCATCCAGGAACACCTCGTCGCCATTGCTGAGCAGGCAGGTGCCTTTCTCCGTGTCCAGAAAGTACAGAAGCGCCCTGTCCGCACCCCCTATCTTGAGGGCATTGGTTATCACAGTTTCGTGTATCTTATCCAGGTCATAACTTGAGTTCAGCTGGGACACCGCTTCCTGCAACATCAACAGCCTTTTTATTTTCTGGCTATTGCCTTGAAACAGCCGTAAGTTTTGTATGACGACGCTGATATAATTTGCAAAGGTCATGAGGGTGCTGATCACTTCCGGTGGAAACGTGGTCTTCTTCTCGTACCACACCGCTATGATACCGATGACATCGTCCTGTATCTTGAGGGGTCCGCAGAAGGCCGAATAGAATCCTCCTTTTCCCCCATAGAGGCTTGTGAGTTTACGGTCTGTGGGTGTGATCATCGGATCTGTTTCAGAATCTTCAAGGACGATGTAGTTGCCGGTCTTTGCGACTCTTGTTACGAGACAATCGTGTCTTGTGAGGTTCAGCTTTCGTGAAAACGCCCTCTTTGCCTCCTCAGGGTTGTAATTCTTGACGACCTTGGTGATCAGATTTTCTTTTTGCTCGTCCAGCAGGCATATGACACCCCGGTGAAAGCCCATCGTCTCAACCGCTTCATCCAGAATATTTTGAAGGGTATCGTCGAAGCTGAAAGGGGTCGCGACAAGGGCGCTCATGCGGTAGAAGCACCCCAGGATGCGTTCGGTGGAATAAAAGAAATCAGGGCTCATACGATCATCTCGGGAAAATGGTTATGCCTTATCGTATTTCAGAAATTGCATCGAGAAGGTTCCCCTTCCCTGAGTGACCGACCGCAGGTCGGTCGAATATCCGAACATCTGTTTCAGGGGGACACGGGCCTTGATCTCGCTGACGGGATCTTTATGGTTTATCCGTTCCACGTCCCCTTTCCTCGCGTTGATATTTCCGATGACCTCGCCCATGAATTCGCCCGGTGTTATGATATCCACCTCAACGATGGGTTCCAGCAGGACGGGCTGTGCGCGTGAACATCCGTTTGAAAAGGCCGTTAAAGCGGCTATCCTGTAGCCCAGTTCCGTTGATTCCCCCTCCCTGAAAGAACCGCCGATCATCCGTATGGTCACATCGACGACCGGGTAGCCGGCTATCGCACCGCTGAGGGCTGCATCCCGGATACCTTCTTCCATAATGGCGTGAAACTCAGAGGGAATAACGTCACTGCTGATTTCATCTATCACCACCAGGCCTCCGCCCCGCTCACCGGGTTCAAGGCGCAGAGCAACGTGGCCGAAGTGTTTCTTGTCCCCAAGCTTCCGGTCGAATATCTCTTCTACCTCTATCTCTTTCTCTATCGTTTCACGGTAGACGACCTTGGGTTTGCCTATGTTCACATTGGTGTGAAACTCCCGTATGAGTCTGTCGATGACTATCTCAAGGTGGAGTTCACCCATTCCGGAGATGATTGTCTGTGCCGTCTCGTCGTCATATTTGATCTTGAGGGTGGGATCTTCGCTTGCCAGCTTTTCAAGAGCGAGCAGCAATCGCTCCTGATCTCCGGGTGTCTTAGCCTCGATGGCCTGACTGATGACCGGCTCGTAGAACTCTATCCGTTCAAGGATGATCGGATGGGCTTCATCGCATATGGTATCACCCGTGGAGGTATCCTTCAGGCCTACCACCGCAATGATATCCCCGGCTCTGGCCTCGCTGACACGCTCCCGCTTGTTGGAGTGCATCTTGAGAAGCCGGGAGACCTTCTCCTTTTTTTCCTTGCTCGCATTGTAGATATCCTCCCCCACCTTCATTTTTCCGGAGTATATCCTCATATAGGTCATCTTTCTTCCTTCATCCAGCATAACCTTGAATGCGAGGGCCGCGAACGGATCCTTCACGCTGCTGCGGCGTCTTTCAACCTCTTTTGTTACAGGGTTGATTCCTTCGACGGGGGGCATATCTTCAGGGGAGGGGAGAAAATGAGTGACAGAATCAAGAACCGGCTGAATCCCCTTGTTGCGCAGGGCCGTGCCGCACATAACCGGTACCACTCTGAGTGAGAGGGTCGCATTCCTGACCGATTCAATAAGCTCTTTTTCGGTAACCTCGGTCCCCTCCAAATATTTTTCGGCGATGACGTCATCGATCTCCGCGAGTGTTTCAACCAGCTTCTCCCGGTACGCTGCTGTCTCGGTAAGCATATCTGCAGGAATATCGGAGGTGTCGTATGACAACCCGAGAGTGTCTTCATCCCAGGTGATCAATTTCTGTCCGATAAGATCGATCACCCCCTGAAAGGTTTCGTTTTTTGTACAGGGTATCTGGATCGGAAGCGGTATGGAGGTGAACCGCTCTCTCATCATCTGTATCGTGCCGTGATAGTCTGCACCCACCCTGTCCATCTTATTGATAAATGCTATCTTGGGGACGCGATATTTGTCTGCCTGGTGCCATACCGTTTCAGACTGCGGTTCCACCCCCCCGACGGCGCAGAATACGGCCACCACGCCGTCCAGCACCCTGAGGGAGCGTTCTACCTCTATGGTGAAGTCCACATGGCCGGGGGTGTCAATGATGTGTATCTCATGATCCTTCCAGAGGCAGGTGGTGACGGCGGAGGTAATGGTTATCCCCCGTTCCTGCTCCTGTGCCATCCAGTCCATGACCGCCTCGCCGTCATGCACCTCGCCGAGCTTATGGGTTCTGCCGGTGTAGTAGAGGATCCTCTCCGTGACAGTGGTCTTTCCCGCATCGATATGGGCAATGATCCCTATATTTCTTGTTTTTGAAAGTCTTCCGGCGGCCATGGTGTTGTCGTGCCCTTACGAGCGGTTCTCTACGATTACTTCCCTGTTGACCTCGAAGGGCCTGCTCGTGTCGATATGACCCTTTATCGTCTCTAAGCTGTTGCCATCTATCAATATCTTTACCTTTGTGACGGAGGGCACATTGATGGTAACGGTATTCGTCAGTGAGTAGATGGTCATCATTTCACTGGCGCTCCCTCCGGGATGAAGGGCGATCAGGTTTCTGCCAAAGTCAATAGAGGCAATTCCATCCTTTACGGTCACTCCCCTCAGGTCTGTTTCCTTCGGGAAGGTCTCTACCAGACCGGTATGAGGCCCGTCAATCAGGGCTTCTACCAATGCCTTGACGGTATCATCGGGGGATTTTCTCTTTGTGATATACCTCTCTTCCGGAATGAGGAATCGCTCATTGAGATCGGAAAAATAGAGCCTCACCTTCTGTTTCTCTCCCGTTACCACCGTGCCGTCGGTTCCGCCGGCGGGGGGATATATATAGTCGAACAGTGAGAGAAAGAAGAAGAGAAGACATCCCACACCAACCAGAATGATGAGGGAGAGATACAATGTCCGGGTATTCTTCTTCTTCTGTTTCGCCTTTATCTGTCTGGATTTTGTCTTTTTCTTGGATCCCATAATACCTGTATTCCCCTATTAAAAAGCGCGCCAAATCTAAGGTAAAATTCGTGCCCTGTCAAGACAAGAAAACCGAAAATCGCCATGACTACAAAAATATCAATATATTCAAATAATTGTAGCGGCATGAAAGCGACAGGCCCACCTGCGGCGGTTCACGATATATTTCTCATCGGAATCGTACCTTGCCGCACGGTTACGGCAAGAGAGAGTCCAGTTTTTCCCTTGCCTTTAATCCGAACACCGATTCCGGGTTGGTTTCAGCGGCGAGGCGTAATTCCTGAATCGCTTTCTCTCTGTTTCCCCCTTCAAGGTAGGCTATCCCCAACCAGTAGCGCGATTCGGTCATGCCGGGGGAGCTATCGATTGATTTTTTCAGGTAATATATGGCCTTGTCGATGTTATGCCCGGAAAGATATGCGATTCCCCTGTTTTTCTGGATGAGTGGGAGTATGATGGTGTTGGGCTCTCTCTTCAGCGCGGCCTCGTATTTTGTGAGAGCCGTCCGGTAGTCCCCCTTCTTGTGATATGCCCAGCCGATGTTGTTCAGTGCTAAAGCTGGGGTTTCATAGAGCATATTGGAAAGGGCCCGGTCGAATGCCTCGATTGCCCTGTCATAAAGACCTTCTTCCAGATATATGGTTCCCAGGTAATTGAGTGCCTCCGAATAATCAGGTTTTATGGACAGAGCCGCCTCGAATTGCCTCTTTGCCTCTTCCTTTAGGTCGGTTCCGTAATACGAAAGGCCGGCATAGTAGTGAATCTCCGGGTCATTCGGCGAAAGGCGCTCTGCCACAAGAAACTCCCTGAGGGCCGGGGAGAAATGTCCGGATTTAAGATAAGCGGTGCCCATCGTAACATGGGAGGCTGCCCTTTCTCTGTCTTGACGGCTTGTAGCGCAACCGGTGAGAAATATCGCTGCGGCCAGTATTGTCAGAAGAATCAGGTACTCAGGTATCTTGCTTTTCGTGAGATGGTTCCTATCCATTGTTGTTTGCATTCACCCACCAGTCGCCCTTATTTTTGAACCACCACTCTGACGAATCTGTCTCAGTTATAACGTCTGCCAGCTTTTTTGCGGTGTCCGTGCAGAGTCTCTTGACGGCAAAGCCAATCCATTCCTGGCTGTACTTGTTCCCCAGATCGCTATATTCCTTTAACTGGAGAATCAGCGCCAGTTGGTCGGCATCGTGTGCCACAAGTGATTCTCTGGTCTTTTTTTCGTTGAATTCATTTATGGCGCTTCGTATCTCCTCTCCGAAGGAGAGGGTTTTCGCAAGTTCATCAACCGCTTTCTTTTCATTCACCTCCACGTATTTTTTGTTGACATAGTTCATGTCGCCGGTCCGTGCCTCCGGGAGATCATGAATCAGACACAGCTTCAGGACCCTTGCCTCATCCACCTCGGGGTCCAGTTTACACAGGGTATAGCCGATGAAGATCGTCCGCAGAACATGCTCCGCTACGGATTCTGAGCCGGATCCCAGGAACTGGAACCCCGACCTCGGTGTCTTTTGCAGCATGCCCGCCTCGAATAGGAAATTTGCTATACTCTTCATGTCAACCCTTCTTCAATGTTCTGACGCGGTTTTCCATCATAACGTAGATCTTTTTTATCTCCAGTTGAAGAGAGGCGATCCCGTCAGGCTTCATGGATACTACCCTGCCCAGCCGCTCATACCAGTACTGGATCACCGATATCTCGTTTTCTCTCAGCTTCTTTTCAACCTTTTCCTGAAAGTCTCTTAAAAACTCATGGTTGGTCATGTCGGCTCTTCCCCCTGCTCCAAAGAAACGTACAACGGTACCGCCCGACCATATATCATTTGAGTTCCAGTTGCAACAGGGATACTATCTATCTTCTTCGATGTTTACGTCCCCGCTTCTTGTCAGAAGCGCCCGGGGTTTCTTGATCTACTCCCCGCCCGCTCTCCTTTGAAGGACAGTTGCCCGAATTTCTTTTCATCCATTGTCAGTGCCTATATTTCTTAGAGAGGACAATGTCTCTGTGGCGAAGATAAGCGAACCCCTCTTATGTGAAGTTTTGGAAAGTGTCAAATGGATAAAACGCCCGTTCCGATCGCTTCCCGGTGATTGACGCTGGGGATTTCCCGATTTGACTTTTGGGTGCCATGCGTATATAGAAGCAATCTCGCCTGAGGAGGGTTTCCGTGAGCAGATGGGGTTTGTCGAGTTATCTTCTTGCCGTCATAGCACTTCTTGTTCTGGTTGATCCACCCGCTGCGTTTTCCAGGGAGGACACCGCCTATATTTCATTCAAGAGGGTGGGCGTTTCAAGGCATCACGCCGACCCTTACATTGTCAAGAAGGATGAACACCTGTTTGAAATAATCAGGAAAAACTACAATGTTTCAGAGGGAGACATTTACCGAATCCTGGAACTGGTGAAGCGCTTTAACCCTCAGCTGAAAGACATGAATGTGCTATATCCCGGCCAGAAGTTACTCCTTCCCAGAAAGAGATCTTCAGATGCAACCCCCCCGGGGCAGCCGGTTGCCGACAAGCTTTCTGATAAGAAAAACGAGAATGGTGTGCTGAAATATGTTGTGAAGAGAGGCGACAGCATCTCGGTCATTATTCATAGATTTGGCAACTCGTACGGGGAGATTTATAGAGTATTGGGGCTTGTAAAGCGTCTCAACCCGAAGGTTAAAGATTTAGATAGGATATATCCCGGGCAGACCCTGCTTCTCCCCTCTGCAGCCCGCAGGGAGGCGCGACCGCCGGCCGGAAGCAGGGATGTTACCATACCCGAATATAAGATACTGCCTGTTATCAGCCATATCGTAAGCAGGATGGAGGGCGTGGTCATAACGGACGGGAGCTACTGTATCCCCGTGCCCCCTTCCGGCGAGGTGACGATTGATTGCTCAAAGGTTCCTGTTATAGAAATACCTGATGGCAACACGATTCTCCTTGATCTGTCCAATCGGATACCTGGGGATCTGAAAAGGATTATAGAGTCAACGTGGAATACCTACCGTGTAATTGGTGTCAAGGGGAAGGAGACGATATCCTCCCTCTTGGAGAGGATAGTAGAGGCTGCCGGCGTATATAGCCTTGAAAAGATCAATCAGCAGACGAAAATCGGCGATATTCCGGCAGTACGGGTTTTTATTGAGTGGCTCGTTTCAAAAAAGGCTGAGACCAGGGGCACGGGCAGGTATGCATTTAATTTTGTGACAGGGATATCCGACGTGCTCCCCCTTCCCGTAAAGACCTATGCGGAGAGGAACGGTCTCGAGATCATTGAGATAATGGATGGCTTCGGGATAACGGGTGACGAGGCGGTATATGAGTCTTCCCCCGTGCAAGTCCTTGATTCCGCGAGTGGCCTGATTCTTGCCGATTCACTGCTTAGAATGCTCGGGTACTCTCCGGTGAGTGGGGCCGAGATTACGGTGCTGAGCGGAGATGGGCTTTCCCTGTCTATGAAGACAGAGCTTTTGCTGAACGTTGGGGACACGCGCGTTATTATGATCTCGCAGAGAGTTTCTGATCAGATTCTGAGTGCCCTGCGGCTCGGGGGTGACAGGGTTGTTTTCGTACCGGAAGAGAGGAGCAAGAGAGAGATCGTTGAGGATATCGTGCGCGCAATAAAGATCCCCTCTTCGCGTGACGACTTTGGGTTTTCACTTTCCCGACATACCGGGAAAGAACGTGGTGACATATCCCTCCCCTCCCTGCGGCTAGGGGGAGGTCGGGAGCTGTATCTGGTAGACTACGATGTCGACAAAGACATCCAGGATCTTCTTCATAAGGAGTGGAAAGTGACGCTGGTAAGATATTGAAGATAAAGGGAATTGCTTTGATTTCAGGCGGGCTTGACAGTATGCTCGCCGTAAAGGTTATGCAGGAACAGGGGATTGAAGTGGAGGGCGTTGCCTTTGAGACGCCTTTTTTTGGTTCTGACAGGGCCGTGGAGGCGTCCCGCGCGATAGGTCTTCCGCTGACCGTGGTGGACGTTACGGAAGAACACCTCGTTATGCTCAGGGCGCCGCGGTACGGGTATGGCAGGAATATGAACCCCTGCATAGATTGTCACATACTGATGCTCAAGAAGGCCGGGGAGATGATGGGGGCCCGGGGGGCCAGCTGTATCCTGACGGGGGAGGTCCTTGGACAGCGCCCCATGTCTCAGGGGAAACAATCCCTCCATGTTGTGGCGAAGCGATCGGGTTATCAGCCATACATTATCCGGCCGCTGAGCGCCCGGCTTCTGCCGGAGACCATGCCGGAGATGGAGGGAAAGGTTGACCGGTCCCGGCTGCTGGACATACAGGGGAGGGGGAGAAAACGGCAGATGGAGATGGCCGACAGGTACCGGATAACCGTATATGCCACCCCGGCCGGCGGATGCCTCCTGACAGACTCAGGATTCTCAAAGAGACTGAGAGATCTGTTTGCGCACGATAAGAATATGGAGATCAGAGACCTGGAACTCCTCAAGGTGGGGAGGCATCTGCGTCTGAATGATGAAACAAAGATAATCGTGGGGCGAAAACAAAGGGAGAATGCGATCATCAGGGAACTGTCGGAGGATCATGATATTGTGATCGGGATGAGGGACCTCCCTGGTCCCACGGTTCTGGTACCTTACGGATGTGGAAGGGAAGATCTGAGCCGTGCCACCGGCATATGCGCCCTTTACAGCCACGCCCCCGGCGATTTGAAAGCCGTTGTGGAGTGGCGCACGGGAGGGACTGCCCAGTATGTTGAAATATTGCCCCCGGAGGAAGAAGGGGTGCGAGGGCTGATAATCTGAGGAAGGGCTTTCTCGGGCATGCCTTTCCCCGTTGTCCGCGTGGCTTGTGC
>Ga0268276_1002269_pt1 | contig 16771 bp, 9 predicted proteins | sample saktaG_4_FD_190145 | JGI IMG/M metagenome (GOLD analysis project Ga0268276, IMG submission 190145) | Saline water microbial communities from Sakinaw Lake, British Columbia, Canada - sak_2010_1_5_45m | ecosystem: Environmental > Aquatic > Non-marine Saline and Alkaline > Saline ...
ATCGATAATTGATGTTCTTATAAAAGAAATGGAAGAGAAAAACATTCGAAAAGCCGCTTGAATATTGAAATATTATGCAATTAATTTAACCCCGAAACTTGAGTAAGATATCAAGTAAAAAATAAAACTCCATTATATGAACATCTCACTAATTGCAAACACTGGAATACAGTTTTTTTCTGTCAAGGTCAGCATTGATCTTAATGATGGAAGAAATAAAATGTATTTCTATGAATGGTTTGATACTGAGGAAATAAAACTAAAATTAAATATCGCACATTTCTTTTCAAGTGAAGAAATATGGGTTCAAAAAAAGGAACTTGCTAAATATGGATATTTAAAAAATGGCAAGCCTACCGATGACTGGAGTGTTATTAAAAATGAGATATCACAATTATCCGAGGAAGATAACACTTGTTTTAGTATGTCATTGAGCAAATGTAACCTGGCTAAATTTGAGAATAAGTGGCTTCCATTCCCATATTTTGAGCTTAATAAACAAGGAGATAGTGAGTTTGGCCCTATCAACTGGTGCAGAATGAAGATGGTGCCTACGGCATCTGATTCTACAAACAAATGTGAATATAGTATAATACTTGCTTTTGATACGAGGGCTGAGTATGATGATGGTAATTATTCAGATACAGATAGAGAAACGCCCCTGTTTGCGAATGAGTTTGAAAATAAAAAGAATTATGCCCTATGTAACAATGAATTTAAACTTGTTGACTTCTGTTCGGAGAAGTTTAGTTGCGATTGGGTTGGCAAATATATACTCAATTTGTTTCATAATGTGGACAATATTAATGGTCTCAGATCACCAAAATATTCATATTTAGCTTCCTATATTTATTTACTCCATTACCTTCAGCAGAACTGTAGGCTCCCAAACGTAGAGTTATATAAGGATCGAAATGTAAAATGGATTCCCATGGATTTGGTTGTAGACATTGGGAATTCAAAGACTAGTGCGATATTATTCGAGGAAGGAGATTTTACGAAAGTTAAACCACTAGAACTTCACGACCTTTCAAATCCTATTTTGCAATATAGCGAACCATTTGACATGCGTTTAGCATTTCATCGGGCAAAATTTGGAAACTTTGGAATTATAGATAGCAAACAATTTGTATATCCAAGTTTTGTCCGACTTGGGAAGGAAGGGACTAGTCTGATTTATAGCACAATAAATGAAAATATTGGACAGGAAAAAATAACGACATTTTCAAGTCCAAAACGGTTTTTATGGGATATCAAACGACACGAAGTTGAATGGGAATTTGTTCAACAAGAAGGAGAGGAGAGGGAATCCTTATGGATTGATGGGATATCTCAACAATTTAATGATGATGGCTCGATCAATCTGACTGGGGATGGTGGTAGGTGTAATTCATATTCAAGATGTTCGTTAATGACGTTCGCATTTCTTGAGATACTTTCTCAGGCAAGAATGCAAATAAATAGTTACAGATATCGTGATGACTTTGGAAACACTACGAGCCCTAGAAAGATAGGCAGAATTATTATAACATGTCCAACGGCAATGTCAAGGGTTGAACAAACTTCACTACGAAAATGTGCAGAAGAAGCCGCAATAGTTCTTGATAGATACATTGAAAATACATTTAATAAGCCCATTGATTATAGGGAATTTGCTGCAAAAACTAAAGTTATTCCATCGATAAAAAATTTGATTAACAGAGAAGAACGAATTGAGTGGGCATATGACGAAGCAACTTGTTCGCAGTTTGTGTTTTTATATGCAGAGATATCAAAGCGTTATTTAAATAATTGCAAAGAGTATTTTAACCTATACGGGAAAAATACGAAAGATATGAATGGCAAAGATAGAAGATCCATAACTATCGGGTCTATTGATATTGGTGCTGGGACAACTGATTTGATGATTTGTGCTTATGAATATAGTGAAACTGGGCAAACAACATTGATTCCCGACCCCTTGTTCTGGGAGAGCTTCTATTATGCTGGCGATGATCTTTTAAAAGAAATTGTACATCAGTTTATAATTGAAGGGCAACAAGGTGCTATAAAGAATAAGTTGATAGAAATTGGTAAAAAGGATTCCGCTTCACAACTTTTATTTGATTTTTATGGGACTAATCATGTCCCAATGACATCTAGGGATAGACAGCTCAGGAATGACTTTAATCTACAGGTTTCAATTCCGATTGCATTAAAATATCTTGAATTAGCACAAAACAATACTGACAAAAAATCTTTGACTTATGAAGAGATTTTTACTAACGAGAACCAGCCAAATGAAACGATTCTTAAACATTTCGAGAATCATTTTGGATTTTCCTTTAAAGAGCTACCCTGGATTTTCAGTGACGAAAAAACTAACCAGATAATAACAACTGTCTTTGAACCATTACTTCAAAAGATTGCAGCTATAATGTATGCCTATAACTGCGATTTTATTTTGCTAGCTGGCCGACCAACTTCCCTAAAACAGATTGAGAATTTATTTTTAAAATTCTATCCTGTAACTCCCAATCGGTTAATAACTTTAAACAGTTATCGAGTGGGAAGATGGTATCCATTTCAGGATGGGAATGGATATTTTTCAAATCAAAAATCTATTGTTACAATTGGAGCGATGATTGGGAACATTGCGTCAACCTTAGGCGGATTTTCAGGGTTTTCGCTTGATATGCATTTAATAAAAGACAAACTTCAACCGACAACTGAATATTTTGGTTTAATCAATGAACGAACACAACGCGTTGATAACGCATTTATTACGCCTCAGGTTAATTCAACATCTGTAATAGTTTCCGCATTACCTATAAAAATTGGATGTAGGCAACTAGATACGGAATCTTATCCAACACGTATATTCTATATCTTAGATATTGATTGTGAGAAAATTGAACAGCGAATTCGACAACAAGACATAACAGATTACAATCTATTAAAAGAACAACTTGAGAGCGAAAAAGTTAGAATCCGTACTCACTTACCTCTCACCTTCCATATTATTAGGCCTGATTATTCTACTGATAAGGAGACATTAATCATTGAATCAGTTATGGATAAACATCAGGATGAATTACCTGTTAATTATTTCCGACTACAGGTTCAAAGTCTATCAGAATCTGAACATTTTTGGCTTGATACAGGTGAGTTTATTTTAGATCTAGATATAAGACATTAATATGATATCGAAATGAAAAACACAGTAAACCAACATATCAATAAGATTCAACAATCCATTAGTTGGGTAAATTCGAATTTAACAGGTGAAAAAAGGAGAAATACATACAGTAAATTAGTGGATTACAGGAGAAGCCTAAATAGAATAAACTTAGCACTGGAAGAAAATCCTGCAGCAGCTATTTATGGAGAGAGTCAGACTGGAAAATCATATTTAGTTAGTAGTTTGTTGTCAACGCCCGAAAACCCCTTTCATGTATTGGATAACTCAAGAAAATATAATTTTATCCTTGAAATGAATCCTCGTGGAGATGATGCAGAATCAACAGGGGTAGTAACTAGGTTTTCGTTGAGTCATGATTGGACTAACAACAACTATCCAATTAAAGTAAAGATGTTATCTGTTGCTGACATTATATTAATGTTGTGTGACACATACTACAATGATGTAAAAGCACACAATCCACTTAGTGATCAAGAGATTGAGAAAGAGATTACTCAAATTGAAAACCTTAAAGCTGAAAACATTGCAATACAGAATATCATTCAAGAGGATGATATCCTTGATATCAGAGATTATTTTAAGGGATACTTGAAATCAAAGGCTGTATATTTAGAGAATTCAAGTTTTTTCGAAAAAATATCATTGATAATAAATAGATTTGACTCAAATGAATGGGGTAGAATTTTCTCCTTATTATGGAATAAAAATGAACATATAACAAATATTTTTAACAAACTTATTCAAAAGTACAAGGAACTTGATTTTGTTCAAAGTCTTTACGTGCCATTTGACGCTGTTCATCGTAAATATGGGACATTACTTGATGTAAAACGATTACCTGAAATATATGATCCTGAAGCAGGCATTGAGGCAGAATACAACCCAAGTACTGATATTTTTTACATCAATAGAAATGGAGAACAAGTTGAAACAACAACTTTAAAATCATATTTATCTGTATTAGCAGCTGAATTGATTTTCAGGGTGCCTGAAGAATTGAAGTCAAGTAAACCCTTTTTGGAAAAAACTGATTTACTTGACTTCCCTGGTGCAAGAGCACGGCTCGAGAATTATGAAAATAATCTCTGTGATGAACTCATTCCTCAAATGATATTACGAGGGAAAGTTGCCTTCTTGTTTAACAAATATTCGGATAATTATAGAATTAATACGTTGTTATTTTGTCATGGAAAAAAACAATCTAGCCAACGATTGTTGCCAGAATTAATTAACCGATGGATTTGCAACACAATGGGAGATTCTCCGGAAATACGTCAAAAATTTATTAGCACATCTAAAATCTCCCCCTTATTTGTCATTTGTACAATGTTTAATTTAGATCTAATATTTGATCAAAATGATAAAACTAGGCACAATGACGCAATGAAAGATCGGTGGGTTCAAAGATTCACAACTATTTTGGAAAAGGAGATATTTAATATTGACACCTATAATTGGTTAAATAATTGGACATCCCGACAGCAATTTTTCCAGAATTTGTACTTGCTTCGTGACTTTTATTATTCTTCAGAAGAGAAAAATCAATTGTTTAAAGGATTTAATACTGAAAAAAGAGAAATTGAAGAGATGCTACCCGTAGATTATCCTAATTTCAGAAATGACTTAAGGAAGTCATTTATTAATTATGAGTTCGTTGAAAAACATTTTAATGACCCAATTAATTCCTGGGATAGAGCAGCTAGCATTAATGAAGACGGTTCAGAGTTAATAATACAGAATCTGACAATTGCTGCCAAAAATATAAATAACGCAAGAATAGACAAATTTGTACAAGAACTTAATCAACTATCAAAGGAAGTTGTTTCAGAGCTTGAAAAGCACTTCCATAGCCAAGATTCTGATAAACTTATCTTAAAAGCAAAAGAAACTGCAGGAGATATCCAATTCAAATTAGATATTAACTTTGGACGAGATCCCTATTCTTTTGGAAAGATGATGAAACGGTTTGTAATTTCAGAAGGAGAAATATATAATTTATACCGTGAAAAATTACAAAGCATTGAATTGACACAAAATATTAATATTGAGCAATATAGTGCCATACGATTAACTACGCCAGAGTTAAATATCACTGCAGATTTTGAAACTAATCTCAAGGTCTTGTGTGAAAAATATATGAAGCCTTCAGTTGAGGTATGCAAGCAAGACTTTGAAAAAGAGAATATCGATTTGGATGAATTGTTTTACGGAAATATAAATAGAATTAAAAGTTTTTCAACAACATTAGCCGAATCTTTGCAAAAATATTGGTTTGATGAATCATTGCTTGGAAGAAATTACAATGAATTATGTGAAATATTCTCTGAATCAACTGTAAACGATATAGTTGATATGTTAAAAGCACTATTTATTAAGCTACACCTTACAGATAAAATAGCTACTAGTATCCGGAAATATGTTGATAGATATGACAATATTGAGGAGGCGCAAGAAATGATTGCGGATATTAGTGCTGAGATTATTAATAAATTTATTACAACCATTGGCTACTTTTATTTTACAGAAGAGAATATTGAAGAGATGAGGGTTGCTAATATAAATAATGACCTTGGTCTAAATCTTGACCATAATTATTTATCCTATGATTCTTTCAGCCCAGATATGGTTTCAACTCTTTTTGAAGTTTTAGATAACCTTCCAGATCTATTAAAAGAAAATCCGATTAATCAAGAAATTCTTAAAAATGTTCCAAGTTTTAGTAATTATAAGAAATGGCGAGATTTAATCAAGTTTGGGTTCATTTCAGTATGCGATATTCCCAATTATGATCTCGCTGCAAATGAACAATTGGGTGTTTTGAAGAAAGAGTTGGAAGAAATCAACTATAAATAAATAAAAGGAATTGGAACGTGGTTAAGGACAAGGTTGAGATATGTTCTATTGAGCTTTCAAAGTTCGCTGGTTTACAAGGAATTGGTGAGTTTCCCTTATATAAGCGTTACAACGTTTTGAGGGATATCATTGAATCTACTGTGGCTAAAGAATATTGGCATTTTTTAGCCCAACCAGTAGAAAACTTAGGAATTATTACTTGGTATTGTATCCCATATCAAGAAATTCCTTGTCATTTTGCTGATTTGGCAGGTGAACAAAGGAGCAAATACAGAGATATCAAAGAAGAGACCATCTCCAATTATAGACAAGTAATTGCCGAACTAAAATATCAGCAAAAAACGATAGAATGTGAATATCTGGAAAAAGCACTTTCTTCTATTGATGATCAATTTATCTATTGTTTTGATGAGAAAGTAGTTCTTGCAATATGGGGAATGCGTCCAAAAATCACTAACAATAGAGAAAGTGGTGAATATTCAAAAGATCTATTTGTAAAAACAATTTCTTCTCCGGTATACACAGTTGAATTTAATGCAGGTGAACAAGGAGAAATTCAAGGTATCTCAACCCTTTTAAAGCAAAAAGACATAACGATTAAATTGGAAGAAATCCCTGAAGTTGTTGCCTTTGGAGATATCAATTTCATTGGTTGGGACGAGGAACCACTAAACTACATTGTGGCAGGGAACAAAACATTCCATGCCATTTATTCTAGAGCTTCTGGTCAAAAATTCACTAATGAATCGGAAGAAACCACAACTTCAAGAAAGCACCACGTTACTTTTACTGCTGGTGAGCATGGTGAAATTTCAGGAAATTCATCAATTGAGATTGCTGATGGGGAACCACTTTCACCAACTGATATACCCCAAGTTAAGCCGAAAGGAGGATTTGATTTCAAAGGTTGGAACCAAAACCCACATGGACATCAAGTTACCAATGATACAGAGTTTATTGCTCAATATGAAAGGTCTGGCGTAGTTGATTCTGGTAAAAAAGGTTGGTTAAGAAGAATACTTGATCGACTTTTAGCTATACTTGAGGCTTTTTGGAATTGGCTTAAGAGACTATGGAGTAATAGATTTTTCAAATGGTTAATCGGATTTCTGCTCTTTCTCTTACTCCTTTGGATCATATCAATGTTGTTTCCTGATTGTAGTAGAATTTCATGTAATGGAAATCATACCAAAGGGAATATTGAAGGAGGTAGAGGTTATGATGGTGGAACCGGGTCAGGTAATGGTGGAAGTGAAAGAAGTGGAGATAGAGGAACTCCTAATGGACGTGATGGAGGTAGTGGAAGAGGATCTGGTGGTGGTAATAACGGAGGTGATAAGGGAGGAAATGATGGCAGGACAGGAAATCCACCACGTGGGAATGATGGAGATAATGAACCTGGTGGAGGATTTGAGTATTTACCAAAAGAGCCAGGTGAAATTTATCCAATTGATTCAATTGATTTTGGATTTAGTAAGGATAGTATTTCACTCATTGTTCCGGATAGGTTAAATATTCTACTTGAGGGAGACGCCACTGTACCAGAATTCGCACAAGATTTTCACAAATTTTATCCATCAGAAAGGTATCAGATTGTTTATTATGATACACTGATTAAAAGAATACAAATAAAAATACCAATTGAAGAAAGAGAAAGAATCAAGATAGAGCTTCCTAAAAAATTATCAAAGTACAATTTATTTATTTGGGATGAAACACTGTTTGAGAGTTATACAGACCTAAATGACCCTGCATTGCAAGATCGAAATAAAAGTTGGTATATTACAACTTGCCAAGTGCGCGATGCTTGGAATATTACGCTTGGCAGCAAGGAGATCGTTGTTGCAATTGTGGATGACGGTTTCGATTTAAGACATCCTGAATTTAAGGGAAAGATTGTTAATCCATACAATGTATGGTCCAAAAATGATCAGGTTTTCTACTCAGAAAAAAGACATGGGACACATGTTGCGGGGATAGCCCTAGCTAATGGGAATAATGGTTTAGGAATTGCGGGCATTGCCCCTAATTGTAGTTTTATGCCAGTACAAGTAGCAGATGCAAATGGCACTATGACAATTACTTCTGTTGTTGATGGCATATTATATGCCATATACAACGGTGCTGATGTTATCAATGTATCTTTAGGCATGTCATTTACAGATAAGGCAATATTTTGGAATGCGAGAAATCAAGATAGATTAATTCATAATCATTTTAAAGAAGAGGAAAGACTTTGGGATGAAGTTTTCAAAATTGCTGATGGACATAATACAACAATAGTATTAGCCGCAGGTAATGAGAATATTCTTGCTGGAATTGACCCCATGCACCGTCCTTCACAGGCCATCACGGTCTCAGCCGTCGACAGAGCCAATAGGCCATATTCGAAAAGTCCTTTCAGTAATTACGGGGAGTATTCCACCCTGTCAGCACCTGGTGTGCAGATATTTAGTACTTACGATAACAATAGCTATATTTATTTAGATGGAACTAGTATGGCTGCGCCTATTGTTGCAGGAGCAGTTGCTCTAATTAAAAGTATCAATTCTGAGTTATCAACATGTTCTATTAAATCAGTATTAGTTTCAACGGGTATAGCAGTATCAGGGGATGTTGGAAATCTTATTCAATTGGGCGATGCACTTCGAGCAATATTGAATGGACAATATTCGGGAGGAGATTGTAATGATTGTGATAAAATTGCTCGTGAGATTGATAGTCTACAAAATGAAATAGAAAAACGATTGATTAAATGTCCACAATACAGAATGCAATTAAAGAAGAAGAATTATGAGAAAAACTAAATTCCCTTTTGCTAACATTATTTCTGGTGCTTTCGCACTATTCTTTGGTTATATATGTTTTTTGAGTTTAATGTTCTTATGGAACGGATCTATAGTGAAAAGTATAATTATTGCTTTTATCATCAGCATTGCATTTTGGCTCCTTGCATATATTACAAAAAGAATTAAAATCGTTCGAAGAGATTTTCCAAAATTTGCCATACTTGAAGTACTTGCAATATTTATCTATATTTTATCATCGATTGTTTCGCTTATTCCCTTCTCACACTACTTCACAGTTAGAAGTAGAAAGGATATAATTCATGAAAAAATGATAACAAATATAGAAAATGCTAAAACTATGTTTGATGATTACGAAGACTATGCTAAGCAGAGAATATTTAATTATTCAACTGATCTACAAGCTGCAATAAACGGCAAGGAATATAATCAGGAATATATTACTAAATATGGATTCAATGATGATGGTGAGTCTTACAGTTCTCAAAAAGAGCGGAAAATTCGAATTTTCGAAGATGATTTGATGCCTGCCCATTATGATTCTATAAAAGTGGAAGCTCTAAAATGGTTGGAAAAAGCTAAGACCAAATCAAATGTATGGAAACCAATAGGATTTTTTAATGTAGTTAATAGTATTAAGATGGAAACGAATGGTTGGTTGTCATCATTGAAGAGCTATTCTCTAACTGCAAGAAAAGATGAAGGAAGTCCATTCGAATATTCTATCTCATTTGCTTCTGTTGAAAAAGAGCTGACAACTAGGAGTGAACCAACTTTAAGTGCATTAATATTTGCAATTACATTACTGTCATTAATACTCTTTCCCTATTTTATCGCTTGCCGTGATCTGAAAAGTCCAGGTTTAATTAATTCCCTTTTTAGAAGGAAAACCTTTGCCAACCAACCAGGTTCGAAACTATAATTATTTACATACAGAAAAATAATTGGTTATGACTGAGCAACAGATTAAAGATATTTTGCAAAACATTGAGTTTACTCCAGCTGAATTTCTTTTTGAAGAATGTATTTTGCCTGGCTTTATCCCACTTGACATTATAATGCAGACAGGTAATTTAGACAAGAATAAAAGAAAGCAGATTGAAGAATTTCAGGCAATTCATAAAGCGAAAGAAACAGAGGTTTGGAATATTGCAAGTAATACGAACACAATAGAATCCTATAAGGAGTACTTAGCAAAATATCCCAATGGATCCTATGTGGATAATGCAAGAACAATGATTTCTGCAATTAAGCAGGAAGAAGAAAAAGACTGTGAGAAACGTTTAGAAATTATAAGAAGTATTTCAAATAATCCTAATGATTATACTACAACACAGATTAAAAATCTAATTAATGCGAAAACGATTACAAGATCTGATCTATTGGAGTCTGGGATTCCTCTGGGTATAATAGATGCTGTTTATACATATCCGGATACATATAACTTAGATATAGGATCAACGCCCCAGCAAATCCCAACTGGCTATACAGAAGTATATTTTTGGGGAGATCCAGGATCCGGGAAAACGTGTGCTATTTCAGGAATATTAAGTAAAGCAGAGCGAATGGGCATTTTGGACACTCACGCTGGTCCGGGGTATGGTTATATGAATCAATTGAAAAATATTTTTACAAATACAATCGGATATTTGCCAAATTTCGGAACTGCTGACGATGTCACCCAATGTTTGCAGTTTGATTTGAAGGATGAGGAAGGGAAGAAACATCCGATTACATTTATTGAATTATCGGGTGAGATTTTCAAATTCTATTATTATAGGCTTATTAAAAAATCGATGAATCCCGAACGTGAAGAAACATTCAGAAAGTTAACAAGATTAATGAATAGTTCGAATCGAAAAGTGCATTTCTTTGTTTTTGATTTACAAAAAGATCCGATGAAGGTTGACTCTCTCGGGCTTCGACAACATGATTATCTTGATGCTGCACAAAAATACTTTAAAGAAACAAATATTTTTAAAGAATCTACTGATGCTATATACATTATCGCTACTAAAAGTGACTTATTAGATTGTAATGTGGACCAACGAGCAGATGCAGCCCGTGATCTTTTGCGTGAACATTATCCTTCCTTTGTCGATGTATTAAAGGATGCGTGTAAATCTTTTAAAATAAATGATAATAGAGATTTACGAGTTGTTCCATTCACCTTAGGAGATGTTTATTTCAACTTTTTATGTAAGTTTAATGATCGTTCGTCACTGGAAATTATTCGAACTCTCCAACAAAAGACTGCAATCAGGACAAATATTAGCTGGTTAAGAAATAAATTCAATGAATAACTATGTTGAAAGTAGGAATAGTCATTAGGGGCACGATTGAGGGCTTTAGAGAAATTTATGTAAGTGACGGTTTCCCTGAAGTAGATAAAGCATCAATAATCTATGATGTTAGAAAATTAGCATCTTCAGAAAAGGTAATTGGACAAGAGTGTTATGGAATCTCTTTCTCCCCTAACGGAAAAGTTTTTACAATTTATCGGGTAATGTATGATGCACCTCGAAGCATGGCAGTGGGTTTTCTTGGAGTTTCATTGTTTGTCCCTTTTGGAATTGTAGTTAAAGGATCTGTTGTTCTCTCAATATTGAACACCCTAATGAAAGAGTATATGAACTATACTCAAAATAACAAATTAGATGATAAGATTGTAAATTGGGGATTCATTGAACATATTATAGAATTAAATCAACAAGCCTTTAAATTAATTCAAGGCAGGAGTCAAACTTTCTCGTCTGGAACCATGGCCTCAGGCGTTATTTTTTACAAGCAATATAATCTTTCAAAGTATTTTGATGATGTATTCCACAGTGAGTATAGGCTCTATCGACAAATACTACTGATTGATGAAAAAGATAGAGGTGTTGATAACATATTATTAATATTTAAGCATTCTGATGATATTACAAATCAAATAGACGTAGAAAATCCAAAGTACAAACTTATAATCAACAATGACCGTGATGTTGATGTTTTGATAAATAGTCATAAAGCCTTCCAAAATGGAGAAGTAAAGAAAAATCAACAAATAATAGTCGAAGTAAAACGAGAATATTATTATCCAGATAGGTATGAGGGTACTTATGATGACCTGATACGAAAACACCCAAATATTTTCCAAGTTGATGAAAATGAAAGAAAGATAGTAATAAATCTTCCAGAACTTTCACCTAAAACCAAGTTATTAACATTAAGAATTACAGATGGTACAAATAATTTATCTCGCAGTGATGGAATTTCTGTAACAGTCTCTAGGTTATACTCTGGAGTATCTGAGAACATTATCAACAACCAGATACTATTCAAAGGGAAGGAGATAGGTGAAACGTGGGATTTAAAAATAAACGGCGGAGAAAAATACAAGAGTATTACTCAGAAAATTAGTTTGAAACATGATATCAACTCTATAGATATTGTTCTGGATAAGATTATTAAAGAGTACCCCTCAAGAAAGGAGGAAAGACCGACGGAATTACAGAGAAATACTCAGAAACAAAATGATAATGAGGACGTTCCTGCAATAATAGTTAAAAAAAGTTGGTTACGTAAGAATATTTTCAACATCATATTTGGCGTTAGTGTTATAATCATTGCATTAATAGTTATCGGAGCTGTATATGTTTATTTTATTGATCCAGATATAGTTACAATCTTTTCTGATAATAAAACTGAAAGCAATAATAGTATTAATACTGAGGACTCTTACTACAATACTCTACTCGAATCAATTAGTACATATTCGAATGGAATGGAACTAAAATTATATATTCTTCATCAATATGAAAATGATCTTAATAATTATCAACCCTCTCCAACTGACAATAAATATAAAGAAACTAAAAGAGATTTAGAAACTGCTTTGTTTATACGTGATGCTATTAATAAAGAGAATAAGCGAGTAATTGATTCTTTTGCTAATACTCGTTCTCTTCCTGAGAATCAACTTAAGATATTGAAATTAATTAGTGGCAACCTTGATTATTTTAATTTAATAAAGGGGAAAGAAGATCTCTCCCTTTCCCAAATCAAGTCAAGGTTAGAACAAATTCTTCATGAAGAAAAGGAGAATGCAAAGTCACAGAAAGACTCAAGAAAAGTTAAGAGTATTACACAAGAACCTACGCCGAAAAATAATGCATCAGGAAAGAACAATAAAAAGGTCGCATCAAACAAGGGAAAATATAGAGATGATGAGTTTTGGGATAAAATTTTCCTAATAAACAACCGGGAGGATCTGGATGCCATTGAGGAAAATAAATTGACACCCGATCAGAAGGAATTGTTCAATTTTGCTAAAAATAAATATTCTATTTTTAAATCTTTGTTGGATAAACATAAATACCAATTAGATTATACTGAATTTCGCAAAAAAGTACTTAATACTAACTAAATATTTTAGTATATGAAAGGGCTGAAAATAATTTTAGTATTTGCAACTATCCTTGTAATTGGAATAATCTCCTATCTATATCTAAATAAAGGTTTGGAAAAGTTTGTGGAACCTCCAAAACCACCTAATGAATTTGTTAATGAGATAAACAAAAAGATCGATAATTTAAGTAAGAGTTCGACAAAACAATTCTGTGTCAACAGCTACATATCTCTAAATAAGGATATAAATGAATATGCAAATGCAGGGAAAATTGATACAGAATTAAGTAGTTCATTATTGAAAAACCTAGATTATATATATACGACCCTGTTTATCGGTCAGGCAAATTCCATATTTCAAGGCACTGCATGGGAGCATAATGATCTTAATATAATAAAGGATGAACTAAAAAGAATGCAATCGTCGAAATATATTGTTGATAAAAAAGAATTGATCAAAATTGAAAAGGTCCTAAATCAATATGATGAGATTTCATCCTTTATTTGGAGAACAAATACTTTCGCGAACGATGTTAAAATAAGTAGAATTGATGAGGATTTTGATATATCAACTACAAAAGTATATATTACTAGAGCAAATGAATACAAAAATCTGAATGGTTATATAGGAAATTGTAAAAGATTACAGAGTAAACTAACTGAAATTCCAGGAAAATTATTTACTAAACATATGACGTACTTAACAAATAAAGTTAATTTCTGCACTAATAAGTATAAGGAAATGAGAAGTCAGGAAGAGTACTTTAATAAAATTTATCGCCCCATTTTTCTCGAATTCCAAGTTCTAGAAGAAAATTTTAGGATTTATAATATAAAATATTTAGACTTTGAACGAGATTTACTTTCCTTAAAGAATACTATGAGAATGAATAATAATGAAGCTGAAGAATTTAGCTATCCAAAGCAGTAATGTATGAAAAAAGTTACTTTTCTTTTTGTCTTTGTCTTGATCTTAGCCAATACTGTAAATGCTCAGAAGGATTTGGTAAACAAATTACTTGAGCAGGCGGATACTATTCATAAATTATCAAGATCAAAAGATTCATTAACTATTGTGATTAAAAATTTGCTTGACGAGAAAGTCAGATTTATTTCAGAAATCAAGAGATTGAAAGTTGATAGTTCAAAATTGGCAAATATAAAACCTCAAATTGAGCAATTAAATAATTTGCAGAAAGAGGTTGAACAATTATGTAAGGATACCATTGGAAATGCGAAGCTTAAGAACGATCAAATTCAACTTAGGTTAGTTAGGGAAAACATCACAAATAGTATTTCCGAAATAAATGGTTTGAGAGGGGATATTAACAAGTGTAAAGACAAGAATTTAATATACCTAAGAACATTAGATTATGGTGTAACTGTTATTAGAGTTCGCTATCAGAATTCATTTGATGCTTTAACTGAAATTTTATCGGAAGATGATATCGATAATGATATAAAATTACTTAAAATCTTAGATATAGAAAACTCGTTTGATACTAAGTTAGCTGTAAAAATGAATGACATCCTACTATATAAACGAGCTGAAAGATTGTTAACCCAAAAGTATTCTGGAACTAAAATTTCTGATGCGATACTTGCTCTGAGATCAATAAGTACAAATGAAAATGTTAAGCAATTAATAAATTCATTAGAATATTATGATGTACTTAATATGAATCTAAAGAGTGTAATTAAAGAAATTCAGGAAAAAAACAAACTTAAAACATTCCCAAATAGAGATTTAATGTCGGATAAGAAGGATAAAACACTAAGAATGATCGAGGACTATATTTTTGAACTAAAAGTTGACCTAGTAAAATATTCTTATTTAAACTCGATTATCAATGAATTAAAAATCCGAAAGATGAAAGATATTGATTCTGATGTTCAAGATATTTTATTAAAATTGTAGAGATAAAACTTTCTTTAAATGAACCTTTTAGCGAGACAGAATACAATCACATGAAATGCATTGGATTTCTAAAAAACAATTATCTTTTCCCTTCATCAATAGTTGAAAGTTTTCAACATCCACTCCCCCCATCATAGAATTCAATTGACTTTATCATTCGCTTATTCACAGATAAAATCGATATTCAATTATCGCAATAAACAGGAACCAAAACAAGTTCAAATATGGAGCTAAACGGAACAATCATCAACATCCTCCCCCTTCAGAAAGGAGAAGGAAAAAACGGCCCCTGGAAAAAGCAAGATTATATCATTGAAAGCAATGACAAGATCCCACGGAAAGTCTGCTTTTCACTCTGGGGAGAGAAAATTGACCAATTTCAACTGAACAAGGGGGACGAAGCCGAGGTAATGTTTGATCTGGAGAGCCGGGAATTCAACGGCCGGTGGTATACCGACGTGAAAGCCTGGAAATGCGTAAAGAGAGGGAAATCCACCGATACTGGTGAGATCCCTCCTGATATTCTAGATGAAGACAGCTATGCTTCATCAAATGATGGCATCCCGTTTTAATTACAAATAAACCATTACCATGTCCGAACCCATCCTCACTTCCCTTCAGACCATCATCGATCAGCAACACCAAACCTTTGACAACAAGGAACTACAACAACAGCTAAAAGAGATCCTCCTGCAGCTTGACCCCGGCGAAGATACCACACTCTTTGTACCACCCACCAGTCAGGACACATTCCACATAGGACAATACACCCAGCAAGTAGTTGTCAGGGCAACAGGAAGGAAAGGAAAGAACTCCGCGTACCTCCCCACCGGCTTCCGGGAGCTTGACAAAATGATGGGCGGAGGCTTTGAGAACGGCGAACTCATCATTTTGGGAGGCCGGCCCGTGATGGGCAAGACCACCCTGATGCTTGCTATCATCCGCCACCTCCTCGCCAAAAAGAAGATCCCGGTTTACTGCCTCAGCACCTACGACGAGGCCCATAAGCTCATCAGCAGACTGCATGCAATGACGATGGGAACCAACAACGCCAGCCTGGCTGCCGGAACCGGCGAAGCGGAGTGGGACAATTACATAGACTCCCTGAGAAACCTGGAGAAACTCCCCCTTTACCTTGACGACACCCGACCCGCTTATATTGAGCGGATCCTCGATGCCAGCCGCTGGATGAAAACCCAGCACGGCATCCGGTTCATCAGCATCTGGGACCTGCAATCAATCCGCACCGAACGGCACTTCCGTACCCGCGATCTGGAACTAGGGTACATCTGCCGGAGACTCAGAGAGCTCTCCCGGGAACTAAACCTGCCCATCCTGGCCATTTCACAGCTAAACCGCACCGTAGAGTACCGCGGAGGCACCCGAAGGCCACAGCTCGCCGACCTGAGAGACAGCGGCAACATCGAACTCGAAGCCGACAAAGTGCTCCTGCTCTACCGACCCGAATATTATACCATAGACGTAGACGAAATGGGGAACTCGACCAAGTACATTGCCGAACTCAACATTGCCCGGAACCAGACCGGGAAAATTGGGAGCATTTACCTGAAACGAGACCCCGAGTTTACCCGGTATAGCGACTTCGACGGCTACACCAAAGAC
>Ga0268276_1002272_pt1 | contig 16762 bp, 17 predicted proteins | sample saktaG_4_FD_190145 | JGI IMG/M metagenome (GOLD analysis project Ga0268276, IMG submission 190145) | Saline water microbial communities from Sakinaw Lake, British Columbia, Canada - sak_2010_1_5_45m | ecosystem: Environmental > Aquatic > Non-marine Saline and Alkaline > Saline ...
TCCTTTATGCGCCTATTCTCCAGTGCCTCTTACTACGGTATGGCAGCCAATAGTAGAAATGGGCAGGCTTGGGGTAGAGCTATTATATCAGATCCTGATGGGTGCTAAAAAACAGCCTGTGAAGACATTGTTAAAGACAAAACTCATAGAACGAAGTTCATGCGCCGCACTGTAAAAAATGATAGGAGATGCCATGAGAAATAGAGCATTTACCCCGAACATTTTGCCGGGGACAAAAGCATGTTCAAAACGTTCGGGGTTTACCCCGAACATTTTGTCGGGGACAAAAGCATATTCAAAACGTTCGGGGTTTACCCCGAACATTTTGCCGGGGACAAAAGCATGTTCAAAACGTTCGGGGTTTACCCCGAACATTTTGCCGGGGACAAAAGCATATTCAAAACGTTCGGGGTTTACGTTAATAGAGCTAATGCTTGTCGTTATTATCATAAGCGTGCTTGTTGCTATGGTTGTGCCAAGGCTTGTCGGCAGGTCTCAGCAGGCAAGGATAGCTGCTGCAGGCGCGCAGATAGAAGCGCACATGGCAACAGCATTAGATTTGTACGAACTTGATAATGGTATGTATCCTACGACTGAACAAGCCCTTAATGCCTTAATGATTAAGCCTGGTTCTTCACCAGTGCCCCCTGACTGGAAAGGGCCATATGTCAGAAAGATGCCGATTGATCCATGGGGCAACCCATATACCTATGTGTGTCCGGGTGTGCATAATACAGGAGATTATGATCTGTCATCATATGGCCCTGATGGCATCGAAAGCGATGATGATATTGTCAACTGGCAGGTCAGTCAGGAATAATGTGCGTGTTCGCGCCCCTGCCCCGAACCTTTTGAATTCTCGTTTGTCTCCAGCAAAACGTTCGGGGTTTACCCCGAACATTTTGCCGGGGACAAAAGCATGTTCAAAACGTTCGGGGTTTACCCCGAACATTTTGCTGGAGACAAAAGCATGTTCAAAACGTTCGGGGTTTACCCCGAACATTTTGCCGGGGACAAAAGCATGTTCAAAACGTTCGGGGTTTACCCTGATTGAAGTCACGCTTGTGTCCGTGATAATTCTTATACTTATTACGCTGTCAATGCCGCTTTTTAGAAGAACCTATGAAGATCTAAAAATCACCTCCTGCACGAAAGATATTTCACAAATAATACATTTTTCACGCCAGAGAGCTATTTTCGAAAGAAGAAATTATAGGTTCGTCATCGATAGTGATAATAACTCTTATCAGATTTTAGTCCAGGATGAAGAAAGCGATAAGTTTATACCATTAGCTGACAGATGGGGCAGGGTGTATAATGTAGCTAAAGATATAGAAATCCGTACCGATAAAAAGCAGATAGATTTTTCACCAAGCGGCGTATCAGACTCAGCTATTATATATATAATCAGAGAAAATAAAACCTATTCCATCATATTGGATGGGAGTACAGGTTCCATAAAAATAAATGATAAAACAGAATAAGGGTTTTTTGCTTTTGGAAGTTTTATTGACAGTTGTCCTGGTGTCTGCTTCTGTTGTCTACATAAACCATGCCTTTAGCTCTTCCTTAAAAGCTATGTCATTGACAAATAGTTACCGCGAGGCCTTTATATTTTTGGATGACAAGGTTTTTGATATTGAGCTGAATATGTATTTAACAGAGATATCAAGCTCGTCCAAAGAAGAAAATTTTTCAAACACACTTTTTTTATGGGATCAGGAAGTTACGCCTTTAGAGAGTACGGATCTGGGAGATGAATACGATATCGATGATCTTGGCATTGAGCGGCTGTCTTGCAGTTTAAGCTGGGAGAAAAACGGTAGGAGAAACATAGAGCTGCTTACGTACGTGCCAATAATTGAAAGCCGGTAAATTATGCATAGACCAAAGGGGCCAGCCCCGAACCTTTTGCTGGAGACAAAAGTATATTCAAAACGTTCGGGGTTTACCCCGAACATTTTGCTAGGGACAAAAGTATATTCAAAACGTTCGGGGTTTACCCCGAACATTTTGCTAGGGACAAAAGTATATTCAAAACGTTCGGGGTTTACCCCGAACATTTTGCTAGGGACAAAAGTATATTCAAAACGTTCGGGGTTTACATTAGTTGAACTCTTGGTGGCTATGTCAATATTTTCTGCTATAGCAGTTGTACTATATTCCTGTTTTAGGGGTGGCATCGTATCCTACAGGCGTATATCAGAGGAGGCTGATTCTCAGCAGAGGCTGAGATATGTGTTGTTGAATATGGAAAAAGACCTGAAAAACGCTTTTCTTATGACGAATATACCGTTCGAAGGAGAGGATAAGAAGGTATCCTTTACAAGCATGCTAACAGATAAAGAAAATGCCCCATTTAACGCGGGGCGCATAAGTTATTATATTAAGCAGGGCGATAATTCGTATGTGCTTGTAAGAAAAACACAGTCCCTCCAGGAAGCTTTAAGTCTTTTTGCGGCAGGTTATGACACCGGGGCAGAACTTATGCCAGGGTTACTATCGGGTAAAGAAGAAGTTGTCGCAGAAGGTTTATCTGGTATACGTTTTACTTATCTTTATGCTGAAAACCAGCAATCTATTCCAGGCCTGGAAGGAGAGACGGAAGAAACCTCTGCCACATACGAATGGGTTGATCTATGGGAAGAAGAATCACTGCCTGTCGCGGTAAGCGTAGAGGTCATTTTTTCAGATATTAGCGGTATGAAGCCGCAGCATATTGTTAAACGCGTATGGATACCCGCGGCAAGGCCATTGCGCTCAAATGAGTTGGGAGTTTGATTTGGGCCTGATAAAAGAAAAAGGTGTAATACTAATAGTGTCTTTATGGATCGTTGCCATACTTTCCTTGTTTGCGGTTACAATTGGAAGGCAGGCCTCTATATCCATCAAGCTTACATCCTATGACGTGGATAAACGCAAGGCCTATTTCATGGCCCGTGCCGGGCTAACGCGTGCTTTATCGGAAAAGTCGATAGAGTATAAAACGGGCATGTCCTCTGATATAGATGCATTTAGCCAGTCATGGGCTAACAATAAAGATCTTTTTTCAAGGCGCGCGTTCGGAGGCGGTTATTATACGGTAGGTTATGAATATCCAGCTCCGAAAAAGAGTGAGGAAAAATCGCCAATGCTCTATGGTCTTATGGATGAGCAGTCAAAGATAAATATAAACACAGCCTCAGAGGATACCCTTGAGAATTTACTTATATCTTTTGATGTTGATGAAGACGACGCCTTATCTATAGCAGGTTCTATAATAGATTGGCGGGATCAAGATAATGAAACAGCGTCTTCAGAAAAAGGACTTTTATACGGTGCTGAGGATGCTTATTATCAGGGACTTGCGCCTTCTTATGGCTGTAAAAACGCTGTCTTTGATAATATATACGAACTTCTGCTTGTAAAGGGTGTGAACGCTGATACATTAAATAAGATCAAGCCCTATATAACTGTTTATGGCAATGGCAAGGTAAATATAAATACCGCAAGCGAGCCTGTCTTAGGTGCCTTGATAGGCCCTGACCTTCCAGGCCTTGCGGCTAAGATAGCCCGATATAGACAGGGTGAGGATAATATTATAGGTACAGAAGATGACGCATGGTTTTCTTTTAGCGCTGCCGTAATCGACAGAGGAGAAAAAGGCCTTGTAGAAATAAAGAATTTACAAGACCCCCAGTGGTATGCTAATATTTACAGTATAACAACGGATGACTATAACCGCATGAGAGAACTTGTGTCAGAAAGCAGCCCGCGGATTTGTGTGGTTTCAGATACATACCGCGCTATTGTGTTGTCTGAAGCCAACAGGGTGAAAATACGCCTTGAGGCTGTTTATGATTTTTCAGATAGAAAAAATCCGCCAGAGGTTAAATTCTGGTATCAGGAGTAAGAAAGGAATTGAAAGCTTTGTCCCCATTTAGCAATAAAACAGACCTTTTTTTAGAGGTAGATAAAAAATATCTAAAATTATCGCAGACTGTTGTCAAGGGTAAGGATATTTTTATAGAGAAACTTCTTGTTGAACCCATACTGGGCCTTTCTGAAGAGGAGATACACAGGATTTTAGTAGATACGATTAATCGAAACGGCATTACCTTTAATGCTATAACGGCTATTATCCCGAGGGAAAGGGTTATCACGAGATATATTAAGCTTCCTGCTGTTGATAGGGCTGAAATTGAAAGAATGATATCGTTTGAAATATCGAAACAGACACCTTATTCAGAAGAAGATATAACATCAGATTATAAGGTAATCAGCGTAGACGAACAGGGTTATTCAAGAATTATGCTTGTTCTTTCTCCGAAGGCTGAGATAACACGTATTAATAATATATTAGGTTCTTTTGCCCATAGGCTAAAGCACATATATTTTAGTTCGGAGGCTATAGCAGGCTGGCTTAATATACCACGCCTTAATTCGGGTAGTGAGAATTATATATGCCTTGTAAATATAGATACAGACAGGACAGAGATAGCGATAGTTTCATCCTCAGGCCTTTGTTTTAGCAGATCAATATCAATAGGAGCGGATGATATATCAGAGTCGCGGGGACAGGTAAATCCATCTAAGGCAAGGCTTGTGGATGAAATAAAACAATCCATAGCTTTGTATCTGAAAGAAAAAGATGTAGAAACCGGTGATATAACGAAGTTTGTGATTACAGGCGCTAACATTGCCCGTGAGAATTTTTTAAATTTTTTAAATACTGCCATAGATATCCCATCTGATTTTTTAAACCCATTATCCGGTGTCCAGCTCTCTGATAATGCCCTAAGCGAATCAGGGATACCTGAAAATACATCAGTTTGCGCTATCTGCGGCAGCCCATTCGTAGAGGCTGGCATAAACTTAGTGCCTCAAGATCAGAAGACGAAAAATAAAAAGAAACTGTTGATTAAAAAGGCCGCTATTACAGCCGCACTTTTAGTAACTATATTTTCTGCCCTGTTTGGCGCGGTACTTTTTAAAATATGTCAAAGGGAAAATACGTTAAAAAACCTTGAGTTTATATACAGCCAAATCAATAAAACATCAAGCCAGATAGAGGCAAAGCTGAAGAAACTCCGCAGTATTAAAGCTCACCTTTCAGAGGGCGAATCTTCTCTTGATGTCATATATAATCTCTACGATCTTATACCAGCAGGTATTTCATTGCTTGATTTTGATTATGATGATATATCTAGAACAGTCCGTTTTAGCGGAAAAGCCGGTAAGATGTCAGATGTCTTTAGCCTGGTATCCATACTAGAAGCCTCAAAGGTTTTTAGTAATGTTCAAACGCGCTCAGTGGTGCAGAGGCAGACAAGAGAAGGCGCTGTGGTTGATTTTCAGATAAGATGTAATTTTAAAATTGAAAGCACTGATTAGCAAGAGTTTAACCGTAGATAATTTTTAACAGAGGTTATAACGCGGTATGTTTAAAAAACTTTCATCCAGAGAAAAATATATATTGTATATTGTTATACTGGTCGTAGCGGTTTCTTTAATCTATATAATTTTGATAGAGCCGCTTGTTACCCGCTGGAGCAACGTTAATAGTAGAATAGAGTTAATAAAGGCGAAACTGCAGAAATCACTTTCTCTGATGAAAGACAAAAGCAAGATTGAGGCAGAGTATAATAATTTTACGCAAAAACTCAAACAGAGTCCCAGCGATGAACAGGAGATTACTATTGTCCTTGATGAACTTGAAAAAGCTGCCAGGCGTTCAAGTTTAAGAATAACGAGCATGAGGCCTAAGCCCGCAAGGCAAAAAGAACATTATAGGCAGTTTGAGGTAGAGATAGAAACAGAGTCTGATATGAGCTCTCTTATGAGATTTATATATGATATTAAAAACTCTCCCCAGCTTATCAAGGTAGACAAGCTTAATCTTAATGCAAGAGGTGGCCAGAAAGCAGTAGTGATAAGAGCCGCCATGCTCATCTCCAAAATCTCTCTTTAAAAATTTTATAAAAATTCAAAGCATAGTAGATAATAGCCTGTAAATTGGGACCTGATCTCTGTAGGATTGTAGTCGTTTGTGCTTTTGCTGGAGCAGCGCATAGGGCTTTTTTTGCCTTGACTTTAAATATACTGCAAAAATACCCGCGCTGCGAAAGCAAAGGCACAAACGACGTACTATGCATGGTGTTAGAGTAATATGTCAAATGATACATATTACTCTCTAATAAGGGAGTGAGTTCTCAAAATTTTTTTATAATTTTCATATTAAATGGTTGACATAGTAGTTTAAAAAATGTAAACTACTCTATGAGCAGGGAGAAGGTGGGCTCCCTACTTAGAGAGTAGTAATAAATTTATATACCAATCCAGCTCACTGCTGGATTTTTTAATGAGCCCCGAACCAAATTTATATGCAAACGTTAATCAGCAAAATTTGTTACGGGGCGGATTAATTCTGAAAATGCGGAGTGTCCAAAGGATTACAAGTGTAAAATACTGATGAGAAATATATATTTGTTGAAAGACCTTGCTCATGTAACAGGCCACTCGGTGGATACGTTAAAATTCTATCTCAAGATAGGGCTTATAAAAGAGGTAGCAAGGGGGATAAAGACTAATTTTAGGTTTTTTGATGATTTAACAGTGGAAGAGCTTAAGGCTGTCCGGGATTTGAGAAAAGATGGAATATCTTTACAGAAGATAAAGATTAAGTTGGTAAAGATTAGGAAAGGATGTAATGAGTTATTATGAGGCTTTAAATTTAAAGTCAGAGCCATTTTCGACAAGTCCTGACCCATACTTTTTCTACCCGTCATCCTCGCATGATTCAGCGCTTAAAAGGCTTGAGATAGCCATAAGATTACGCAGAGGGCTTAATGTTATATTAGGCGATGTTGGAACAGGAAAGACCACATTAAGCAGGATGCTTATACAGATTTTTAAAGATGAGCCGGATTTTATATTTCATATGATACTCGACCCCAGCTATAAGACAGAATTTCAGTTTCTTTCAAGCCTTGCCAAGATGTTTGGGGTGAGCCCTTCATTTCGTTCTACGCTTGATTATAAGGATGCTCTTGAAAAATATCTTTTCCAGAAAGGTGTTGACGAAAAAAAGACAATAGTGCTCCTTATCGATGAGGGCCAGAAGCTTACGCCTGCCCAGGTTGAGATACTAAGGACATTATTAAATTATGAGACTAATGAATATAAACTTTTACAGCTCATTATACTTTCGCAGATAGAACTCCTCCCGAAGATAAGAAAGATACGAAACTTTATGGACAGGATAAATTTAAAATATATTATAAACCCCTTGGATGAATCCGAGACACGCGCGCTTATTAATTTCAGGCTGAAACAGGCAGGTTATGAAAGCGAGCAAGGGTTGTTTACGGATAATGCCATAAGGCATATATATGAACATACTCAAGGTTATCCAAGGAAAATATCAATGCTCTGCCATGATGCCCTTGAGATGCTTATTATGCGCGATAGGAAATTTGTTGATGAAAGTATCGTAGAAGAGATTATGGCGCATGAGGTCAGATAGTATGAACAGAGAGATTTCACCTGAAGAGAGGCTTTTACATTTGATAAAAGGCAAAAAAAAGCCGGATATGGATGCCGAGCATGCTGCTGGAGAGCCGCGAGACATCTCTGATTTATCTGATATTATAGTGCCTATCCCTGTTTCTTCAGGCGCAGATAGTATTAAAGATAAGAACGGCCACCAGCCATCTGCTGCTGGAGTAAATTTCGACAAATCAAAACTTAAAATCTTTCTGGCGAAACCACGGATAAATATTAATCCAACTTATATAGTAATTGGCATTATCCTGATATCGATATCAGCAGTTTTATACTTTATGTTTAATCTTGCGGGGGCAAAAGATGATCAGGAGGTTGAAAATCTTAAGAAGCTGATAGCCTCGATATCCGAGACAAGACAATCTGATAGTCCTGGGGCAGAAGATAAAGCCCCGGTACAGGATAAAAAGCCGGCGGCCCAGGATAAGGCAGGCGCTTCATTCGATGAATATCAGAAACTCATCAATGCCAAGGCCATATTCGCGCCGCCTGTTACTGATACGAGGAAAGCCTCTGTTCCGGAAGGCCCTAGCCTAAATGATCTTACAAAGGATCTCAGGCTTGTAGGTATAATGCCAGGGGATATTCCACAGGCAATCATAGAAGATAAGAAAAATAATCAAACTCTTTTCTTGAAAGAGGGCGAGACGATAAACGACATAAAGATAAAGAACATATCAACAGGAAAGGTTGTATTGGCGCGTAATGATGAAACCGTTACACTGTCATTATAATAAGAGGGAGGATTTAAGATGAAGATACTGTTAATAATTTTTTTGATGTTATCCATGACAATCGTTCCTTGTAATACCCTTTTAGCGCAAGGCGGCATGCCTGCCGCGGCCCAAGCGCCGGAAAAGTTGTCCCTTGACATAAAGGGCATGGATATCCTTGATGTTTTCAGGTTATTGTCTATGAGGGGCGGCCTTAATATAATAGCCGGCAAAAACGTGACTGGCAAGGTAACATTATTCCTTAAAGGTGTTGATATATGGGATGCTTTTGAAATAATCATAGCCGCGAACGGCCTTGCGTATGAAAAGAGAAATAATATTATCTATGTAATGACAGAGCGGGATTATGAGCTTATGTACGGAAAGAAGTATGAGGATAAGAGAATTGTCAAATCCGTAAAACTTCAGCATGTAACTGCCGCTGAAGTGTCAAAGGCTGTTTCGCAGCTAAAGACAAATATCGGAAGAGTTGTAGCGGATGAGATATCTGATACGATAATACTTATGGATATCCCTGAGGCTGTTGCCGAAATGGAAAAGGTGATAGAATATCTTGATGTATCTCTGACAACAAAGGTGTACAACCTCCAATACGCGAAGGCAAGCGATCTTAAAGACAGGCTTAGCGAGATGCTTACCAAAAATATCGGAAACCTGCGCGTTGATGAACGCACAAATAAGGTTGCTATAACTGATCTTAAAACCAAAATGCCTGCTTTTGATAAAGTGATTGCCGCTTTTGATGAAAGGCATAAGGAAGTTATAATAGAGGCAAAGATACTGCAGGTTACCCTTAATGATGATTATAATACAGGTATAAACTGGGACGCGGTGTTTACAAAGATGCAGAGCAGCTTGCATCAGGTTGCGGCCCTTGGGGTAAGTTTAAAATTTCCTGACCAGCAAACACCTATACCCTCTACACAAGGCGCAGGAGGCGCATTGCAGATAGGCAATCTTGCTACAGAAGGTTACCAGGCAGTTATACAGGCATTAAGGGAATACGGTGAAACCAACCTGTTGTCTTCCCCGCGAATAGTTGCCTTAAACAATGAAGAGGCAAGTATTCTGGTCGGGACAAACCAGCCGTATGCTACACGCACGATCAGTCAGGGAAGCGGCGGCACAGGAAATATTGAAGCGGAGAATGTAACCTTTATCGATCTTGGTATAAAGCTTGTTGTAACACCAACTATAAATGATGAAGGTTTTATTACAATGAAGATAAGGCCTGAGGTAAGCTCGCAGATAAGCGAATTTGTTATAACCAGCAGCGGAAATAAAATACCCGTAGTAAAAACTACCACAACAGAAACGACTGTTATGGTAAAGAATGGCTCAACAGTTCTTATAGGCGGCTTAATAGAGGAAAACATAAGGGAGAGCGTAAGAGAGGTGCCCGGGCTTGCTAATATTCCTCTTCTTGGTAATCTATTCCGGACAAGGACTATCGGCAGCGGTGGCAGCACAAATCCTGAAAAGACAGAGCTTGTTATATTTCTCACCCCACATATCATAAGCGGGGAAGAAAAGGGTGATTTGCTTTCAACAGGCAAGGTCGCGCAGGATATAGCTGTAGAGGAACTCGCGAAAACAGATTCCGCTAAAATAACTGATGATATGACTGCCGAAGAATATTATGACCTGATAGCGTCGATTATCAATAGAAAGGTTGAGGAAAAAAGGCCGGGTATTCCTCTCCGCGGAGAGGTTTTTATATCGTTTGATATAAACCGCGAAGGCGATCTTATCTCTAAGCCAAAAATTTCAAAAGGAGACAATTCGAGCTTGTCAGATCTTGGTATAAGAAGTATAATAAATTTAGCGCCTTTTCCCCCTTTTCCCAAGAGCATGGCTAAAGACAAGGAAACTCTTCAGATAGCTATTAGCTATGAATGATTGAGGCTATATAATTTATGCCTAAAGACAGTGTTTTAATTGTAGACAGCGATAAAAATACCCTGACCTTTTTAACAGGTATGCTCATAGAAAAAGGTTTTAGCAGGAGTATGGGCATAACTACGGGAGAAGGTATAACAGATATTATAGATGAAAAGAAGCCCGATATCGTACTTTTAAACATAGATATTAAGGGAGAAAACTCAATTGATATACTGTTCAGGGTAAAGGCCAAAAACCCGGGCCTTCCTGTTATAATGTTAACAAGGTCTGATTGCAGAGAACTGGCTGAGGCAGCAATCAAGAAAGGGGCCTCTTCTTATATTGTACAGACAGGCACGGAAAATGACATCGCGCAGGCCCTTAAAGGCCAGCTTCAGAGGTACAGACAGGAAAAACCCCGCGGGAAATATTGTGATATATTGGTAATCGATGACGACCTGGATATATTAGATATGGTCAAGTCATATTTGCAATCCAATGATTATACATGTGAAATCGTAAGCAAGCCGGACAAAGCAGTAAATAAATTACTCTCTGCCAAGCCCAAGCTCGTACTTCTTGATATAGTTATGCCAGGCATTAATGGCATAGATCTTTTAAATGAGATCAAAAGGGCAGATCCTAAGGCAAAGGTAATTATGATGAGCGGTATATCGGATCACGATATATGTATAAACGCCATTAAAAGCGGCGCATCAGGATATATAACAAAGCCTTTTTCTTTACAGCAGCTTAAGGTTACCCTTGCTACAACCTTATTTGTATAAATTTCTTAAATCATGAGACCTAATACTACTGCTATACTTGATTGGATACTTTTCATATCTTTTATAGTTTTTCTTTTTATGGCAACGGATATCTTGCCCGCGGTATGGGTTGTACTAAATTTAATAGCGGGTAAAGATATCGAGTATTTTCCCGGGATATTTATAGCAGTACCCCTGTTCCTTCTTCTGTTTTATTTGGCATTTATAAAAAGGCAAAGGAATACTTCTTGTTATGTATGCTATATTGTGCTTACTGTTATAATGGCTCATGTTTATTACATGATAGACGGGCCGTACAATAGAATGCATATCTTTTTATATTTTATGGTGAGCATAATGTCTTTCAGGCTATTGCATAATTATTTGCATGATATCAGGCTTTATATCTTCGGGTTTTCTCTGGCCGTATTTTTTGGCGTGATTGATGAGTGCCTGCAGTTTTTTTCAGCGCACAGAGGTTTTTCCCTTTCGGATATCAAAGCGGATGCGTTAGCCGCCTTATTGGGGCAGTTGTTTATAATGCTTGTTGTAAGGCCTAACCTTAGGCCATGGATCCCAAAGCTTAAAAGCAAGATGAAAGGATATTACGCGCAGGAGAGATGGCTTAAAAGACAAAGACAGGGCTCACCCTAAATACCTTGACTAAGGTTGCCTGCTATGCTACAATACCGAAAAACAAAGAGGAGGGAATATGGCAGAAGGATATTGTGTTAAGTGTAAATCAAAGAAAGAGATGAAAGACGCCAAGGAAGTTGAAATGAAGAACGGGCGTAAGGCCATGAAGGGTAAATGCCCTGATTGCGGTACAGGCATGTATAGAATAATGGGAAAATAGCGTTTGACAAATACCGAATCTAAAGAAAAAGCTTTAATCGTAGGCAGATTAGCATTAGAAAAGAAAGCAGAAGATATAAAAATACTGGATATGCGAAATGTTACATTTTTTTGTGACTATTTTGTTATCGCAGGCGCCGAGTCTTTTAAAAAAACAACAGCAATAGCAGATCATATAATTGATTCTCTTGATGCGCTTGGCATAAGGCTTTTGCATAAGGAAGGCATAAGAGACGGCCAGTGGGTTATTCTGGATTATTCAGATGTGATTGTTCACGTATTCCAAGAGCAGGCAAGGCGATTCTATGATTTAGAAAGGCTTTGGGGCGACGCGAAAACAATAACCATAAAAGATAGGAAATAGGGGTATGCTGATTTGAGTTTAGAGCAGAATGCCCCTATTTTACTTTATTATAACAACTTAGATGAAGACTAAATTAATAGATATTATAATATTGACCGTTGAATCCCTGTCTGATAAATGGTCTTTAAAAAACATGCCTGAGATTATATGCGAGGCACCAAAGCATCGTGCCCTCGGTGATCTATCCACAAACATCGCTATGCAGGTATGCAAGCTGGTTAATGGCCTTAGTCCGATGAAAGCAGCCGAAGACATCGTCGAATCATTGAAAAGTTGTTTATCAAAATCCGATATAAATAGCTTTATATCAAAAATAGAAATAAAGCCCCCTGGTTTTATAAACTTTTATTTTTCGGAAGCCTATCTGCGGAATGTTATAAATGAAATAGAAGATAAAGGCGCTGATTTTGGAAGATTAGCCCAAGCCCTGCCTAAAAAGATCCTGATAGAATTCGTAAGTGCTAATCCGACAGGCCCTTTAAGCGTAGCGCATGGCAGGCAGGCCGCGATGGGCGATGTCCTTGCTAATATATTGGAGTTTGCGGGGCATAAGGTAATGAGAGAATATTATCTTAATGATGAAGGGAACCAGATAATTATTCTCGGCAGATCCATACATGCCAGGTATTGCGAACTTCTCGGAGAGGCCTATCCTTTTCCTGAAAATGGTTATAAAGGAGATTATATCGTTGATATAGCCCAAATGGTTGTCGAGAAACATCATAAGAGCATGATTGCGCCCGACGATAAAAATATAAGGTTCTTTTGTGATTTCGGCATAAAGTACATAATGGAAGGCATAAAAAAAGACCTTTTGGATTTTGGAGTTAAGTTCGATAATTATTATTCACAGCGCAAGCTTGGAGAATCAGGCAATATCGAAAAGGCATTAAAAGAGCTTGATGAAAAATCATTTTTATATGAAAAAGACGGCGCCTTATGGTTTTCGTCCACAAAATTTGGCGATGATAAAGACAGGGTTTTGCGTAAAAGCGATGGCAGCTATACATACATAACGCCCGATATAGCGTATCATAAAGATAAATTTAAGAGAGGATTTGATTTGTTGATAGACCTGTGGGGGCCTGATCATCATGGTTATATAAATAGGATGAAAGCCGCCTGCCAGGCCATAGGAAAAGACCCTGCTGTCCTTTCCATTCTTATAATACAGCTTGTTACACTTTGCAGGAACGGTATCCCTGTCCGTATGTCTACAAGAGAGGGTGAGTTCATATCCTTAAGAGAGGTTATGGATGAGGTGGGGAAAGATGTTACAAGGTTCTTTTTCCTTACAAGGCGTAGGGACAGCCACCTGGATTTTGATCTCGAGCTTGCCAAAAAAGAATCCATGGAAAATCCTGTGTATTATATACAATACGCCCACGCGAGGATATGCGGAATATTAGAACACAGGGATGAGCAAGGTAAGGGTAGAGGCAGAGGTGAAGACAAAAATGAAATTCTCGCATTATTAAACTCAGAGGAAGAGCTAGAGACAATGCGTTTATTAAGGGAATTTCCTGAGACGATAAAATATTGCGCGACAAACCTTGAACCGCATAAACTTATATCATATCTGATGGAGCTGGCAGGCAGTTTCCACAGTTTTTACGCCAAACACCGTGTTGTAAGCGATGATGCGGATCTTACCTTAGCTCGCCTCATGCTTGTAGAATCCCTAAAGAAGGTATTCTCAAAGGCACTTACATTGTTGGGAGTTTCCGTACCTAACAGGATGTAGTGCATAGTAGCAAGTATTAAGTTCAATCGAAATCATAATATACCCGCCTATGTTTGAATCCATTAAATTATATAAAAATCAAACTCAACAAAAAGATGCCCTGCTTAAAGAACTTAGAAGGCTGGGTTATGATATAACTGATTTCATATCTCAGGAAGGAGATTTTGCCCACAGGGGAGGGGTTGTTGACGTGTTTCCAGCTGGCTTTGAGCAGCCTGTTCGTATAGAATTTTCCGATAATAAGATATCTTCTATCTATTCATTTAATCTCACAACATCTGAGATGTCTTCTGTCCATCAAATGGTTATAGTGTTACCGCGCGCGCCAGCGCATGGCCATGGCAAAAAGAGCTTTTTCCACGATATGGGCGAAGGAGTGCCTATTGATAATTTCGTAGATATAATGCCAGGAGATATGGTTGTGCATATCGATCATGGTATAGGTATATATCAGGGCATAAGAAAGGTAAGGGAAGCAGGCGATAAGATAAAGGATTATCTCTTAATAGAATACGCGGGCAAGGACAAGCTTTATGTACCCGCGGAAGAGATAAGCCTGATACAAAAATATATAAGTTTTTATAAGCGTTCACCAAGATTAAGCAAGCTAGGCACAAAGGCCTGGCAGAGGGCAAAAGACAGGACAAAGAAAATAGCTGTCTCATATGCCCTTGAGCTTCTTCAGATGCAGGCAAGCCGTATGAAGCTTAAAGGTTTTTCTTACTCTAAAGACACAGATTGGCAGAAAACGCTTGAGGAAGCATTTCCGTATAAAGATACAATTGACCAGGCAAAGGCCTCATCTGATGTAAAGTCTGATATGGAGCGGCCAAAACCCATGGATAGGTTATTATGCGGCGATGTTGGCTATGGAAAAACAGAAGTTGCGTTAAGGGCCGCATTTAAGGCGGCAATGGACAACAAGCAGACAGCTATCCTTGTCCCGACAACAATACTCGCGGAGCAGCACTATAATACCTTTTGCGAAAGAATGAAAGAGTTTCCTGTAAATGTACAGATGCTCTCAAGGTTTCGCACAAAACATGAACAAAAACAGGTTCTTGCAGCATTAAAGCAGGGCAATGTCGATATTGTTATAGGCACGCACAGGCTCCTTTCCGATGATATAATTTTTAAAGATTTAGGCCTTGTTATTATAGACGAAGAACAGCGTTTCGGGGTAAAGGCAAAGGAAAAATTCAAGACGCTGAGATTACTTGTGGATGTCCTTACAATGACAGCGACCCCTATACCACGCACGCTTTATATGTCCCTGACAGGCGCCAGGGACATGTCACCTATAAATACACCCCCTCTTGACAGGTTACCGATAAAAACTATCGTGTCCGCTTACGATGACAATTTATTGAAGAAAGCTATCTTGCATGAGATTTCAAGAAAAGGCCAGGTGTATTTTGTAAATAACAGGATAAAAGGAATAGACAAGATCAGCTTAAAGATAAAAGAGCTCATAGGCCCTGGCGCGCGTATTGCCATTGCGCACGGTAGAATGGCTGCTAAAGAACTCGAAACTGTAATGTTGGATTTTATAAAAGGTGAAGTGGATGTCCTGGTTTCTACAACTATAGTTGAATCAGGCATAGATATACCTAACGCGAATACTATTATTATAAATAACGCGGATAAATTTGGTTTGGCAGACCTCTACCAATTACGAGGCAGGGTTGGGAGATTCAATGTCAAGGCTTACGCGATATGCCTGATACCAGAACATGGCCTTTCCGGAGATTCAAAAAGAAGGTTAATGGCTATTGAGCGTTTTACACAGCTCGGGTCCGGGTTTAAGATAGCCATGGAAGACCTTCAGATAAGGGGTGCTGGCAATATACTTGGCACGCAGCAGCATGGTTATATCGCGGCCGTAGGTTTTGACCTTTATTGCAGGCTGCTTAGGGATGCTATCAGAGAACGCTCAAGGCCTTAATCCCCGTAATACCTAATCGTTTATACCTTTGCCTACGCAGCGATGGTATTTTTGCGGATTAGGTAAAATCAGGGCAAAAAAAGCCAAATCGCTGCTTAAGGCAAAGGCATAAACGCTGTACAATAGAGTTCACGCCCAAAATGTTGCTTTGTTATAGTATATAGACATTTGTGTAATTCGAGCAGGACCTTGCTGGTGCGAGCGGGCACGGTTCGCCCTGTAAAGCTTCTATGCGAGAGCGAGCCTGCCTACCGGTAGGCAGGCAGCAGCGTGGAGCAAAAATTCACTCGCTGGGTGAATTTTTGCGTTCCTGCGAGAATTAACACAAGTGTCTATATATGTAATTTAATCAAAGTCCTTAGAACAATATTTAGTGTTTTTGCTTGTATATAGTCATTATATATGATAAGATTATTGCACTTATAATTAGTATAAACCAGAAAGGGGTAATGCGATGAAGAGATGGTTTCCGGTATTAGTAATGGCTTGCGTTGTCATGGCTTTTGGCTGCGCGAGACGGGTAAAGGAAGATGTTGTCGCTACTGTAAATGGCAGGCCTATTACCATAACAATGCTTAATGAAAAGATAGAAAAGCTTCCTCAATACTATCAGGCATTCGCGGCGCAGAATAAAAAAGAGATTGTTGATGAAATGATAGTAGAAGAGTTATTATATGATGAGGCAAAAAGTCGTAAGCTGCATAATGACCCTGATATAAAAGAATTAATAGATGATGCAAACAGGAAGATACTTATTTCCAGGGTTATTGAAGATGAGACAAAGAAAAGCGCGCCTGTTTCCGATGATGATGTCAGCAGCTACTATGAACAGAATAAAGAGAAGTATATGGTGCCAGAGATGGTACGGGCATCCCATATATTAACAAGTACGGAAGAAGAGGCAATAAAGGCAAAGGGCGAGCTTGACAG
>Ga0268276_1002274_pt1 | contig 16735 bp, 21 predicted proteins | sample saktaG_4_FD_190145 | JGI IMG/M metagenome (GOLD analysis project Ga0268276, IMG submission 190145) | Saline water microbial communities from Sakinaw Lake, British Columbia, Canada - sak_2010_1_5_45m | ecosystem: Environmental > Aquatic > Non-marine Saline and Alkaline > Saline ...
AAAAACATCAAAACATTTTGTTATTACTTTTTTATTTGTAAACAACAAATTGCCGATAGAAAGAGCCGTCAAAAAGATATTTAGAAGTTTTTCAAAAAGAGAGATAAAAAATCATCATGGCGTTCTGCATTGCTTTAAAGAAAGGCCTAAAACTCGCCAAATATTATTAAATTTCTTAAAAGAAAAAGATATTTCGATTATCGCGATTTATTTAAATAAGCAAAAAGTATATACGAAACTGCAGGACGAAAAACATGTTTTATATAATTATGTAACTAATATTTTAATAGACAGAGTTTATACAAAAAAATTAATTCCTACGGATGAACCCATAGAATTAATTGCTTCCAGGAGAGAAACTAATAAATTTTTAAATCAAAATTTTTGTAATTATATTAAATATCAAGTACAAAATAACCACAAATTAGATATAACGGTAGAAATAAAATCGCCCCATGAAGAGAAATGTTTGCAAGCCGTTGATTTTATTTGTTGGTCTATTTTCAGAAAAATTGAGCATGATGACGAAAGTTACGCTAATTTTATAAAACAAAAAATAGTGGAAGAAAGTCCACTATTCCCGTAAAAAGACAAAACCTTGTACGCACTGTTGAGGAACCATACGGAGCCCCGCGCACAAGGATTTACCTGTCTATCCACAGTATAGCAATGATATGGGTATTTGTCAATAAGTTATCCACAAGGATAGAAACGCAAAAGAGACCCCGATTGAGGCCTCTAAGCACTAGAGTTCGCGAGGCTGTTTCCAGCCTTCTATCCACAGTGTAGCGCCCCGATTAGCATTTGTTAAGTTTTTTAATAATTAATTAAAATATATGGCTAAAGTAAAAAATCCAATATTCAAAGGTAACAAGGTCGGTCCTTTAAGTTATATAAAAAGAAAAGATCAATTAGATGGAATGACTCATAATGTGAAGTTTGATAAAAATGCTAAGCAAGAAATTAGTATTAGTTTAAGTCATGAACACGCAGAATGTAAGCCAGAAATAGAAAAAGTTTTTGCCGGAATTCATGTAGAATTTATTGGAGATCTCCGAAGATTCTCTGCCGGTGATCTTCCAATGCAGATTATAATTTTTTTAGGCGGGGCATGCGTAAGCGGTTTATTTTGGGATATTGTTAAGGCTGGCATAAAGAAACTATATAAAAAATTTAAAAGAGTTCAAATAACTATTCGTGATAGGGAGTCTATTATGTATTCTGTGAAAGAAGATTTTTCAGTAGGTGTAATAGTTATTCCAGACAGAAAAAAAGAATTTGAGCATATAAAAACTTTGGATGATGTTATTATTCATATAAAAAATATCAAATAAAAAATAATAAATAAACATATGACTACATTTTCAGAAAGACAAGGAATTATAAAGGATTCAAATTTAGATCCCAAAATAGTGCCAAATGAATTAAAAAATAGACTTTGGAATATAATCCAAGACTATATTGATAATAATTTTAAATATGGAAAACCAAATCGTGAAGATGTTATTGGATGTTTATGGGATAAATTTTTTAAAGAAAATAAAAATAATTTAAAAGGTTGGGATAGTTGCAGATAAATATATGCCTTATTATATAAATCAAATACAAGAAAAATTTTATCAGTTGGAGTGGAATAAAGTTTATGATTTTTTGGAATTTTTGATTTCCGTAAATGCCTATGATCAGAATAAAAATAATTTTATTGATAAATTAAACCAAGTTTTTATTGACGAGAGAGCTCCTTATAAAATTATTGACGGCTTGGTTGTCCCGTTGGTTTCAGAAATAGAGGTAGAGGAAGTTGAGAAAGCGATTGAGGGCAAATACGCGGCCGTATCAGGCCATATTAAGAAAGCATTAGAATTATACAGAAAAAGGCCGACAGCAGATTATGAGAATTCGATCAAAGAGTCAATCAGCGCCGTTGAGGCTTTAGCTAGAATAATTTTAAAAAAACCATCAGCAACGCTCGGGCATCTGGCCGATCAATTAAATATACATCCGGCCTTTCGAGATGCTATTAAAAAATTGTATGGCTGGACTTCCGATGAAGGAGGTATCAGGCATTCCGATAACAATAAAAAATTAAATGTGGATGAAAAAGAAGCTAGATATATGTTGGTGCAATGTTCAGCTTTGGTAAATTATACTATTTCTCAATATGAATAAAACAATAACAATTCCAAAAGAGTGGAAAAAGATAAAATTAGGAGATTTTATTGATTTTAGAAATGGTTATGCTTTTAATTCTAAAAAGTATACGTCAGGAGGTAAAATAATTATTAGAATGAGTAATATTTCAGTTGATGGCGAATTAAATATAAATAATTCAAACATTAAATATACAGATGAAAATACTTTTAGGGAATTATCGGACTATCAATTAAAAAAGAACGATTTGATTATGTGTATGACTGATGTAAGTAAGGAATTCGGAGTAGTTGGGAAAACCGCTATCATTGATAAAGACGATACTTATATATTAAACCAAAGAGTAGGGAGAATTAGGTTAAGCGAAGAACTTAATGTTAATTTTCTGCATTATTATACAAATAGCAAATATTTTTTAAATGATATTTATCAAAAAGTAACAGGATCGGCTCAATATAATTTATCAACGACAGATATTAAGCAGTCTAAAATTTTACTTCCGCCCCTGCCAGAACAACAGAAAATCGCTGAAATTTTATCTTGCGTGGATGAGGATATAGAAAAAACGGATCATATTATTGAGGAAACAGAAAAGCTAAAAAGGGGATTAATGCAAAAACTTTTAACAAAAGGCATTGGACATAAGAAATTTAAAAAGACGAAGTTAGGGACGATTCCTGAAGATTGGAGTTTTGCTAGATTATCGGAAATTACTGATTTAATAACAAAAGGAACTACACCAACCACATATGGCCATAGTTTTACAGAGCAAGGCGTAAATTTTATTAAAGTTGAAAATATAACAAAGGATGGAAAGATAGAAATTGGAGAATGCAAAAAAATATCTTTGATAACCCATGAATTTTTAAAAAGATCTAAACTTCAGGAAAATGATATTTTGTTTTCAATTGCAGGCGCGCTTGGCAGAACCGCGATAGTACACAATAACTGTTTGCCAGCGAATACCAATCAAGCTGTTGCATTAATAAGATTAAGAGAAAAAAAATTAGTTAATTTCGTTGAAATACTTTTGAGGACAGAAAGTGTTATAAAACAAATTCAAAATGAAAAAGTTCAACTCGCTCAGGCTAATTTAAGCCTTAAAAAATTGGGAAATGTTTATCTACCAATTCCGCCTAAAGATGAATTGACAGAAATCGATAGTATTATTCAAGAAATCACTAATAAAATATTTTTAAATAAAAAAATTAAAAATAAACTTACCGAACTCAAAAAAGGTCTGATGCAGGATCTTTTGAGCGGGAGAGTGAGGGTATAAATTTATGGAATTTACAAATGATCAAATTAGAAACGTTATACTTCAGTGTCTTTACAATAAAGCAAAAAAATCTAAAGGACCCGCGGGGATCGCTATCGGTATTAGAGATTTAACGGCATTAGTTAAATCGGAGATTGACGTTAAACAACAAGAAATTAGTATGAATTTGCAATTTCTCATTAAAAATGGATATGTTGATGAAAAAGAGGTACAGAATACTTTTGCCACTGCAAAATTTAATGCTAAACCAAGTGTTAGATATGAGTTATCTCAAACGGGTTTTAGCTATTTTGAGCAAGGATCCAAATTTGATTTAGCGGACAAAAATGCTGGCATAAATATTCAAATGTTAAATAGCGTGGCCGTTTTAGGTAACCAAAATGTCGTTAAAAATATTGTGAGACAAGAATATAGAGATGGTTATTTAAAGCTTGAAGAACTCGAGAAAAAAATAAATTTATCTAGTAAAATTAGTGATGAGGACAAAGTTAATTCTCAAGCAGATATTGAAACTATTAAAAATCAATTGGCAAAACAAAATCCTAATACAAATATTATTAAAGCCGCATTATTGGGTTTGTCGTTTTTAGCGAATGTATCAGAACTTAGTCAGTATTTTTCTGTTGCAAGTGAATGGTTGACTAAAACTTTAGGGTTGGGATAATCTGCCATGGAATTAATAAACAAATTAAAAATAAACTCACTCAACTTAAAAAGGGTCTTATGCAGGATCTTTTGGGCGGGAGAGTGAGAACTAATTATTAAATTTATAAAACTATGAAAAAGCATAATTTTAGCCCGAGAAGGCAAATTACAAAAACAAATGTCGAAAAATTATCTAATAAAAGTGCGGGAGTATATAAAATAGTCAGCTCAAAAGACGAGTTGCTTTATGTTGGAAAGGCAAAAGCAGGTCGTCTCGGGGATAGGATTTATGAACATAAAGGTCGTTTTCAAGGAGGTACGAATTTTAGAGTTAGGGAGACCGGAACCGTTGAAAGGGCGGTGAGATTAGAGAAAAAAATAATAAAACAAGAAAAACCACCCAGAAACAGGATGTTGAAAAAGTAGTTATGAAAAAAGAAATTATAAATAATGCAAAAATTTTGATAAATAGATCTCAGGATGATTTTTTCTTTTCCCCGGACGAGGATCAAAATCCTCGATTTATTCAAGCCTTTCTTCTCCAGGCAAGTGTTATAGAAGGGTTAATACGAGAGTTTAGTTGCGAATGTAATAGAAAAAATAAAATTTTAGGGTTAAAGGCACCAAGAAATTTTAGTCAATCTGCGCGTGAGTCACGAGTCGCTAGCCATTTAAAAAGAGAAGAATTTAAAAGTTTGAGTAGTTACATAGATTTCCGAAACGATATAGTACATACAATACTTGAAAAGAATGATGCAAGTAAATTAGAAAGAGAAATTGATAAAAAATATAACGAAGGGTTGGATATAGTTAATTTTCTTTTGAATAAAAAATTATGAAGTTTAACGAACAATTTACAGTTGAAAATTATGTGATTGAATATTTAAAGGATAAGCTCGGGTATGAGTATATTAAACCTAAGGAATTTTCTAATTTAAGAGAATTTGAGAATGAATATTTAATTATTTCTCATCTGGCCGAAGCCATTAAAAAGATAAATAAAATTGATGACGAGACAGAAGTTTTAAGCGTTATTCGCGAGATTAAAAAACTGGATACAAACGAGGAATTTTTAGAAGCGATGAGAAACGGCATTAATTTGGTTGACGCGGTAACCAGGCGGACAAAAAATTATAAAATTATTGATTTTGAAAATATTGATAACAATTATTTTGTAGTTACGAATCAATTCTATTTTGAAGGCAACAGCGAGAATATCCGCCCTGATATTTTAGTTTTTCTAAATGGCTTGCCAATCGCGGATATTGAAGCCAAAAGTCCTACGGCCGGCAGCGGGGTAAATTTTGAAAATGCGATCGGACAAATTAAAAGGTACGAAAAGAACGCCAGGAAATTATTTTTAGCTAATTGCTTTAATATCGCCACGGACGGGTTAAAAACATTTTATGGGACAACTTACGCTTCTAAACAATACTTCTTTATCTGGAAAGATGAGAATAATAAAGAATCTTTAGAAATTACTTTAAACGCCTTATTAGATAAAGATAATTTATTAGACATTGTTAAAAATTTTATTTTGTTTGAAAAAGAAAAAGAAAAACGAATTAAAAAAATGTGCCGCTACCAGCAAATGCGAGCGTCTAATAAAATTATTGAGAGGGTAAAAAACGGCGAAGTAAAACGGGGTCTGATTTGGCACACCCAAGGCAGCGGCAAAAGTTTAACAATGTTTTTCACGGCCTGGAAACTGCGCTTTATGGCTGAACTAAAAAATCCTAAGGTGTTTGTTTTGGTTGACAGGCAGGATTTAGACGAACAAATTACGGATACCTTTTTAAATTGCGGCGGTCAGAACGTTATTAGAATCACTTCCAAAAGAGACTTAGCGAAAAAGATAGTTAATGAGGAAAGAGGCATATTTATTTCTACCATTCAAAAATTTAATGATCTGCCGGGAGAGATTGAGAATAAAAACGAAAATGTGGTTGTTCTGTGCGATGAAGGGCATAGAAGCAATGAGGGGTTTGCCTCAATTAATTTAAGAAGTTCAATGAGAAATGCTTTTTTCTTTGGTTTTACGGGCACGCCGATTGATAAAGTAACGCTAAACACTCATCGCAATTTTGGCGAGAAAGGCGAAAGGTATTTAGATTATTATTCAATCCAGCAAGCGATTGATGACGGCGCCACGCTCCCGGTAACTTATGAGGCAAGGTTATCAAAATTTTTTATTGATGAGGAAAAATTAGACGAACAATTTGATGAATTAACAAAAGATTTGGAGGAAAAACAAAAAGGGGAGTTATCTAAAAAATATGGGAAAAAAGAGGCAATTGTAAAATTAGAAAAACGAATGAAAGCCATCACTCAAGATATTGTTGAACATTACAAATTATATGTTATTCCTAACGGGTTTAAAGCTCAAATTGTCTGTTTTGATCGCGAGACAACGGCAAACTACAAAGAGATGTTAGACGAGCTTGTGCCTCATGATTGGTCCGAAGTTGTTTATTCTCCCGGGGATAGAAACACAGATACAGATGATTTGAAGAAATATAATACTAACAAAGCCAAAAGGGACAAAATTATAAATAAATTTAAAGATTCTAATAGTTCGCTAAGGTTTTTAGTGGTTTGCGATATGCTACTCACTGGTTTTGACGCTCCCGTTGAGCAGGTGATGTATTTAGACAAACCTTTGCGCGATCACAATTTACTGCAAGCCATAGCCAGAACAAACAGAGTTTATCCGAACAAGGGTTGCGGTAAAATCATTGATTACTACGGGATTACAAAAAATCTATATGACGCCTTGAATTTTGATGAGAGTGTGGTTGAATCGGCGATGATTGATTTAGACAGGATAAAAGATGAATTTATAAAAGTTTTAGATGAAATAATGGATATATTCGTGGGCGTGAACATTGAAGATCCTTCAATTGATAATTTAAGACGCTGTTTAAAAATTTTTATTGATAATGCGGATAAACAAAATTATTTTTCGGACAGATACGCGAGATTAAAGTTGTTATTTGAAATATTATCGCCTGATCCATTCTTGAAAGAATATTTAAGAAAATTTGAATGGATTACATGTTTTTATTTGGCCTTTGTCAAAGAATTTAGAAGTGAAGAAACTGATATGGCATTATTTGCCGAATATGGCGAAAAAGTGAAAGGATTAATACAGGACAAAATTGATTACGAAGGAATTACAAAAAGTTTTAGAGAGCTAAAGGTTAATGATCTTTATGTTATGGAGAGGTTAAACAAAATGGAGGATGAAGAAAAAGCATTAAATTTAGAGAAAATGTTAAAACAGGAAATTTCAATTAATATTGACACTAATCCGGCTTTTAAAAAATTTAGCGAAAGATTGGCGGCCATTAAAAAGCAGTTTGAACAAAATCAGATTGATTTGTCAGAAAGGATTAAACGTTATTACGATTTATTAAATGATATTAAGAGTAAAAACGATGAAGCAAAAGAATTGGGCTATAACTTAAAAGAATATGGCTTGTATGTTATTTCTGAAGAATTTATTGATATTAAAGACAAGGATTTAATCAGGAAATTTATTAAGGAAGCGACTTGACGGAATTCTTGATACTGGCTGGCAAGAATCATCTAAGAGAGATCAATTCTTAAAAGAAATTAAAAGAACTTTGCAGGAATTAATTTTGAAAGATTATAAAGGGAAAATTAAGGTTAATGATTTTCATAAATATTTGAATCGTTTAGTTGATGTAATTATTAAGAAGTTTTAATATGACCAAACAAACCTGTCCCGAGCAATGTCGCGGGATTAAACTTCACAATAAAAAAATCGATTACACTTTAAAAATAAGTAAACGGGCAAAAAGAATGCGTTTAGCCGTTTATTGCGATGGCAGTTTTGTGGTTACGAAACCCATGGGATTAAGTGAAAATATAGTCGAGAGATTTATTGTTCAAAAATCTAATTGGATATTATCAAAATTGGATTATTTTAAGCAGTTTGGAGTAGAAATTTTTAAAAACGATCAGCAGAAATATTTAATACATAAAGATGAAGCTTTGGGATTTATAGAGAAAAGAATTAAATATTTTAATAAAATCTATAATTTTAAATTCAATAAAATTAATATTAAAAATCAAAAAACACGCTGGGGCAGCTGTTCGAAGAAAGGCAATTTAAACTTTAACTATAAACTATTATTTTTACCAAAACATATTGCAGATTATATTATTGTCCATGAATTATGCCATTTGAAAGAGTTCAGCCACTCACATAAGTTTTGGAATTTAGTAGCAAGAACCATCCCAAATTATTCAAAAATAAAAGGAGAATTACAAATAAGGGGGTTAAATTTAGAATAAAAAAATGCCAGAATCATATAAACAATTTATCGAAAGAAAAGAAAAACAATTTGAAAAAGATTTTGAGAAAGATAAATTAATTGGGATGAAAGACATAGGTAGAAAAGGAAGATTTTATTATATTCGGGAAGCTTGGACTTTCATGCCCCAATATAATTTAAAAGAGAAAGTTTTTATTATTGAAAGATTAAGGTTAACAAAAATAAAGGGGGTTGTTATACATGGAAATTTGAGTAAAGCGGGAGATATTGAGTATAGATTTGGCTACTATATTGTCGGCCAAAATGGCAGAGCAAAAGATAAATGGGTCTGGGGACAGTTTTGCCCATTGATACCGCAGAAAGATTTTAGCAAGTTAACTAAAAAAGCGAAAAAAGAAGGGACTGTAAAATAAATAATAATCTAATTTAAATTATGAAAGGAATAAGAAAATTAATAGCAAAAGAAATAGAATTAGGATTTTTGCGTGTTCCGGCTAATTTAAAGAAAGAATTTCCGAAAGAGAATGTAAAAATTAAATGCGTTTTCAACGGGAGAACTAAGGAATTATCTTATAATCCAAAGTATGGGAGAATTTTTGGGTTGGTAAATTATTTTAGAAAAAACGAGGCAACGCCCAATGATATTATTGAGTTTGAAATTAGAGATGATAATAAAGTTGTTTTGAATTATGGAAAGATCAAAGATGATGAAAAGGAAATTTCTTCAATTGAAATTGAGGAGGCGGAAGATATAATAAATGTTTCAGAGTTGCCATCTCAAACAAAAGGGAATATTGTTGAGCAAAGAATAGCCGAATTGATTTTATTATATGGACAGGGCTTGTTAAATGTTTATAAACCAATTTCCGATATTGAGGGTATTGATTTAATTGTAGTTAAAAGGGGTGTTTTTCTGCCTATATTTATTCAAGTAAAAGGTAGATATAATCTTAGAAGCAGAAATATACAAATTGGAATTAAATACAATAATTTTAATGTTCATCACTCATTTTTTATTATTGCTGCATATTTTGACCCAAAGGAAATTGATATTTCTGATTATTTAATTTTTATTCCATCAGAAGATTTTAAGAATAAAGCTAATATTGTTAACAAGGGCAAAGACAAGGCAATATATGTTTTAAATTCTAAATTGTCTAGAGAGTATAATGGTAAATTTTCTAAATTCGTGATCAAAAAAGAAAATCTGGTTAATAAAATTTTTGATAAGTTTAAAGAAATGGAGAAGTATATAAAATAAATCTTGTTACGTAGCATCCGCCTACGCCTCCACCGACGCTGAAGCTTTGGCGGACAAGAAGACTTCGGCAGGACTCGTGCTACGTAACAAGCTACGTAACATATGAAAAAATATATTAGAAAAATAACAAGAGTGGGGAAAAGAAGTTTGGCGGTTGTTATTCCGGCAGAAATTGTTGATGAATTAAAAATAAGAGAAAAGCAAAAAGTGGTTTTAAGGCGGAGTGGAAAAAATATAATAATTTCCGATTGGGTTAAATAATCTGAAGGAGAAGCGGGCCCGCCTTCGCTCTGCACTTTGTTTGAGCTACGGCGAGGCAAGGAAGAAAATTATTATTGAAGACTGGCAAAAATAATTAAATAAAAATTAAAATGAATATAAAAGAATCAATCTCCCAATTTTTAGAAGGAAAGGAAAAGAATAGGGGAAGATTTCCCGATACAAGATCTACATCTTTTGACTATTGCTACAATTATTTTTATTCCTTTTATAAGGAAAATAGACTGGCGGAGTTGGTTAATGATAAAAATATCCAGATGAGTTGTTTGCAACTTGGTTTTTATCTTGCTAGTTGGGGCATGATAAGAGGGTCATCTTTTCTTCTTCGGAAAAGCATACTGCATTATAAAAATCTAATTATTGCAATTTCTAAAATGGACCCACAATTATGGGAAATTGATGTGCCTAATTACAACGAAGAAAACATTAAGATTTTATTAAGATGCAAACAACAAATAAAGAACGCCTTAGGAGAAGAGAATAATCCAAGCGAAACTTTAGTGACAAAAATTATGCTTGGAGTCTTCGCCAATGTTCCCGCCCTTGATCAATACTTTAAAAAAAGTTTAAATGTGTCTTCCGTTAATCAAAAATCTTTACTGAAAATAAAGGAATTTTATAAACAAAACAAAATAGATTTCGATTCGTTTAAAATATATACCTATGATTTTTTAACATCTAAAGAAACTAAGGTAGCCTATACGAAAGCGAAATTAATTGATATGGCGGGAGTTATGGATGGATCGACAAAAAATTACGGTTAAGCGGTCGGGGAAGAAAATTATTATTGAGGACTGGAGCAAGTAAATTTTCGAATTTTCCAATTTTCCAATTTACGAATTTTTAACAACCAAAAATTATGAAAAAACAAGTAATTGTAATTCACGGAGGAACGACATTTGATACCTACGAAGAATATATTTCGTATCTCAAAAATCGGGAAATAAGCCTTGAGAAATTTAAGACCCTAAAAAATTGGAAGAATTCTCTTGAAAAAGAATTAGGGGCGGACTTTGAGGTATTTGTGCCCCGGATGCCAAATGGAACCAACGCCCGTTTTGAAGAATGGAAAATTTGGCTTGAGAGGATGATTCCTTTCCTGGATACTGAAGTCATACTCGTGGGTCACTCTCTGGGGGGAGTTTTTTTAGCGAAATATCTTTCTCTAAACCTATTGCCCAAGAAGATAGAAGCTGTTTTATTGGTTGCCGCTCCTTTTGATAACACAAAAAATATGGAATCTTTGGGTGATTTCGCTCTGCCCGTATCGCTTGAAAAATTTTCCGGGCAGGCCAAAAAAATCTATTTGTTCCACAGCCAGGATGATCCGTCCGTGCCGTTTGAACAAGTCAATAAGTATAAAAAGGTTTTACCAAATTCAGAAGTAGTTGTTTTTGCAGACAGACAACATTTCGACCAGGAATCTTTTCCGGAATTAGTCGAATTGCTCAAAAATATCTAAAAATAAAATTATGATAATTATAGCCGCAATTACAATATTCCTTGCTCTCGCTATCATCGCGATAGTTATGGGCGCCAGAGAAGATAGAAAGAAGAAATAAATTTATAGGTGGCACGTCATTTTCAATTATTATGAATTATTTTATTATTTTTTTTATTATTGTAGCAACAGCAGTAGCTCTTTTTGTTAAATGGAAACTTCCATATTGGATAGGGCGAGGAGGAGAAAAATTTGTTACCAAAAAATTACTTCAACTTGACGCGATTCATTATAAAGTTTTGAACGACCTTTTACTGCCCTCCAGCGGTAGCCTGGATACAACTCAAATTGATCATGTTGTTGTTTCAAATTACGGTATTTTTTGTATTGAAACTAAGGCATATCAGGGGTGGATTTTTGGAAATGCCAATCAAGAACATTGGACACAGGTTATATTTCGGCACAAAGAAAGATTTTATAACCCCTTGCGACAAAATTATGCTCACGTAAAAGCAGTTGAAGAACTAGTAAAATCCAAATACTCCAAAGCGCAGATTTTTTCATTGGTAGCTTTTCCTGATGCTGATAAATTAAAAATCTCTGGAACTGATTCGGTTGGATTTGCGCGTGATGTGGTAAGAAAAATTGAAAGCTTTACCAATTTTATTTTCTCTGATACTGAAAGAGATGAAATTTGTGAAATATTAACGAAGGCAAATATTCTAGACAAAGAAGCGCGTAAATTACACGATCAAGGTGCAAGAGAGTTAGAAAGATAAAATATTGACGCGCTGGCGGATTGCTGGGTTAAAAACGAAAAATTATGATAAACATAGCCGTAATTATAATATTTTTCGCTCTCGCTATCATCGCGATAGTTATGGGCACGAGGGAAGACCGGAAATAATTTACGAATTTTCAAATTTTCTAATTTACGAATTAAGAATTTACAAATTAAAAATTACGAATTAAGAATTACGGCCGTCTTCGCCCGCCCAGACTAGCTGGCGAGGCAGGCGGGGCGGGAAAAATATTGCAAAACAACTTGAAATTTCTTTAGATATATGTAATACTAAGTTTGGTGATAACTGCAAAATATGCGGTTATAAAAAAATATATAAAGGAGGGAAGTAGCCATGAAAAAGCTTAGGTTTAAGGGTAGTGAATTTCGGGTTTCTTCATTCAGTAATATTGACCCGGTCCCGTTCTGCGTGGCAGTTGCGAAAGCGCGGGATGGCAGTGTTGCTGTCAGGCATTCACAAGATTCTGATCCTGCCAAACAGTTGGTATTTACAAAAGAAGAATGGGGCGCGTTCGTGAAAGGGGTCAAGGCGAATGAATTTGACGTCTAATCCGGAGATTCGCACTCTAGAAAATAAGGAAGGTTGTACATCAAAATGTACCCTTCCTTTTATTTATGGCAAGAAGAAAGTTAGAAAATAAAAATGGCTGCTTGCGGATATTTTTATGTGTTAAATTTTTATTTTGTGATATAATTTAAGTATAAAATTAAATAATCCGCCTTCGCCCCGTGAGCTTCTACCTTCGCCAAAGCTCCGGCAGACAAGACGGCGGACAAGAATTTACAAATTATTTTAGAAATAAATGTGGTGTGTCTATATTTTGCAATGCAAAGATAAAACGCTTTATACCGGAGTTACAACCAACCTTAAACGCAGAGTGGAGGAGCATAATAATTCGGTTCTGGGAGCTAAGTACACGAAGGGCAGGCGGCCGGTTAAATTAGTGTATTCTATCAAGAGAAAAAATAAGTCCAGGGCGCAAAAAGAAGAGTACAGAATAAAGCGATTATCCAGAACGGAAAAACTTAAAATCATAAAAGGGAAATAAAAATATGAGTATTAGTAAAAACAATAATTTATTTTTTATAGACGGACAAAATTTATATATGGGGACAGGGTCAGATAACCCTGCGTGAGAAATTGATCTTGCAAAATTTCGTGAATATTTATCTAAAAAATATCATGTACAAAAAGCTTATTATTTTTTAGGATATGTTAATGAAGTATATCAGGATTTATATGAAGAAATTCAAAATGCGGGTTTTATTTTGATATTTCGTCAACATAATTCTGCTATGCTTGGGAAAAAGAAGGGTAATGTAGATTCTGATATTATTTTTGCTATTATGAAGAAGCTTTATAAAAAAGAACCATTTGATAAAATAGTTCTTGTTTCCGGAGATGGTGATTATAAAATGCTTGTAGATTTTTTAATTGAAGAGGAAAAATTTGAAAAAATATTATTCCCAAATAAACAGTTTGCATCTTCATTGTATAAAGAGATAACAAGAGTTTATTTTGATTATCTCGTAAACATAAAACATCAAATTGAATTAAAATAAAAAAGGGGGCCTTTGACCTTGCGATCTCCGGGACCCTTTTGTCTTGATATTATTAGTATATATCAATAATAAAAAACTGTCAAGCTAAAAAGCTGATTCATAATATAAATAGTTTAATGTTAGCATAATATTTATGAATACTAAATAATAATAAAATAATATGGACGGAACTAACCGAGACAATATTAAACTCGGTCTGCGCGTCGCTATTGTCCAAAAGCAGGATCGCGGCATAAAAGTACGCTTAGAAACCGGAGAAATCGGAAGAGTTTATCATATTAAATAATTTTTTAATTGATTTTTTATGGATAAAAAACGCCCCCTGTCAGTTTGCGGCAGGGGACGGATTGAAAGAACAGCTTTCGGGCTTAGGATAGACCCGTCTGGCACTCATTATGGATTTAAAAGTTGCAGATGGATGATATCAGGCGGCCAATTTTCATTGTGGAAATTGGCCTGGTTCCATGGGTAACCTACGATGATTGAATCCGGGGCGGATATTTGGCCGGAACGGATGAGTGAACGAAGGTACGGCGAGCGATTAGCCAGACTAATCAGCCTTAATTTATCAAGGAGCCCGAAGTATTGGCTACTCGCATTATTTACACAATACATTCCGCTCGCACCCGCTATCGTGAAGACACTTAAGTATGGTTTTAGCTGAGACAGAGCCATACTGTCAAGAATGGCTAAGTCGGCTGCTTGCATCGATGCTAAAGATTGGCTAACTTCCTGCTGCGGGGTTTGGCGCTTAACAAGATTAAAGAGGCCGGAATCAGTCAGCCGCCCTTCGTAGTCAAACAAGGGGAGGTGGCGGGATTCCACTAAAAGGCGGATAAGAGCTTTGGCGGTATCATCCGGAATGCGGCGCAGGTTATTAGCAAGCGTGCCTTGCTTTTGGAAGGTTGCCGCATATTCATCAATAGCCGTACGCAACGACGCGTGGTATCCAGATCCCCATCTTTGCTGCTGTTTCGCCGCCACGATAGCAAGGCAGGCTTCAAGAATATCCGGCGCCTGGTCCGGATCTTTCAGCATCAGCCACACTGGCGTCACGTCTTCTTTTCGGATTCGGTCAAGGAGGACGGGAAAATAGGCTTTGCAGGCCGGATAGGTTTCTATCATCCCCCGCGTCGCTTCTTGGGCAAGAATCATAGCCTTTATGTAACGGGAATCAAACATGTAGTGTAGCGGAGGAGGGTATGGGCTCGGATCGCTTTCAAACAATCCTTTATCAAAGTGGTCGAACATGTCTTGGATGAAGCGCGGTTCAATGGAGCAAAGCGCGTTTACGTCGCATTCAACCAGTTCCGGGGCTTGGCAATAGCGCATAGTCCGGAGCAGCTGATATCTGATATCGCAAAACGTCGTGTCCTGGAACAAAACGACAAGTTCCTTCCGCGCTTCCGGGCCAAACGAAACGATTTCCCGAGGTTGGTTGAGCGCTAAAGTAAATAAAATCCGCTCTTGCAAATTGGCCGGCTTCCATTTCGTTTTTACGAGAACATTCGCCGCTTTATGGCCGTCAGTATATTCAGCAACGGTGAAGGCAACGCGTTTAAGCGCCGCAATTGCCTGCGGAGACAATATCAGGCGATCTTCTAGAATCAAACAGGCAAGGGAATAACTCGTCTTCCCGTCAGAACTAAATCGTACTGAAGGACGATTAAACAACGCCATTGCCGCTGGTTCTTCTCCAAAAGTTTTCATTTCACGAACCAATGATTCCCAATCGCCGAAGAAAAAGCCATATTCATTGATTTGTTTAAATAAACTGTCAATCTTCGCAGTTAGCGCCGGGTTTGGAGTTGCCAGCGACTGGGCGGTAACCGAAGGCGCCGCCCATCCCGTGAAAGGCAATACGGCGACACTAACAATCAGGATCAAACACGGGACAAGAATGGACACAGTAGACTTCATAACAAGGCCTCCTTTTAGTAAGAGTGAGTATCTCGGTTGTTTTTTATTGTTAAAGAATTTTGAGCGAATATCACGCTCAATAAATGAATATACGCCTAACCAGACTTTAAGTCAATGTTCGCTATTTAATCGCAATAAAAGGCGACACGTCAATGTGCCGCCTTTTATAATTTTACTCCTCTTGATTTTTTTATTATTTTCCTGTAACCTGAATAAAAATGTACCTTGCTAACATTCATTAATTTCCTAAGGAGGGTTTATGTTGCCGTTTTCTTTTTTAAGAATCCACGGGATGGCGCCGTCAGAAGTAAAAAATGATTTGATTTTGATGGCCTGCCAGATGCTAAAGAGCCATATTCCAAATGCAGCCATGGAAATCAGTTTCTATAGTTTATTCTGGATGATTAACGTCCAAACCGATTTTAAGCTTTTTTCCATCGGTCCGCATTTAACCGGCACTCTTTTTAACGGCCGGGGAGGAATAAAAGAAGGGGAAAGAAATATTTTATCCGTTTTTCAGGCGGAATTTGTGCTTGACCCCCGGGCCGTAGGAGAGGATTTAATGGGTGCCAGCCTGGACAACCCAGATGAGTTTTTAAATTGTTTCGGGTCAAGGCTTATCTGGTCACCATCATTACTTTAATGAAAAGGGCAAAGCAAAATTTTTTATTATAACACCTTGTTCTTAGAGCGAGGTGTTTTTTAATTAATCTTTTTATTGCTATCTTATATGTTTTGTGAGGGGCCTGTGGATAACCTTTTTGGAAAAATTAATTTTTTCGCTAATAATAAGGGAAAATTTGGAAAATTTGATTTATTTTAATATTTTTGCTTATTAACTTGACAAGTTTTTTTATAGCTGTTAATATAAGAGAAAATAACTAACTAATATAATTGATATAAGAAACGTTGGAAAAACGGAAATATTTGCGTTCCTTTTTGCGCTATTTACCCGTTTTTTATTTTTGCCCCATTAGTCCCGCTAGTTAGAAATAAATAATGCTTTGTTAGAATTTCTAACGGAGTAAACCTTGCGAATAAAATCCCCATGCTTTTTAATTTTATCCCGCCACTATATTTTATTGATGGTAGG
>Ga0268276_1002277_pt1 | contig 16706 bp, 19 predicted proteins | sample saktaG_4_FD_190145 | JGI IMG/M metagenome (GOLD analysis project Ga0268276, IMG submission 190145) | Saline water microbial communities from Sakinaw Lake, British Columbia, Canada - sak_2010_1_5_45m | ecosystem: Environmental > Aquatic > Non-marine Saline and Alkaline > Saline ...
TTCTTGGTGGAGGAGATATCGCGATTCCAATGGTTTTCCTAGGGACTATCTTTTTAGCTTATGGTTTAATTGCTTACTTCATTGTACTAGCTTGCATCCTGGTTGCCCTATCGGCCTTATTATTTAATGCTAAAGATAAGGCTTATCCTGCGATGCCCTATCTAACCGTAGGGGGATTAATAGGATTGTTCATCGTTTTATTGATTTTTGCGTAAGATATTTATAGTGCAGTAATTTTTTCTTTTTATGATGGAGGTAATTTTTCTTGGAACAGGAAGTGGATGGCCAAGATTAGAAAGGCAACCTACTTCGTTACTAATAAAAGTTGGTGGTAAGAATATCCTAATTGACATGGGTCCAGGAATAACAAGGAGGCTTTTAGAGACAAAACATACTCTTAGTGATATTGATTATTTGTTCATAAGCCACTTTCATCCAGACCATATTTCGGATTTTATTCCTTTTTTACAATCTGTTCGGTATAATCTCGGATATAAGAAAGATAAACCTCTTCTTATTATTGGTGGAAAAGGACTCAAAAAATTCTATAAAAATTTAAGAAAACTTTTCAGACATCTGGTTGATGCGGGAGATAAAGTTATCATTAAAGATTTGGTTAATAAAGAAATTATTTTAGGGAAGAATATTAAGGTCAAGACCTTAAGAGTACCACATAATAAAGAGAGCATAGCTTTCAGAATTGAATATAATGGGAAAAGTTTAGTGTATTCTGGCGATACAAAATTTTCTGAGAAACTTGCAGATTTCTCAAGAAATGCAGATTTTCTGATTTTAGAATGTGCTGTGCCAAATGGGGTCGAGGGAGAAGATCATCTAAATCCAGAACTTGCAGCTAGAATATTGAAAGAGGCTCATGCAAAAAAAGTTGCTTTTGTGCATCTCTTTAAAGAAACAGAAAATTCAAAAGAAATAAGGAATTTTGAGAAGATTTATCATCAAAAAGTTATTATCGCAAAGGATTTGATGAGGATAAAGGTAAAATGAAAGAGAATCAAGATATTAAACCTGGAAAGTATCTGCATTACAAAGGGAAGTTCTATGAAGTCATTGGGGTCGGGCATCATTCCGAAACCTTTGAAGAAGTTGTAATATATCGGGCATCATTTACTTCGCCAGAATTTGGACCAAATGCCTTGTGGGTTAGACCAAAAAAGATGTTTCTTGAAGAAGTTGAAGTTGGTGGAAAAAAAGTCCCAAGATTTAAGTATGTCGGAAGCTGATAAAATTTTCTAGGGCACAATTTTTTTTGTTGCAGACTTTGTGCTGTAGTACGCAACACGATTATATACTTTAATATATATAATGTAAAGTATATATTAAAATAGATAAATCGGCGCCGGCCTTTCAGGGGTAAGGCGCGATTTGCACCCCAACTAATCGTTAAGATTTAGATATTTCTTGCTCGAAAGACTTAAAAAACAATTTATCTTGATTTTATCAGCCCCATGTAGCTCAGTGGCTAGAGCACCTGGCTGTAGACCTATGCTTAATGCACGGAGAATCAGCGAGTGTTCACTTGCCGAGTTCTTTGCAGAACCCGGGGGACCGGCGGTTCGAATCCGCCCATGGGGATTCCTTTTTAACTAAGTGATGTAAATCTTGGTAACGCAAGATTTATAAGAGCCTTCTAAAGAAGCCTCGGGAAGAGATAAACCTTTTATAATTAATCAAAAGGTTTATAAAGCAAAATTAATTAATCCTACGTAAAAGAGTAAGTTCTGGTGTGGAAATATAATATAAAATCTAAATATAATCAACAAGACAAAAAAAGAAAAAATGGTAGACGAAGAAATTAAAAAACATATGATGAAGACTGGCACTACCACTATCGGTATAATGTGCAAAGATGGAGTGATTTTGGCTACTGATAAGAAGATGACTTACGGTGGGGACGGAGGTGCTTTATTTATAGGTCATAAGAAAGCAGACAAAGTATTCTTGATAAGTGATAGGGCTGCTGTCACAACTGCGGGAAATGTTTCTGATATTCAATATACCTTAAAATTGACAAAATCTGAATTGAAGATTAAGAAATTAAGGACAAAGATGGACCCAAGTACAAAGGAAGTTGCTAATTTATTCGGCATGATTGCTTATGAGAATATAAGAAAATTCAGCACAATAGTTGCTATAACCGCATTCTTGATAGGTGGAATGGATGAAAAAGGATACTGGTTATACCAGGTTGATCCTGATGGAAGTGTTGTAGAGCATAAGAACTATGTTGCTGACGGTTCTGGAATGATTGTCGCTTATGGTGTAATGGAAGATCAATGGAAAGAGAACATGTCAATCGAGGATGGAATCAAGTTAGCTATAAGAGTAGTCACAGCTTCAATGAGTAGAGATACTGGTTCTGGTGAGGGAATTGATGTTGTGGTTATAGACAAGAACGGCGCAAGAAAAGTTATTGAAGAAGAAGTCAAGCACGTGCTAGTTAATAGAAAGAATTAGATTTTTTAAGAAGATTTGCAGAGTGAAGAGAGATAAATTATAAGAGAATTAACCAATCAATAAGAATACTAAAAACATTAACAGATATCTAGACTATAGAACTTAATTAAAAAATGCCAGACATTTTGAAAACAATTCTTGATGAGTTGCCTAAAGTAATCGAAAGCGCAAACTTTGAAGGTGCGAATATCGTAGTTTATACTTCAGACAAGAAGTTTTTCATAGAGGGAGAGCAACAGATTAGGGATGTTGTCAATAAAATCAAGAAGAGAATCGAATTAAGGGCTGCTGAAAGCCTTTTGATGGACCAGGAAGCTGCTGAGAAGATTATCAGAGAAATCATTCCTAGTGAGGCTGAAATCCAGACAATTCTATTTGATTTACAGAGAAGCATAGTTATAATAGAAGTAAAGAGGCCAGGCGTTGCAATAGGAAGAGGGGGAGAATTGTTGAGGACAATTAAAGAGAAAACCCTCTGGGTACCTCAAGCACTAAGGAGTCCTGCAATCGAGAGCAAGATAACAAACGCAATTAGACATACACTATATTCAAAAGAAGCCTATAGAAAGAAATTCTTGAACATGATAGGAAAGAGAATATACAAAGAATGGAATCCTGAGAAAAAAGAAGAGTGGGTAAGAATTAGTGTTCTTGGGGGTGGAAGACAGGTAGGAAGATCTTGCTTCTTAGTACAAACTCCCGAATCAAGGATATTACTGGATTGTGGAATAAATACTGCTGCATCTGGATCAGATAAATTTCCTTATCTAAATGCTCCTGAATTTGATATAAACCGGATTGACGCAGTTATCTTGACTCATGCCCACTTAGATCATTCAGGGCTTTTGCCTTATCTCTATAAGATGGGATATAAGGGTCCATGTTATATGACTCTGCCTACAAGAGATATTGCTGCTCTTCTTGCTCTTGATTTTATTGGTGTAAGTTATAAACAGGCAGCAAGCCCTCTTTTCAAAGTCGCTGATGTTAAGACAATGGTCAAACACTGCATTGACTTAAATTTTAATGAAGTTACCGATATAACCCCGGATATTAGGTTGACTTTGTATAACTCCGGACACTGCTTAGGGGCTTCTATGATTCATTTGAATATCGGAAATGGTCTGCATAATCTTTTGTACACTGGGGACTTCAAGTATATCAGAACAAGAGCTTTAGATATGGCTATGTCAAAGTTTCCAAGGCTTGAGACCTTGATTGTCGAGAGTACATATGGTGGAAGAGATAATATCTTTCCGCCAAGAAAAGAATCTGAAAAGATTTTCTTAGATGCTATAAAGAAGACAATCGCGGATAAAGGAAAAGTAATTGTTCCTGTTCTTGGAGTTGGAAGAGCGCAGGAAATCATGTTGATTGTTGAGGATGCGATACAGAATGGAGAGCTTGAAGGAATTCCCGTATATGTCGATGGAATGGTCTGGGACGTTACTGCTATTCATACGGCTTATCCAGAATTTTTGACACCGGGTCTAAGAACTAGGGTATTCCAAGATGAGAACCCATTTGACCCTAAGATTTTTATGAGAGTCGGAAGTCCAGAAGAGAGGCAGAAAGTATTGGAAGGAGGACCTTGTCTTATTTTAGCTACTTCGGGAATGCTTGTTGGGGGTGCTTCTGTTGAGTATTTTAAAAGATTGGCTGACAGCAAGAAAAATGCAATCATCTTTGTCTCGTATCTTGGTCCTGGTTCAATGGGGCGGCAAGTTCAAGAAGGAATTAAGGAAGTCAGGCTAGAGGATAATAATGAGATTGTCCATGTAAATATGAATGTTTATACTATCGATGTTCTTTCGGGACACGCTGGAAGAAATGAGATTCTAAATTTTATAAATACTATAAATCCAATACCCCGAAAGATTATAATCAATCACGGAGAAGTGTCAAGGTGCTTAGATTTGGCATCAAGTATCTATAAATTGAGCAAGATTGAGACGATGGTTCCTAGGAATCTTGAAGCTATTAGATTGAAGTAAGAAGCTATATATTTTTTCTCATAAATCTTTTTAAAGAATAGGGCACATCCTTTTTATGGCCGTTGTAAGAGAAATGAAAGGAGATGCGATATTTGAAGAAAAAACTCCTGAAGACAGAGTGTATGAAGGGGAGAGGGATTTATGGAGATATGTTTTAGAGCAAATTAAGTCAGGCAGGCATTCGCATATATTTGACAATCAAAAACAGTTGAGAGCACTTTTTTCTTATCTGCATGGGGAATGGTTAAATGAGGTAGTAGGGGGTTCTCTTTTTGAAAAACAGTCGAAGCAACTTGGTCTTGAATTGCCTAGGGGGTTTACTAGATACTCGCGCGATGTTCCTGGTTATGGTTTTCAAAGACCTCAGAGTTTAGCATACGGGTGCAATGCATGTGGCAAGATTATTGTCGGTGCTCCAAAATTAGAGCTAATTAGTCAAGATGCTGATGCGAGGGTAGGTTTGAGCGGGTTGGGAGTTGAAAAACACGGCCTAAGATATATCTGTAAAAATCCTACTTGCATGAAGGTCATGTTAGAGAGAAGGATTTGATTAGAATTTATAGTTCAAATTCTTCTATAAAATCAATTATTGCATGATATCTCTCAAGATATTTGAAACCCTTATCTGTGAGGCAGACCCATTTATTATTGTTACTTTTGGTTTCAATTTCTCTTATAAAATCTTTTTCTTTTAATTCAGAAAAATATTCTTGGAATCTTTTTGAGGATAGGTTTGATTTTCTAGTTAAGGGGGTCACTTTTATCAAGTTTCTGTTCTCTTTTATAATGAAGAGGATATCTCGCATAATTTCTAACTTTCCCCTCTTTGTCATCTTTTATTCTCCTGTTTTTTTAAGGACTTTATAAAGAATTATCATAAACAGAAGTACAGATATGAGATATATTATTAATTGGTATATGCTCAAGAACTTGGGCATTAGAATATCGATTACATTCAGAATCCAGAATATTGATAATAATAAATATATAATAAAAGGATTTTTTGATCTTGATTTAGTTTTTGGATTTTTTTTAGAATCTTTATAAGCTATAAGGAGTATAGCGAGGATAATCACCAAAAGAATCAGGTTGGTTATCAAGTAAGAGAAAACTCCCTGGACAAATGTTGAGATGAAGGCAAGAATCAGTGCAAAGACATTGAATATAGTAATTGTCAAATTGCCATGGTTCCATCTTTTCCACATAAGACTATATAACAAAAAGAGTATTGCCATTATGCTGAAATATAGGAATACGAAAAGGGAAATTGCTCCGATGAACATAGGGGAAAATTCTAGGATTCCATTCAAATTGAATGAGAACAAGAAGAATTTGATGAAATACCTAAAGAAATAGGCAAATGCGAAGAATAGGAAAGATAATCTGAAATATTTTATTCCTTTGTATGATGTCAGTTTATCTATCTCTTTGGTTGAAAAATAGATCATCATGCTGCATATAATTATGATGAAAGAATATACTAATTCAACTCCTATTCCCCCTGCTAAAAAATTTCCTATTGGCGGTCCTGGCATCATTTTTATTATGATATTATATCCCTTTTAGATATTTAAAGTTTTCAATATCTTATAAATAGTATGGATTTGAGGTCCATCTTGTTTATAAACAAAAGCCTATAAGACTATTATGAAAGAGGAGAAACCGAATAAAAAGATGGAGAAAAATATTAGTAAGCTAGTGGTCGGATTGGTTATTGGTATATTACTTGGTTTAATTATTGGAGGTGTTGCATCATATTTTATTTTTAATGGCCATAGGAGTTTTCCGAGAGGGAATAATTTTCAATTAAACCTTAGTGAGAGTCAGATTAGCGATGTGACCTCTTTTTTTAACAGCAGTCATAGTTCTACAGAAATAACTTCTTATTGTGAACAAAATAGCATTGATTGTATATATTACTGTAGAAATATAAATCAAAATGAGGAAGTATGTCAAAATATGAATCTTCAGTATACTCAGTTTCCCCCGGGGGGGTGGAGCTAATGACAAAGCAGATGCTAGATTCGGTGATTAGATTGGATGATGTCTGGAAGAAATATGAGATGGGGGGAACAGAACCTCTGGTAGTTTTAAGAGAGGTTAGTCTAGAGATAAAAAAAGGAGAGTTTGTCGCAATTACTGGTCCTTCGGGTTCCGGTAAATCAACAATGATGCATATTGTCGGAGCTTTAGATAAGCCTTCTTGGGGTAGAGTTTATCTTAAGAATGAAAATGTTTCAGATTTAAGTGAGTCTTCTCTGGCAAACTTAAGAGGAAAGACAATTGGCTTTATCTTTCAGGATTTTAATCTACTTCCCACACTAAGTGCACTGGAGAATGTGATGATTCCTATGGAATTGTTGGATATGCCTGAAAAGGTCGCAAGGGACCGGGCCGGGATGTTGTTGGAGATGCTTGGTCTCGGAGACAGAATGGAGCATAAACCAAATGAGCTTTCAGGAGGACAACAGCAAAGAGTCGCTATAGCAAGAGCTTTAGCTAATGATCCAGAGGTTATTTTAGCAGATGAACCTACTGGAAATTTAGATTCAAAAACAGGAACATTCATAATGGATTTTTTAGGTAGATTGAACAGGGAAGGGGGAAAGACTGTTATCTTGGTTACTCATGATTTGGACCTTGTAAGTTATGCAAAAAAAGTGGTTCATATTAGGGACGGAAAGATAGATAAACTAATTTTAAATGGTAAACATATAAAATGAGGATAAAAATGAAAGCAAAAAGAGAAAAGATAATCTTTGTCACATTAATTATATGCACAATCTTGGTATTGATTTCTTCAATGTCAGTGATGCAAATGCCAAAAGTTTCGGCTAGTACTGAAGATTGTAATCTAGGCGTTGTGATGATTAATCAGGACCCATATCCTGCTGTTCCAGATAGTTATGTTAATGTTGTTTTTCAAGTTAGCGGGATAGGAAATTCATACTGTAAGGGTGTAAAGTTTAGACTTGTTCCCAAATATCCTTTTTCTTTTGATGCAGGCCAGGATCCTGGTTGGAAAGTTGTTCAGGGGTCTACATATATTCCTACGGGGATGACTGATTGGAACCTTCCTTATAAGTTAAGGGTCGATAAGGATGCGTTAGATGGAAATTCAAGTGTTGATGTTTATTATGGGAAGTTTGATAATCTGAGTGCTGATTTGGCTTATAATTCAATTATAAAATCGTTTGATATTGTTATAGAAGATTCTAGAACCTCCTTTGATGGAGTACTTCAGGAAGCCAGTGGTTCGAGTATTTCAATTGCAATAGCAAATACGGGGAAGTACACCGCAAATTCAATGATCGTAAGGATTCCAGAGCAGGAAAATTTCAGGGTTTCTGGGACAAATGGCCAGATGGTCGGAAACCTAAATAGTGGTGATTATACTATTGTCGGTTTTACAGTCACACAAATTCCCAATGTGCAAAGAGTTCCTGGAACAAACTCTTCATTAAATAGAAATAGTTTGAATTCAGATCTAAAAGTTCAAATTGATTATACTGATGGAATCGGAGAAAGAAGAACATCTACTTTAGAAATTCCCGTGCAAGGAAGCATTTTGACAAATTCAACAGCCTCTTTTCCAAATGGATTTGGGTCTAGACGTCAAAGCACAGGTACTAGCATCTTTTCCAAATGGTATTTCTGGGTGATAGTTGTTGTGGTGGTATTAGTTGGGCTTGGATTCTTGAATAAGTATAAGAAGAGAATCAAAAATGCAGTTAATAAAGGGAAACAAAAATCAAATGAAAAAAAAGATAAAGAAGATTCTCCTGAACCGGATTGGGTTAAAAAAGAGAGAGAGCGCAAGAAATAATTATTTTCCCGATTATTCATATTAAAATTCCCACACTAAAATGAAATTCAAAAAATCATTCCAGCTAGCGTTTAATATGCTAGTTCATAGCAGGCTTCGAAGCTGGCTTACTATCATTGGTATTGTAATTGGGATTGCCGCCGTGGTTTCTATCATATCCATAAGCCTTGGTGCGCAGCAACAGCTTCAGTCAAGGTTGGGTGGTTTGGGAGCAGACATATTGACGGTGAGTCCTGGAGTGCAGAGAGCATCGGCGCTTGGTTTTGGGGGCGATAGGAGTATATCTGGAGAGCCAAGTTCAACTTCTCAGGTAAAGAATTTAACAGAGAGAGATATTGTAGCAATAAAAAGTGTTTCTAATGTAAAATATGTGCTGGGACAAATTTCGGGACAGGCCGATGTAACTTACTCTAGTAAGACCTCAAAAAATTCAAGAGTTACTGGAGTTGACATCTCTGTGTGGAAAGATGTTACAACAGAAACACTTAATTCGGGAAGATTTCTAACTAAGGGAGACGCCTATTCTGTGGTTATAGGAAACAGGCTTGCTACTTCTGTTTTTGGTAAGGAAATTCCCATTAATAGTAAGATTATAATTGAGGGTGTGTCCTTCAATGTTGTTGGAATAACGAGCGAGGGTTCTTCTATTTACATGCCAATCGCCATCGCGAGGACTATCTTAGAAGATAAGAATAATGGAAATTTTGATTCGATATCTGTAAAAATAGCCGATGTAAGCCTATCAAATCAAACTGTGACAGACATAACAAAGAAGTTGATGTTATTGCACGGCATATTACAGGAGAGCAAGAAAGATTTCTCCGTCTCAAATCCTGCATCAATTCAAGAGACTATTCAACAGACTCTGAATACCATGACTTTATTTTTAGGGGCAATCGCGGCCATATCTTTGCTCGTGGGTGCGATTGGAATTGCAAACACCATGTTTACATCAACTCTGGAAAAGACAAGAGAAATTGGCGTTTTGAAAGCAGTTGGGGCCAAGAATAGGGATATCCTCACAATATTTTTAATTAATTCTGGGTTGATTGGGTTTGTTGGCGGATTTGGTGGCGTGGTTTTAGGGACTATAGCGTCAGCGGTGATAAGTGGCATGGCTGGAATTGGAACGTCTACTGCTAGCGGAGGAGTTGGGAGAGGTGGGGGATTTAATTTGCTAACATCTTCTTCGGTTGTTAATATCCCCTTGATTCTTGGTGCATTATTTTTTGCAGTTATATTGGGGATGATTGCTGGAGCAATTCCAGCGTATAGGGCATCAAAGCTAAATCCAGTGGATGCGCTCAGATATGAGTAACGTTTTGATGTAAGTCAGAAGAATTTTAGGCAAGATAGGTTTGTGCTTAGGCAATCTTGCTTTCTTCTTTAGAAAGGTACCAAAAAATCCTTTTCTTTAGTCTGCTTCCGAACATCCATAAAGGAGTTTTGTCAAAGACCTTTTTAGCATCATCTTCGAGAACACGAGCAATAACTTCTGGGGGTTTTGCAAACCATTTCTCAAACTTTGAGAGTCTTTTATCCTGAAGGATTTTCCATTTTGAGTAGCCCCCCATAAATGGAGATGAGACTCCGAAGACTACCTTTTTAATCTTAAATTCTCGCATCATGAAAGAACACATTGGACAGGGCTCGCAGTTCGTATAGAGAGTGCAGTCATAGAGGTCGTTTGTTCCAAGAACGTCTGCTGCCTTATTTAGGGCAACTATTTCTGCGTGGTTATTTTTTCTGTTTACAGAATCATTTGAGGATTCAGCAATGATTTTGTCATCCTTTGTTATGACTGTACCAAAAGGTTGGTCACCTTTGTCAACTGCTTCTTGCGATAGTTCAATGCATCTCTTCATGAATCGCTTATCTTGTTCTGTTGGTGCTGACATTTTGAAAATTAGTTCTTAGATGTAAGGTATTTAATTTTGGTTTTGAGCGATTGTGCTGAGGCATCAAAACACTTTAGGGAGTTAAACGGTCACGATCGCGGGGAAACATTGTTGCTTCCTTGATATTGTTCAGGCCACAGATGACTTGGGTTATTCTCTCTAAACCTATAGACCATCCACTATGATAAGGTGCGCCGTATCTAAAGGAATCAATGTAGTTCTTGAAGTTCTTTGGATTGAGTTTTTTTGCTTTTAGCCTCTCGATTATAAGTTCTGGAAGGTGAATTCTCTGGCCGCCACTTGAGATTTCCATGCCCCCATATAGTGCATCGAAACCGCAACTCTCTTTTGCGTTCTTATCTTCGCCTTTTGGCATTATGTAGAATGGTTTGATTGATGTTGGCCATGAATGTGTAAAGACAATTGAATCTGGATACATGTCGCAGAGACTTTTTTCTTGCTCTGGTGTAAAGTCTTCGCCAATTTTTCCTTTGACTTTTTTGATAGCATCTTCATAGTGAAGGTAAATTGCCTTGGGAACTTTTAATCTTATATTTAGTAGTTCAAGTTCGTGTTTGCATTTTTCCAGAACTTTTTTTACTATATGCTGAACAACAAGTTCTTGCTCTTTCATAATCTGCATCTGATCTGTGAAGGCGACTTCAATGTCCATCTGACGTATTTCATTTATATGTCTTGGAGTATTATGTTTTTCAGCTCTCCATATAGGTGTTATCATAAAAACTTTTTCCATGGAACAGGCTAGCATTTGCTTGTAGAGTTGAGGACTCTGGGCCAAGTAGGCTTTTTTTTCAAAATACTGGACCGGAAAAAGCTCTGTACCTCCTTCTGATGCTGCTGAAATAATACAGGGTGGTTGCATTTCTATATAGCCTTTGTTATAGAAGTGCTCGTGAAATGCGTTTGCAATTTCTGTCTGTATTCTGAAAATTGCTTGTGCTCTTGGAGTGTGAAAGTCTAAGAATCTATAGTCTAGTCTTTTAGAGAATCCTGTCTCAATATCTTTGTCGTGGATATTTATTGGAAGTGGTTCTGCTTTGCTGATTATCTCAATATCCTTGATATCAATTTCAATATTCTTTTGAGTGACTTCCGGACTTTTGACTTGAGCGTCTCTAGAATCTCCTTTGATTGAGATGACTGATTCTTGACTAAGTTCTAAGAATTTTTTGAAGAGTTTTTCATCTTTTGTGATGCATTGAATAACCCCTGTCATGTCTCTCAATAAGATGAATTTTATCTTTGCTAAGTCTCTTAGCTCATGAATCCAGCCCTCAATGAAAACCTGTCCTTTTTTTACATCCTTAATATATGTCCTTTCCATCAAATAGCTTAGAAATGGGGATTTTTAAGTTTTTGGCTTTAAAGTTAAATTAGGCATCCAATCAAGAATAGCAGACCGCCAACACCTAATCCGATAGTTAGAAACCAACTGGCTTTTTTTATTAGCTTATATTTTGGTCTCAAAGCAACTCGGGCTAGGCAATGAATCTCTTTTGCATAAGCCCCAACTAGTTTTTCTTTGTCTTGAATTACTTCAAGTAACTTCTTTTTGTAATCTTCACAGCTTAGGCCTTTGAATCCCCTATAAAACATAAGGGTAGGTCTTTCGTGTTGTTCTGTAAAAGGGGGTTTTATCGTCCAGATAGCAAGGAGACTTGAGATAAGGGATGATACTGCAATAATAAATAAGCTTATTCTTTCAATACTTGTCTCTTTGAAAACGAGCAATTGGGTTAGAGTTAGAGTAAAGATTAATCCAGAAACACCTAGTATGAATGAAGCTTTTTGATCTAATCGATTATTTTGTTCAACATGATTATAGAGCGTGGAATCTAGGAAACCTATTTCTAAGTCCAGAGAAACATCATCTTTCTTCTTAGCCATGAAATTGGTTAGAATCTGGATTTATAAGGATTATTGTTATAGAAAAATATCTGTTTCTAAATCTGAAAAAGAGATATAAAAAATAAAAAAATTAAATAAAAAATAATTTTATGCTACTCTTGGTTCAAGAGAGCAAGCTAAAACTATTGGCATTTCATGTGTGGTATCTACTCTCGCAGATAATCTAAAATATCCGCTTCCAACATGCATATCTGCTTGCATTCTTGATGCCCAAGTATTGGTCTCAATGTAACAACCATAAACATGTAATGAATTAAATGCTTTTATTGCCTGGGCCATATCTACGCCATGATTTCTTGAACTTTCTTGTAGCGATGCCCAAGATGCTTGAGAAAACTGAAGGTAATTTGTAGTTACCCCTCTGTTTGGTGCAGCGCTTCTTTGTGTAGTGTTCATTTTATTTTTAACCTCCTAAGTTCTAAAAGAGAGGGGGGTTTATAAACCTTTGTTTTTGTTATCACTATGCAGTTAATATTAATAACTGGTGTTCTAGAACTTATCTTTTAGAGAGCATGCCTTCAACTTTGTTGATAAACTTCTTAGTTTTTTCAAGATAATAGTCTAGGTTTTCAGCTGAAAACTCACTGAGAGAGCCTTTCTCCATTTTTTCTTCTAGGTCTATAATCTCTTTATAGTTTCCTATTATTTCCTCACCAATGGATTTTCGGTACATGAGGTCAAGTTCATCTGAGATTCTTTTTTTATTGAGGATTATCTTATTGTCAAAGAGAAGAAGAATCTGGGCTGCCTCTGTTGCGGCATTTGCCAAAGTTGCCAAGCTGTCTAATAATAGTTGCCTGTTTTTTATTAGATAAAGTTCGCTTCTTTCCATAAGCTTCTCTGCTTTTTCTTCTTTTTTATATAAGGCCGTACCTTTAATCAGTTTTGAAACTTGTTTTATAAGATTTTTCTTGTCAAAGACGATTATGGTCTCTTTCATAGAACTTATGATCCAGGGTTCATTCTCTAGAACCAAGTACCACCACTTGGATAACATCTTTATTGGCTGGAAGTGAAAGATGATTTCTTTTTTTCTTGATTCTTGTTCTATTTCTAGGCTTGTTTTTTCAATTTCCTGAATTATTTCCGGACTGGGGGGCATGCTAGAATCATTGAGAATTATCATCGTGTCTATGTCATTTGCCAATCTTTTTGTTACAGCTGACCCATAGACATAGATTGCTTCAATCCATTGGCTATGTTTTAATAAAGGCTTCAATTGCTCTTTGATTGTTTTTTCGGATATTTGTGACATTTTTATTTATGTGCTTGCTATTTAATGACTAGGGTCTTGGTTGTTAAGTGGTTTAGTTAAGTTTATTTCATTTTAGCAAGACAACTTTGTGCTCCTGCAGTCTTGCTTTTTTTTATTAATTTTAAGTACTTACCCCTGATTATTTATTTTATCTCAATTTTTTTACAGCATCTCGGAAGAGCCCGGCTTTTCTTGCTAGTTCATCTAGCCTTTTCCCTTCTGGCAGAGGGCATTTTTTATGTTCATATGCTTTGTATTTAAGAATGATTTCTGAAGCATACTCGATGTGTGTTTTTTCAAGTCCCTTGCCCAGCATGGTTTCTCTTAAGACATCAGGAATTAGTCTTGGAATCAGAGCAATATTGTTCTTGCCTTTTATTACAAGTGCTGTCTGCGCTGCTTCAATTGTTGAGACATAAATATTATCAAAGACCTGCTCTTTTGTTGATTCAATCTCTTTGATATAGTCTTTAATGAGCATGAACTTTTTCAGAATAGCTTCTTTTGTCCCGACTAATAATCCTTTTTGGATATTGATCTTAAGTGAGTGAAGAAGATGGATTGGGTCATGAACAACTCTCCCATCTCTTATACTTATCAGAACTCGAGTGTTGTGATTTATTATCTCTTTTATCAGGTCCTCGATTGTGCCGACATGGACTCTTTTATCATGAAGATGATACTTTTGAGAGAAATGTTTTGTCAGTTGAACAATATGTTTTGATACGCAGATAACATAGAGGTTGCCTTCATGAATCCAGATTGATTTGATAATGTGTTCGAGTTGAGGAGTCAGAGTAATCTTCAGACTTGGGGCTATATCAGAATTCTTCTTATTCTTCTTTTTCATCTCAACCTCTTTTTATAAGATAATAAGGCAGAATGATTTTTTAAATGTGTCGGAAAAACGGAAGTTTTTAATGTTCCCAGAATTAGGCTGCTTTTCTGTATTGCTGTTGTGCTCTCTTTGCTTCATGTAATGCTGCAATTTTTTGTTGTTTTGCTTCTTTTCCCTTAAGAAGTCTCATTGCGACTTTGAAAGCTTCATCATCTTTTGCATCTCTACTTAATTCTGCTATGATTTTTCTTGCACCTTTAAGATCACCGTATGCAATTCGTGTATAGGCAGATTCTTCTTTGTGTCCTGCATCATACAATCTTTTTGCATATGCTTTTGCTTCTGTTTTGTCTCCTGAGCCCATCACCATTGCATATCCCTCAGTATCTCCACTCTCATCTAGTTCTTGTAGAATTTTCTCTCTAAGTTTTCCGTATCTTTTTGAATCATACTTTGAAAGCATTTGATAGATTCCTGCTGCGGATACTAAATCTCCGGCTTCATGATAATTCTGAGCTTCTGTTTCGTATTCTGCTATCCCCTGTTCTAATTTTTCTTTTTGTTCGGGAGTTAATCTCGCTTCTTTTTGTTTGTATCTGTCTACCATGTTTTAATAGATAATTAGCATTTATAATATTTATGGTTTCGTATGGGGCTTCGCCCCCTAACAAGTCACCCCTGCACCTTCATGAACCCCCTGCGACCTATTTGACGTATTTCTTGAGTATCTCCGTTATCATGCGGGCATCGGCTTTGCCTTTGAACTTTGACATAACAAGGCCCATATATGCATTGATTGTGAGGCCGGGTTTGCTCTTTATTATTGTCTGAATCTCTTTTTCTAGGTCGATATCTGAAGACATTGAAGATTGTTCAAGGATTTTGTTTATATCTTGACCATTTATCATGTCTAGCATGATTTGTTTTGCGCTTGATTCTGGAACTTGATTTTTTATTATGGCTTGAAATATAGTTTCAATTATATCAAAGCTAAGCTTTTCATTGACTTGTTCGAGTTCAAGCTTTTCATGACTTGCAATCTCTTTTGGCAATAGGACCAGAAGTTTCGCAGCTAGATTGGGTTTGTCTGAGAGCTTGATTAAAGCTTTGAATTCGTCTAGTTTGTTTTCCTGAAGAATGATTTTAACAAGTTCCGGGTTTAGGCCTTTTTCTTTAAGTTCTAAGCTGATTTCTTCTTTTAGTTTTGGTAAGTCTTTTTTGACTTCTTTTAAGAGTTCATTTGAAATTTTAATAAGTTGAAGATCTGTTTCAGGATACATTCTTGATGAAGAGGGCATTGGTCTTAGAAATATTGTTGTGCCATCGGGATTCGCTTTTCTTACCTCATTCTTGCATTGGTTCTTTTTAATGCACTCTTTTTGTCTGTTTATTTCCAATTCAACTGTTTTTATCATCATCTTTGGGTCTTGAAATCCCTTGATTTCAACTCTCTTGCTTCCGGCAATTGATATGTTCAGGTCTTGTCTGATTGTTCCTATGCCTCTCTTGACCTTGCATGCTCTTAGAATGTCTCCTATCTTCAGAGCAGCTTCTTTTATTTGTTCTGCGCTATGCAAGTCTGGTGCTGTTGCAATCTCAACTAGGGGGATTCCTAATCTGTCTAGTCTGTATGTTTTAGTGTTTATCTCTTCCTCGTTATCTTCAATACTTTTTGTGGCTGGACGTGCAGCATCTTCTTCAAGCATAACATAATCAATGCCCACTCTGCCTTGAGACGTTTCAATGAATCCATCATAGGCCATTAATAGGGTTCTCTGAAAACCAGAAGTGTTTGATCCATCTATAACTGTTTTTCTCATTACTTGGCAGACTGGAAAAATTCTGCAATTCAATAGGGAGGATATCTGCAGTGCAATTTTTAGAGCATCTTTATTTATCTGATGCGGTGGTTCTTCATCTAACTCAACAAGACAGTTTGAATCTTTATAGAATTCATAGATAAATTCTTTGTCTCTTGATTGTTCAAAAGCAGCTGCTTCATCTACTTTGCCAAGCTCTCCGGTGACTGCCTTCATCTTTCTCTTTATTCTCATTGAAGGTTCATCTTGCCTTAGAATCGAGGGGCATGAACAGAATAGCTTATGTGTATCGAGTTGCTGATGAATCTCAAGTCCTGATTTTAAGCCTATCTTTTTGTTGTCTATCATGCAAGAAACATTCTTTCTAAACTTATAAATTTTTGTAAAGTGATAAATTCTTAGCAATTAGAGATGTCTAACTATCTTGTCTGATTTTTTGTATTTGTTAATTTGCTCTCCGAAGCATACGGTCAAAAATCTTTTCAGAGTTTCTATTTCTTCTACTTCCAATAAAGAAGTAAGGGGCCGGTGTTCTGGTCTAGGATTTAACTAGAAAGAAATCTCCAGCCTTTAGGCTGGGGTGCTGAGCACAAGATTATTTTATTCTAAGAATATTATGTATCAATGAGCTTGTTACAGCTCATCGCACATCGACGTAGTTGTAACTCTCT
>Ga0268276_1002281_pt1 | contig 16671 bp, 15 predicted proteins | sample saktaG_4_FD_190145 | JGI IMG/M metagenome (GOLD analysis project Ga0268276, IMG submission 190145) | Saline water microbial communities from Sakinaw Lake, British Columbia, Canada - sak_2010_1_5_45m | ecosystem: Environmental > Aquatic > Non-marine Saline and Alkaline > Saline ...
TTGCTCGCGGTAAGAAGGGAGAGCACCATGGCTTGATAGAAGAGGCCCAAAGGGGCGGGTTTGTTAGATTGAGATTGGATGGAATAGTTTACAAAATGGAAGAGGTGGTAGAGAAAGCTTTAGATAAGAATAAAAAACACAACATCGAAGTAGTGATTGATAGATTAGTTTTAGATAAGAGTCCAGATAGAATAAGGATAACAGATTCCGTTGAGACTGGTTTGAAGTTGGGAAGGGGCATGTTGGTTGTGAGTCAAAAAATCAAAGGGAATAAGGAAAGTAAAGATTTAGTTTTCTCTAAGCATTTCGCCTGCGAAGAGTGCGGTGTTTCTTTGTCAGAATTAGAACCGAGATTGTTTTCCTTTAACAACCCCTACGGGGCCTGTTCCGAGTGTACTGGTCTTGGGGAGAAATTGGAGGTTGATCCGGATTTAGTAATTCCCAATAAAAATCTAACTATCGCCGAGGGCGCTATCTGGCCATGGATGCGAGCTTCCCATAAGGTGGGCAGGCAAAGCTACTACTGGGTTAGGCTATCGGAATTAGCTGAAAAATATAAGTTTTCTTTGGATGAGGAATTTAAAAATTTAGATCCCAAGATAGTTAAGGTAATTTTGCATGGTGATGGTTTGGGTTTTGAGGGAGTAATGCCAAATTTAGAAAGAAGGTATCACGAAACGGATTCGGATTGGACCCGCCAGGAGATTGAGCAGTACATGGTTATTAAAGAGTGCCCATCTTGTTTGGGGAAAAGATTGAAGCCGGAAGTTCTGGCAGTAACCGTGGGAGAAAAATCTATCAATCAGATTTCAGAAATGCCGGTTTCAAATACAAAAGAATTTTTTGATCATCTTGTTGGCCACAAAAGTATTAGCAGCGCTGATCTTAGAATCGCCCAGCCAATCATCAAAGAAATTATTAATCGCATCGAATTCCTAATCGATGTTGGTCTGGGCTATTTAGCCTTGGGCAGAAAAGCTCTAACTCTGGCTGGTGGAGAGGAGCAGAGGATAAGATTAGCCACTCAAATTGGATCTAGACTATCCGGGGTTCTATACATCTTAGACGAACCGTCAATTGGACTTCACCCTAGAGATCAACATAAGCTGATTGAAACATTGAAGAAATTAAGGGATCTAGGTAATACAGTAATTCTCTGTGAGCACGATCCTCAAACAATTCTTTCGGCCGATTGGGTTGTGGACATTGGGCCCGGTGCAGGTAAGCACGGTGGCAAGGTCATATTTAAAGGTACCCCAGCTCAACTTTTAAAATCTCATACATTAACGGGTGAGTATTTATCGGGTAAAAAACAGGTTAATTCGCCAACATTGAGAAAGAAGGAGAATGGGAAACAAGAATACCTAGTAATCAAGGGGGCCCAGGAGCATAATTTAAAAAATATTGATGTAAATTTCCCTTTAGGGAAGTTTATCTGTGTCACCGGTGTCTCTGGCTCCGGAAAATCTTCCTTGGTTGATGACATTTTAGCCAAGTCTTTGTTAAAAAGATTTTACCGGGCAAAGGATGAACCGGGTAAACACGGGGAGATAAAAGGGATTGAACATTTGAACAAGGTGGTCTTGGTAGATCAATCGGCTATCGGTAGAACCCCAAGATCAAATCCCGCCACCTATACCGGTGCCTTTGCCTACATCCGAGATATTTTCACTCGTACCAAAGAAGCTAAGATTAGGGGTTACGGCGCGGGAAGGTTTTCTTTTAATGTTAAGGGTGGCAGATGCGAGGCTTGCGAGGGCCAAGGGCAAAATAGGGTGGAAATGTATTTCTTGCCAGATATCTATGTCGAATGCCCGGAGTGTCGGGGGCAGAGATATAATAAAGAGGTTTTATCGATTGAATATAAGGGAAAGAATATTGCCGAAGTGTTGGATATGACCATTGAAGAAGGTGCCGAATTCTTTAAGAACATTCCCGGGCTTTATTCTAAATTCAAAACTCTAAAAGAAGTCGGACTCCCATATATGGAGATTGGCCAGCCAGCTCCTTCTCTTTCTGGAGGCGAGGCCCAGAGGGTAAAACTAGCTACTGAGCTGTCTCGCAAGACAACCGGGAAGACTTTGTATATTTTAGATGAACCAACAACTGGTTTGCATCCTGACGATGTTAAAAGATTGTTGTTTGTGCTAAAAGAATTAGTAGCTAAGGGAAATACAGTAATTGCTGTTGAGCACAATGTTGATTTTATAAAAAACTCCGATTGGGTTATAGATATGGGACCAGAGGGCGGGGAAGGAGGGGGTGAAATTGTAGCAGAGGGTACCCCAAAGGATATTGCTAAGTCTTCCAAAAGTCATACAGGAAAGTTTTTGAAAGAAGAGATTTAAAAACAAATTGCCCGTAAACGGGCTAAAGTTCTTTTACAAACAAAGAAGGGAGGCAAGCCATGGCGAAGAAAAGCGATGCGTCCTCCCGACGGGGAGGCAAACGCAAGGTCAAAAAAATAACTGCCCGCGAGGCCAAAATGTTTAAGTCAGCCAGGAAAGAGCCGCTGGAATATATGATTAGCGAAAAGTTTGATGATCCCGGATTCCACGAAGAGTTTTTGAGGTTTTTGGGAATTTTTGAACATCAACCAATGCCAGGTGCGTCCCTTTTTAGCGAAATAAGCCAAGAACAAAGCCCGAAAGACGTTGAGGCCAGAGTTTTTGCGATAGCCAACGAAATAGAATTTTTCTTGGGTCTTAACTACTGTCGGTATCGTATGGCCAAACTCATGGAAGGAGTTAACGGCCAACAGATTCCGACCGAGAAGACCAGAGAAATAATCAACTGGTTTAATCTATTGCGCAGAATGCGAGAATTCCTTTTCAATGTTCATCAGCAGTTGGTGAAGAAAATGGTTTCTAAGGTCAGGGGAATGAAGCTTCCGGAAATTCCTGTGGCTGTTTCCAACGGGAACCAAGCTCTTCTTAGCGCAATTGATAAGTTCGATGTGACTCGGGGATTTAAATTTTCTACTTATGCATGCAGGGCGATATTGCACAGGATTGGTTCTTATCGCGCCAAAGAGCAGCGACAGTTAGCAAGATACAGACCAGCGGGCGATGATGACGTCCTAGATTTTATCGCGGCAGGATCTGTTGATGCTATACGTGATCAAAGACTGGAGTCTCTTCTGGAACACATGAGAGAAATAATAGATACGCACGCCGGCTTATCTGCTCAACAAAAAATGGCGGTTAAGCTCCGTTTTGGATTTGGATGCCAAGAAAGGGATCTTGCCGCGATAGCTAAAAAAATCGGGTGTACTAAAGAAGGTGTGCGATACATATTAAGCATTGCTTTTTCTAGCATAGCAGAAGTTTTGAAAAGGTATTATGGTCTTACCGTGAAAGTTGAAAATAAAAAAGGACATAAAACGTGAGAATAGGGTTGGTTCGATGCCAGCCTCTTTTTTTACACTTTTGACATTGCTGTGTTTTAATAATATTATTATTTTAACTTTTGGGTTTTGGTAAAATGCAAACCAAAGGACCCGGTAACCCTATGGGGTCCGGGTACTCCGCTTTTTGACAACCAAGGAAGGGAGATAACCGTGGAAAGAAAGAGCAATTATCTGATGCGGGAAATTGATGAGTGCTTAAGAATGATTGAGGAACTTCGTCGTATCGGAAGAAGGGTTTTTCTTTCGAGGGCGAAACGGAAAAGAAAAACTCGTCCGTTAACGGCCGAAGAGCTTGATTTGCTACAGCGGGCAAAAAGAGAGCCCGTCGAAGTAATGAAAGACAAGTTGTTTACAAAGCCCGGATTCGAGAAAGAAGTCTCCGCTCTTTTCCGAGAGTTAGACGAACGGACAGTCCCTCAATATGTGTTTTTGCCAGAGGATGATGACGCCGGTCAAAGCGAAGATAATCTGCTGGCAAGAAAATTTGTAAGGAAGCACGAACAAGAAATGTTTCGTGGCTATAACTATTGCCGATTCCGTTTATTTGATTTGACGAAAGGCTTGAATGGTGAAGTGCCTCCGCTAGCACAAGCCAGGAAAATAACTTTTTGGTTCCAAAGAATGGTTCGCATTAGAGAATTCATAGCAGCTGCCAATATGCCGCTTGTTATGACAATGATTGGATATTCCAAGTACCCGATTACAGACATTCAAGAAACTATTTCGGCCGGAAATGAAGCCCTTTTCAGAGCCATTAACAAGTTCGAGGCAAACAGGGGGAACAAGTTTTCGACCTATGCTTGCAGGGCGATTATATCTCAGATAAACAGAGATGCGGGGAAAGTTGCACGTTGTCAGAGCAAAATTGTTCCGACAGAAGATATGGAATCCCTAAGTCCTCAGATTGTTGCCTTTCGTGACAAAGTAAGGGACCAACAGTGCGCTACATGTCTTGAAGTTTTGGGAGAGGCTGTTACCAGCGCCAATTTAACAGAAAACGAGCGCCTGTTAATAGGGCATCGTTTTAAGGATGGCATGACCTTTGCTGAACTTGGTGAAAAACTCGGATTTTCGACCGAGCGAGCGCGCCAAGTTTTGGATAGTGCTTTAGGCAAGATTAGAAAAGCTTTCGAGGATTGTCATAATCTTCCTGCTATGCAAAGAATCTAGGGTTGGTCTCCGCCAGCCTCTTTTTTTACATTGACAACTAGCATTATTAAGAATAAAATCTGGTTATTAGATTAATTAATATATAAACAATATGAGCATAAAGCCATTGTCCGATCACGTTTTAATAGAAGTAACCAAAGAGGAAGAAAAAACTAAATTTGGGATTCTGCTTCCAGACACCATCGAAAAAGAAAAGCCCGAGCAGGGCAAGGTTGTTGCGGTTGGCGCAGGTAAAAATATTTCTGGCAAGTTGGTGCCCATGGAAGTGAAAGTGGGAGATATAGTCATTTTTACCAAGTATGGACCTTCGGAAATTAAAGTTGATGGGAAAGAATATTTGATTGCGAAAGAAGAAGATATTTTAGCAATAATTGAATAAAAATATGGCAAAAGATATTAAATACAAAGAAGAGGCAAGAAGATTGTTGAAAAATGGAATTGATAAAGTTGCCAATGCTGTGAAGGTAACATTGGGTCCAAAGGGCAGAAATGTTGTTTTAGATAAAGGCTTTGGTGCTCCAACCATTACCAGTGACGGAGTTTCCATCGCCAAAGAAATTGAGCTAGAGGATAAGACGGAAAATATGGGAGCCGAGATTATCAAAGAAGTTGCCACCAAGGCCAATGATGTTGCTGGCGATGGAACAACAACTGCTGTTGTCCTAATGCAAGCCATAACCACCGAGGGATTGAAGAATGTTGCAGCAGGAGCCAACCCATTGGCCCTAAGGCGAGGAATATTAAAGGGCAAGGATGCAGTACTGGTGGCTTTAAAGGAGATGTCGAAAACCATTACCAGCAAAGAGGAGATAGCTCAAGTAGCTACCATATCTGCTGGAGACGCTGAAATTGGTAATTTAATTGCAGAAGTTATGGAAGAGGTTGGAAAGGATGGGGTTATTACCGTTGAGGAGTCTAAAACCTTTGGATTAAGCAAGGAAATTGTAAGGGGATTACAATTTGATCGGGGCTACGTTTCTCAGTATATGGTTACTAACCCCGAGAAGATGGAGGCGGTTTTTGAAGATCCATATATTCTGATAACAGATAAAAAGATTTCCTCTTTACAAGAGATTTTGCCGATATTAGAGAAAATAGTTAAAACTGGAAAGAAAGAGTTGGTAATTATTGCCGAGGATATAGATGGGGATGCTTTAGCCACTTTGGTTGTTAATAAGATTCGAGGGATTTTCAACACTTTAGCTATTAAAGCTCCTGGGTTTGGAGACAGGAAGAAGGAAATGTTAGAAGATATCGCCTGTGTAACCGGTGGACAAGTTATCTCTGAAGAAAAAGGGATGAAACTAGACGCTGTTGAGATAGAATCATTGGGTACAGCTAGAAGGATTATCTCTACAAAAGAGAACACCACTGTTGTTGAGGGAAAAGGAGAAAGGGTCATCATTGATTCTAGAATTAGTCAGATTAGAAAAGAGCTTCAGGATTCTACTTCTGATTTTGATAAAGAAAAGTTACAAGAAAGGTTGGCCAAGCTAGCCGGGGGAGTGGGAGTAATAAAAGTTGGGGCAGCTACAGAAGTAGAACAGAAAGCTCGTTATGATAAAACCGAAGATGCCCTGCATGCTACTAGAGCTGCGGTAGAGGAGGGAATTGTTCCGGGTGGCGGAGTTGCTTTATTAAGATCAATCGGTGCGTTGGATAATATTGAGGCGACCGATGAAGAAAAAATAGGTGTGAACATCCTAAGGAGAGCTTTAGAGGAGCCAATTCGTCAGATTTCTCAAAATGCTGGGGTTGACGGAGCTGTTGTCATTGACCAAGTTAAAAAACAAACTGGCAGCTTCGGATTTAATGCAGAAACCCTTGAGTACCAAGATTTAATAACAGCTGGAGTAGTTGATCCTACTAAGGTTGTTAGATCTGCTTTAGAAAATTCAGTTTCTGCAGCGGCGATACTACTAACCACTGAGGTGGTAATTACTGAAATTCCCAAGAAAGATGGAGACAGGGGGATGGGAATGCCTCAAATGCCAGAAGGATACTAACCCAGAATATATACAAGAACCCTCCCTTGAATACATGGGGGGTTTTTGTTAGAATTATTAGTATATGGAATGTCCCAGTTGTAAGAAAAGTTTAGATAAAGCCATCCTGTTAAACGTCGAGATTGAATACTGTCCAAGTTGCTTGGGTATGTGGTTTGATCACGATGAATTAAGACAGGCAAAGGATAAAAAAGATCCATCGCTGAATTGGTTGGACATTGATTTGTGGAGAGACATTAAAAAGTTTGAAATATCTAGGGGGAACAGGCTGTGTCCAGAATGCAGAATGCCCCTCTATGAAGTGCAGTATGATGAGGCGAAAACAAAGATTGATCTTTGCAACGTATGCCATGGTATTTGGTTAGATAAAGGAGAATTTAAGAAGATTATTAAATACTTAAAAGAGAGATCAGATTACGAGGTATTGTATAACTTCTCAAGGAATTTGGTACAGGAGTTTGGAGAGATATTTGTTGGTCCGGAAAGCTTTAGATCCGAAATCCTAGATTTTTTTAGCCTTTTAAAGTTGTTGAGCTATAAGTTCTCGGTTCAGCATCCCCTAATAACAACAATGATTAGGGAGGGGATACCTAAATAAATAATTAATACTCGACTTTCGTCGAGAAAAAAACATGAGTCTAACATATATCGTAGTAATTATTATAGCCGTCCTCCTTTTGTGGGTGATTGGAACATTCAACACCCTTATTAAGATGAGAAACAGGACGAAAGAAGCCTGGGCAGATATAGATGTGCAGTTGAAAAGAAGATATGATCTTATTCCCAATTTAGTAGAAACTGTTAAGGGATATGCCACTCACGAGAAACAGTTATTTGAGAATGTTACTGCAGCTAGGACAAGGGCGATGGGTGCGCAGGGAATGAAGGATAAAGCTGGTGCAGAAAACATGTTGTCCGATACTCTTAAAAGTCTATTTGCTGTATCTGAAAATTATCCCGATTTAAAAGCTTCAATAAATTTCCTAGAATTACAGAAAGAGCTCGGAGACACGGAAGATAAAATCCAGGCAGCTAGACGATTCTATAACACCAATGTTATGGAACTGAATACGAAAATAGAGAGTTTCCCATCTAACGTAATCTCTTCAGCATTTTCTTTTAAACAAGCAGAATTGTTTGAGATTGCTGATGCAGCACAGAGAGAAGCGGTGGCAGTGAAGTTCTAATTTGTCATGACATTATATACGCAAGCCGATTCTAATACCCGTAAGACATGGTTCTTAGTTATCGGCTTTTTGCTTTTCATCATTGCCCTGGGGTGGCTCTTTAGCTATATCATGGACGACCAAATCATATTATTTGGGGCGGTGATTCTTAGTGTTGTTATGAGTTTCTCTAGCTATTGGTACTCTGATAAAATTGTTCTTTCAATGATGAAGGCGAAACCAATACAGAAATCAGATAATCCCGATCTTTATAGGGTGGTAGAAAATCTTTGTATTACAGCGGGGTTGCCGTTGCCAAAGATATTTATTCTCGAGGAAAAACAATTAAATGCTTTCGCAACTGGTCGCAATGCTAAACATGCTGTTATTGCTGTAACAAGGGGGCTTTTGAATAAATTAGATAAACAAGAGTTGGAAGGAGTTATCGCCCATGAGCTATCGCACATTGGGAATAAAGATATGTTGTTGGGAACTGCCATTGTTGTTTTGGTTGGTATCATCGCCATACTGTCTAATTGGTTTTTGAGGATTGGTTTTAGAAGCAGGAGGGGAGGAGATTCGGAGGATAATAAAAGTGCTGGGTTATTAATGTTGCTTGGTTTGGTCGCTGCTATCCTAGCGCCAATAGCTGGTAATTTAATCAAATTAGCGATATCAAGGAAGAGAGAGTTTCTGGCTGATGCCGATGGGGCGCTTTTAACAAGGTACCCCGAGGGGTTGGCCAGGGCATTGGAAAAGATATCCCAAGATGCTGCTCCAATGCAGGTAGCCAATAGTGCCACAAGCCATCTTTTCATATCCTCCCCATTCAAAGGTAAACAAGCCAGGGATTGGTTTGTGAGAATATTCTCAACGCATCCGCCGGTGGAAGAGAGGATAAGGGCCTTAAGAGATACGAAAGTATAATCATATGAAAATTGTAAAAGATAAAATAGAAGTCTTAGAATTAAAAGAAATGTCTAAAAAGATGTACGAAAGTTTGGTTAAGGCAGTAATTGACGTTGAAAGAGGAATTATGGCAGTTGATGCGCCATTGCACGTAGATGAAGAGCAATTGCTGATAGAGGAAGAAAATTCTGAGCCAAAGAATCTTTGGGGGATAAATATATGGCCAGATAGGGGTGGCGAAGAATTTATTGAATTCGATTCAATGATAAATATAAAGCCAGGGTGGAATAATAGGACGAGAGGAGTAGATAACCCGGAGACAAGGAAAAAAATAATTGAAATTGTGAATAAATTGATAAAAAAATGACCGTCCTTCACCAAGATTTAACGGTAGAGAGATGGCAGAAACTGTCTATTTTTGAGCAGATGGCAAACGTCGGGGCTGAAGTTGGCAGGGCGATAAACTGGCGTAAAATAGATAAAAAAAGAAGTAGTGCCGCTTTTGAAAGAGGGTTAGAATTGCTAGATTTGACGATTGAGTCTCCCAGAAATAAAAAAAGATTAAAAGAGATTTTATTGACGAGAGAATGTTTGGTAGATTATTTTATGTTTGATAACATCTATGCTTCCAGCGATGAAAAATGGAATAATTATTTTTACGCATTTAACTATGCGGCAAGGGTAAGCCATTAAAAAATTTGGAGGGGTGCTCCGAATGGCAAGGAACACGCTTGGAAAGCGTGCGCCCGCAAGGGCTTGCAGGTTCGACTCCTGTCCCCTCCGCTTTAGAAAATTTTTATGCTTCAATTTTTAGTTTTTTTAGGTTTTATATGTGCAGTATATGGGACTGTTATATATTTTAAAGATACTCTGAGTGGAAGGGTTAAACCCAATAAGGTTGGTTGGTTAATGTGGTCTATCGCTCCACTTATTGCAACTGTTGCCGCATTATCTAAGGGAGTAACTTGGGCAGTTCTTCCTGTGTTTATGTCTGGTTTCGGCCCTCTTTGTATATTTATTGCTTCCCTATTTAGCAAGAAAGCATATTGGGAAATAAAGCTTTTTGATTATCTTTGTGGGTTTCTTTCTGCGTTGGCGTTGATATTATGGTTAATTACGAAAGAAGCAAATATTGCAATTGTTCTTGCTATCGCCAGTGATGCCTTTGCAGCAATACCAACACTAAAGAAAGCGTGGACCAACCCAGAGTCAGAATCTGCAACACTGTATTTAACTTTTTTAATAAGTGCCCTAACAAGCTTTGCTGCAATTGAGTATTGGGTATTCCCTCAGTATGCATTTGCGGTGTATTTAGTTTTTATAAACATTTCTCTACTTTTTGCCATCAGCTATGGGAAGGTTTTAAATATTAGTAAAAGTAATTAAAATATATCAGCGGATCTTCCCGCGTTCTAGATTTGTGCTAAAATAGATAAACAATATTATGAAACAATCACAGCTTTTCACTAAGACCAAAAAAGAATCACCAAAAGATGAGGTGAGTTTGAACGCACAGCTATTAATTCGTGCCGGATTTATTGATAAAGTAATGGCCGGAGTTTACACGTATCTACCATTGGGTCTACGAGTAATTAAGAAGATAGAAAATATTATTCGTGAAGAAATGAACGCAGTCGGAGGGCAAGAGATATTTATGCCCTCACTTCAGCCAAAAGAGAATTGGGAACAAACTGGCCGTTGGAGCACAATGGATGATCTATACAAAGTGAAAGATGCAAGTGACAGAGAATTTGCCCTTGGAGGTACGCACGAGGAAATTGTTTCTCCATTGGTTAAAAAATATATTCAATCATACCGCGACCTTCCTTTTGCTGTTTACCAGTTCCAGAATAAGTTTAGGATGGAGCTACGATCAAAATCCGGGATTCTTCGTGGGAGAGAATTTTTAATGAAAGACTTGTACTCCTTTCATTTAACAGAAGAAGATTTGGATAATTATTACACAGAAGTTACTAATTCGTACATTAGAATATTTAGCCGAATGGGCATTGGTGAGCAAACCTATCTTACCTTTGCATCTGGTGGCTCTTTCTCTAAATACTCTCATGAATTCCAGACACTTTGCGAGGCTGGAGAAGATACCATACACATTTGTAAAAAATGTAGGGTCGCAGTGAACAAGGAGATTATTAATGATGTGCCGGCTTGCCCAGGATGCGGCCAGAAGAAGCTTGAGGAGGCTAAGTCAATCGAAGTTGGGAATATCTTTAAACTCGGGACAAAATATTCAGCCCCCTTTGATCTTAAGGTTAAAGACGAGAAGGGGAATGATGTAATCCTTACAATGGGGTGCTACGGCATTGGTCTGGGGCGCCTAATGGGCACCATAGTCGAGTTATTCCACGATAAGGGTGGTATTGTCTGGCCAGAGGATGTCGCGCCCTTCAAAGTGCATTTAATTGCGTTAGACGGGGCAGAAACAGAGGCAGATAGACTTTACGATGAAATGATGGGCAAGGGGGGGGAGGTACTCTATGATGATAGAGAGGGCAAGACAGCGGGGGAGAAGTTTGCCGAAGCTGACCTCATCGGTTTGCCGATTCGGTTGGTATTAAGCAAGAAAACCTTAGCAGAAGAAAGCGTTGAATTAAAGAAAAGAAATGAAAAAGAGGCGAGATTGGTTCCTCTGGCTGATATTATTGGTGTGGTTTCTTAAAAAGTAGTAAAATATATTAATTAATTTAATAAAAATATGGAAGAAACAATAATAAAAAGGCATGGGCTTACTTCGGGCCTATTCATGCTAGCAGTTGTTTTGGTGGTTGCCATTACCGGTTCCTATGTAGTTAGGGCGATGGTTGATTACCGAAATATTCCCGATTTTTATCCTCGAGAGATAACAGTTAGTGCCGAGGGGAAGGTCTCTATTGTTCCAGATATTGTTTTGCTTAACTTTGGAGTCACAACCGATGGAGTAGATGTGCCAACCATAGTAGGGCAGAATGCGAGCAAGATGAATGCGATTATTAATATGCTAAAGGTGACTGAGAATATTGATGCAAAAGATATCACCACAACTCAATATAGTTTGGAACCACGCTATGAGTATGCCCAAAAAACTGGGGTGAGAACATTCAAGGGCTACACAATGAGCCAGCAGGTCGCCGTAAAGGTTAGGGATTTCACTAAAATTGGCGATGTATTGAATCAAGCAACTGCCCTAGGATCGAATCTTGTCGGTAATTTACAATTCGCAATTGACGATACAGAAAAGGCTACTCAGCAAGCGCGCGATAAGGCCATAGAAAATGCTAAAGCAAAAGCTCAATCAATGGCTGATGCCGCTGGTATGAAATTGGGGAAGATTGTAAATATTCAAGATAGCAGTTATCCATATTATGGAGGCGGACTATATGAGAAATCGATGGATACCGCTAACGGACTTGGCGTAGCAGCTCCGGCACCACAAATCGAATCTGGTCAGACCGAAGTAACAGCGAATATATACATTACCTACAGAATAAAATAGTTATCAGCGCACTGAGTTAATGAGAACGTCCCACTTATGTGGGACGTTTTTAGTCTGGCAACTTTTGATATTTATGCTATGATAAAGTCGATTTTGAAGCACTATGTTAAACTCTCAAGTTGAGGAGGTTAAAAATAAGTTGGATGTGGTTGAGGTGATTGGCGGATACATCAAGCTTAAAAAAACAGGGGCTAATTACAGGGGCGTTTGTCCATTCCATTCGGAGAAGACACCCTCTTTTTTTGTTTCACCAGCAAGGCAAATGTGGAAATGTTTTGGATGCGGTGAAGGCAGCTCTATCTTTGACTTTGTAATGAAAATTGAGGGGGTGGAATTCGGAGACGCACTGAGGATTTTAGCTCAGAAAGCTGGCGTACAATTAACGCAACAAAATCCACAGTTAGCATCAGCCAGGCAAAAGCTTTACGAGATTTGTGAATTATCATGTAAGTTCTTTGAGAAGCAATTAGAGGCCAGCATTAAGGGTAAGGAAGCTGAAAAGTATTTATTGGGGAGGGGGATAAGCAAAGAGAGTATTAAGAAGTGGAGATTGGGTTATTCACCAAACACCTGGCAGGGATTATCGGATTTTTTAGTTGGTAAGGGTTATCAGCGGGAGGAATTAGAAAGAGCTGGCTTGGTGGTAAAATCTGAAACTAAGCAAAACTATTATGATAGATTCCGTGGTAGGATCATCTTTCCTGTCTTTGATTTGGGTTCTCAAGTTATTGGCTTTGGTGCCAGGGTTTTTGAAAAGATAGAGGGGGAAAAAGAAGTGGCAAAGTATATTAACACACCACAAACACTACTTTATGATAAAAGTCACACTTTGTACGGCTTGAATTTCTCAAAGATCGAAATTAGGAAAGAGAATCGATGCGTAATAACAGAGGGTTATACGGACACCATAATGGCTCATCAAGCTGGTTTCGGGAACACAATTGCTGTTTCCGGCACGGCATTAACCTCTAGCCATTTAGTGATGTTGAAAAGATATACTGAAAACCTCCTTTTGGCTTTTGATATGGATGTGGCCGGAGACAATGCCACCAAAAGAAGCATCAGCTTAGCCCAAGAAGCCGGTTTTAATATTAAGATTATTAAACAAACTAAGGCTGATTCTGATCCAGCCGATGTTATTAAAGAAGATCCAAAAGAATGGCAGAAATCTTTAGATCAGGCCAGATCAATTCTAGATTTTTACTTTGATTCGGCCACTGCAAAATATGATAAAAGTACTCCAGAGGGGAAAAAAGAAATTGGAAAGGTAATATTGCCAGCGATTAAAAGGATGCCGAATAAAATAGAGCAGTCCTTTTGGATCCAAAAATTAGCCAGTGTTCTATCGGTTAGAGAACAAGACGTAATTGAAGAGTTAAAGAAAACAGTAATTGATTTTGAATTTGAACCAAGCATTGCGGAAGTGGGGGTAGTTAAAGAAGTTAAGAACTTTTTACCAATTGGGAGAAAGAGAGTTTTAGAAGAAAAGATAATCTCGTTGATTTTAAAAAATCCTGAGAATTTAGGGGCAATTAGTGCGGATTATTTACAGTTTTTTTCTCAGAAGATTAAAAGTTTGCTCGAAGCCCTAAAACAGGAACATGCCCTGGCCCAGACTGACGATATTAAAAAAGATTTTAAGAAAGTCGTTGATGATTTAATAGCAAAATATAATTCCTCGGATACAGATCCGGATATAAAAGACTTTCTAGCCACCCTTGCTCTAAGGGCCGAAGTAGATTATGAAGAAGACGAGGGAGAGATCCATTTATGCCTAATACAATTGAAATCTATGGAAATTAGGAATAAACTTAAAGAAATTTCTGCAGAGATTAAAAAAGCAGAGCAAGATGATAAACCCCAAGAGGTTGAGGGTTTAATGGAACAATTCAACAAATTAACGAAGGAATTATGAAGAGACAAAAAAAGAACAAAAAAGTATCCAAAAAGGTAAAACCCAAGAAGGCAAAGAAAGTTATCAAGAAAAGGAAGTCTAAGAAGCAAAGGATAATAACAAGGACAAGAAAGATGGTAGCAACTCCAGCGCAGATGGACAGTATCCTGAAGAAGGGTTACGAAAGAGGGTTTATTACCACCTCTGAGATTCTATATACATTCCCAGATATAGAGCAAAATATTAGCGAGCTCGAAAGAATCTACGAAACTTTAAATGAGAGAGGAATCGAAATCAAAGAGTCTCAAGAATTTTTAGAAGTAAAATCAAAAACTGGGAAAAAAGAGAAAAAGAAGAAGGCTGTTCTTGTGGGTAAGATTGATCCCATTCAGATGTATTTAAAGGAAATTGGCAGGGTTGGTTTTCTTACTGCTAGAGAAGAAAAGGAACTAGCTAAGCGTATTGAGCATGGGGATGAAGAAGCAAAAAATAGGTTAGCGCTATCTAATCTAAGATTAGTCGTTTCCATAGCAAAAAAATATGTTGGCAGATCCCCAAATTTGACCTTATTGGATCTTATCCAAGAAGGTAATTTGGGGTTATTTAAAGCAGTAAAGAAGTTTGACTGGAGGAAGGGGTACAAATTTTCTACCTATGCGACTTGGTGGATTAGGCAATCGATTACTCGTGCATTGGCTGACCAAGCAAGAACTATTAGGATCCCCGTCCACATGATAGAAACCATATCCAAATATACTAAAGTTAGGAAGAACCTGTTACAGGAGTTGGGGAGAGAGCCTTTGGCGGAGGAAGTTGCATCGGAAATGGGTCTAGAGGTTGATAAGGTGCATCATATAAGAAAGATTGCTCAAAAAGCAGTATCATTAGAAACCCCAGTCGGAGAAGACAAAGATAAACAAGAAAGTGTTTTAGCCGAGTTTATAAAAGACGATAAAACTCTTTCGCCGAATACAGAAGCTGCTCAGAAGCTTTTAACAAGAAGATTAAAAGAATTATCTGGGGATCTAAGCCCAAGAGAGTTAAAAATCTTAGCGATGAGGTTTGGTTTAGGAGATGGCGTGATGCATACCCTAGAAGAAACTGGGGCAGAATTTGGAGTAACCAGAGAAAGAATTAGGCAGATCCAAGCCAAAGCTTTAGAGAAATTAAGAAAGCACGAAGAATTAAAGAAAGTACAAGATTACTACTAAAAAAAGCCCCGTAATGGGGCTTTTTGATTTAGCGAAGGCCACTTCCTGGTTCTACTGGTTTGTCTGGAGATATTAGAACGGGCAACCCATTATCTGTCGCGGCCAATATCATCCCCTGGCTTTCAATTCCTTTCAGCATTTTTGGTTCAAGATTAAAAACAAAAACAAACTCTTTGCCAACCAATGATTCCGGCTCGTAGGCCGTTGCTATGCCAGCCACTATTTGTCTGGTAACCTTGAGTGGGGTAGGGGTTGGATCGTCTTCTGTCGGGGTAGCTGGGGTTGTACCAAAATCAACCATTAATTTTATTAATTTATCACTCCCCTCTACTTTTTCCGCCGTGAGAATCTTCCCAATTTTCAATTCTATTTTTTTGAAATCATCAAAATTTATCATGTACGTGTTGTATTAATGATTCTAGATTATCTTTATTCTGTTATATTTGCAAGAATATTATCTTGAAAAGATCGGGGAAATAAAGTAGTATTAGAGAAACCATTCTGGTGGAGTGGTAGCACATAAGATAGTTTATTCCGGTGTAGCTCAACGGTAGAGCAATTCGCTGTAAATTGTTGCAGCTTCCTCGAGTAATCGAGGTTGAAAAACGAGGTGAACTCGGGGAAACCCCACAGGGGCAATCCCGAGCCAAGATCGCTTAGGCGATAAGGTGTAGAGACTATCCCGCAAGGGAGTAGAGTAAATGTCTATTTACTCGAAGCGCCTCGCATCCCCTTCGGGGGATGATGATATAGTCCATTCCTAGAAGTAATTTTAGGGTTAGTGTAACGAAAAGGTTCCTGGTTCGAATCCAGGCACCGGAGCAAGGTAGAACAGTTGTTTGCTTGAAGCACCCTATCAAAGGGTGTTTTAAGTTCAAAATTGAGCTTTTTGCCCGTTAATTTGAGGTTCTGAAGTAGAAAGTTGAGAATTTGCCTTTTTGTCGCTGGTTCAGAACCCTCAAACACTTGAGATGCCTTTTTTACTGCGTGTAAGAGCATATTTGCGTTCAAATAGAAGCTTTCGTCTGCGTTTGTGTATAATGCCGTCTGTGCTTCTAACTCGGATTGCTTTTCTTTGTATTCCTTTAACTTATTGTTAAACATATCCTTAGTAATACTGCCATCAACCAGTAAATCATAAGAATTACTAATTCTTTTTTCAAGTTGGTCGTGTTCTTTCCTTAAATCAGCAATGGAGTCAAAGTAAAATTCATTTTTTGCTTTGTTTATTTCTTTAAGCTTATCAACTGTTTCTTCAATCTTGTCTTCTGGCATTTGTAATCCAGCAACAACTTCCTTAATGGGAGCTAATAAATCCTCTTCCCTAACATAAGTTCTTTCGGCGTGTATTCTTTTACCGTTCGTGCAACTATAATAATTATGTCCTTTATGTGTTTCTGGCGTTATAGTGCAACC